>ENA-ORXF01002702-ORXF01002702.1-marine-metagenome-genome-assembly--contig:-NODE-2702-length-10433-cov-5.776458_pt1 | contig 10433 bp, 17 predicted proteins | sample MGYA00237864_ERZ511476 | MGnify/ENA primary metagenome ERZ511476 (study PRJEB26306, sample SAMN06343908) | marine metagenome | isolation source: coastal waters | place: Atlantic Ocean: West Antarctic... | reverse complement strand
AGATTATGAGACTCAAGCTATGAGTCAAGAGGAGTGTGTTGCGTGTCAGGGATAAGAGTAGTAACAAAAACAGATTGCCCTTTTTGTTCGATGGCAAAGAATTGGTTGAAAGAACATTCTTTTGAATATACAGAAGATTTAATTGACAATGAAGAAGAACGTCTTGCGTTCTATCAAACAATAAATGGTGCTACAGAAGTTGTGGGTGAGCTAAATACTCGTAGAATTAATTCTGTTCCCCAAATCTTTATTGATGACAAACGTATCGGTGGATATGATGAGTTGATGAAGGTGGGTGATGACCTACTAAAAAAACGTAGTGGTGGTGGACTGATGCAATTCAGCGAAACCTATAAACCATTTCATTATCCTTGGGCAGTAGAGATTACCACACGCCATGAGAAGGCACATTGGATAGAAGATGAACTTGATTTATCTGATGATGTTTCAGATTGGAAGTCAGGTAAAGTTACAGTTATTGAAAAAGAATATGTCACAAACATTTTACGATTGTTCACGCAGTCAGATGTTGCGGTAGGTCAGAACTATTTTGACCAGTTCATTCCTAAGTTTAAGAACAATGAAATTCGTAATATGTTGGGTTCTTTTGCAGCCAGAGAAGGTATTCATCAACGTGCGTATGCACTACTGAATGAGACACTAGGACTACCAGACAGCGAGTATCATGCGTTCCTAGAGTACAAGGAAATGGTTAACAAGATTGAGTTTATGCAAGATTCAGATAATGCCACTATGAAAGGATTAGGTCTTGCACTTGCAAAATCAGTGTTCAATGAAGGTGTTGCATTGTTTGCATCATTTGTCATGCTTCTAAACTTTCAACGGTTTGGTAAGATGAAGGGCATGGGTAAGGTTGTCGAGTGGTCTATTCGTGACGAGTCCATGCATGTTGAGGGTAATGCAAAACTGTTTCGACAATTTTGTATAGAACATCCCAAAGTTGTTGATGATGAATTTAAACTAAGCATTTACGAGATGGCTCGTATTGCAGTTAAGTTAGAAGATAAGTTTGTTGACCTTGCATATAAAATGGGCAGTGTTGATGGTCTAGATGCGGCTGAAGTAAAAGCATATATAAGGTATATAACGGATAGACGATTGTTGCAGTTGGGATTGAAAACTAATTTCAAGGTGAAGGAAAATCCTCTGCCTTGGTTAGAGTGGGTTTTAAATGGCGCAGACCATACTAACTTCTTTGAGAATCGTGTTACGGAATATGAAGTAGCAGGATTATCAGGTAATTGGGATGATGCATACGAAGGAGTAACTGCATGAAATTAATTGTATGTAACGAATGTGACGGTGAGTTTAAAATTAATCATGAGATGGGTGGTGTATATCGTGCTGAGTTTTGTGTTTTTTGCGCTTGTGAATTAACCGAAGAAAATAAAGATGAGATAGAAGAATCTCCATTATGGACTGATGATGATGAATAATTATGGTGGAAAGGGTTCTTCTCCAAGACCTATAAGTAATAAGGAACAATTTGATAAAAATTGGAATTTGATATTTGGGGAGAAGAAAGATAATGAAAACAAGCTCAGCAAAAGCAAAAGGAAGACGGTTTCAACAGTGGGTTCGTGATAAATTAATTGAAACCTTGAACGTACACCCAGAAGATGTAGAATCTCGTAGTATGGGTGCAGGGGGTGAAGATTTGATTATGGCAAGAGCTGCAAGAGAAAAGTTTCCATATTCAATTGAGTGTAAAAATCAAGAAACACTTAATGTGTGGAAATCATATGAACAAGCAGAAGCAAACTCTGGAGATTATGAACCAGTAGTTTTTATTAAACGAAATGGGCAGAAGCCTCTAGTAGTGGTTGATGCAGAATACTTTGTTAAGTTGCATCAAATGTTACCAAAGGAATATAACATAGATGAGCTTTGTTGAACAATATAAGAAATACCACGCAGAAGAAGAACATAATTTTCCAGGCAATAGCCTTAGACCACAACTAAGACACATTGTTGATTTAATACAAGATACTAAATCAAAAACCTTGCTTGATTATGGTTGTGGTAAGGGGTTGCAATACTCTGAATGGAAACACCATGAAGAGTTTGGAGTGATGCCTGCTTTATATGATCCTGCTGTTCCAGCATTTCAAAAACTACCATCTGGGCCTTTTCATGGTGTGTATTCCACAGATGTATTGGAACACATACCCAAAGAACAATTACCAGAGACAATATATAACATTTATTCTCGAGCAGAACGATTTGTTTTCCTCGGAATATGCACTAGACCAGCAAATACAATCCTTCCAAATGGTGAAAACGCACATTGTACGGTAGAACCAATTAGTTTTTGGCGAACAATGGTTGAAAAACACGCACCAAAATCTGTTTATACCCACATAAAAACCTACGGTAACTGTAATAGTTACGAAATACTTCACGAAGATATCTATTTAGAATGGTATTTAGATAACCTATAACATTTGTATATTCTACTGAAAAAATGTTGTTATAAATAGTAACAATATAAGGTCAAAATTGTGGATATATTTTTGTTAATTTCTGAAGTTGGAGTCCCCATTGCAGTCGCAATCATTATGGGATTTTTTATATTTATGGTATTGAAACAAATACTTGAAGGTATAATCGATCAAATAAAAACTCTAACTATGTTTTGTAAGATGCTCGAAGATCGTGCAAGAGTAGGATGCAATGAGCTGATAAAAATTGATTTGCTGGTTAGTTCTGCTTTAGGAGTTACACCAGACATTAATCGTATTGCTCGCGCTGAAAACTTCAAAGAAGATGGCAAGTTAGATGTGAGGAGAGATTAATGCAAGATATGGCAAAACTGGTCACTGAATTTGGATTCCCAGTTGTCATGGCTGTCGGGATGGGATATTTTATATATTACATATGGCAGTTTATCAGTAACAACATTCAACCAGAATTAGATGCAATGCATATGGCTCTTATAAAATGTATAGACCAAAATCGTATGTTAGACAATGATATGATACGATTACAACAAAAAGTAAATGTTGTTCTGGAGTACAGAGAGAAGGATAAAATACAAGAACAAATAGAACGAAAGGCAGAAGAGTTAGCTGGTAAAAAATACAATGAAAATAAAAAATAAAATTAATTTCAAGACTAAATTAGTTATTTTAGTGTCATTATTTTTGTGTGTGTATATTACAGAATATGCTGAAGCAGCCGATTTGGTTCACGGGTGGAAGTCACCAGCTTTTAGTGGAATCGGATATAGTTCTCATGCACTAACAATTGAAAATCAAGAATACTCTAGAAAGAAAGCAATAAGAGAGAAAAAAGAAGCTGCAGCAAGAGAAGCTATAAGAGATGCAGCTAATACAAATCTTTCAAAGTTTATGAAAAATGTGGAATCAAGAATTTATGCACAGTTGTCAAAACAACTTGTTGATAGTATGTTCGGAGAAAATTCTGGGGAAGCAGGCACCGTGACATTTGAAGGCACAACAATCAGTTACGTTAAAGATACGGAAGACGTAACGCTAACAATACTGGATACAAATGGAAGTCAAACAGTTATTTCAGTTCCTATTGGTGACTTTACTTTTTAGTTTAGGTGGTTGTAGCACAACAAAATTTCAAGAAGCTCCAACATCTACATCAGTCCCAATGGTGAACAAATTAGAAAATTTTCCTCCTCCCGAAAGGAAGGTCGATATAGCCGTGTATAAATTTGTTGATCAAACAGGGCAGAGGAAACCTATTGACGCTGGTGCTTCATTCAGTATGGCTGTAACACAAGGAGCAGCAACGTGGTTAGTACAAGCACTTAAAACTGCTGGAAAGGGAGAGTGGTTTACAGTTGTTGAAAGAATGCAATTAGACGAACTGTTAAAAGAACGACAAATTATAAGAAATACAAGAACTACTTATGATGGAGAAAGCGCAAAAAAAGTTAGACCTTTGACTTTTGCTGGAGTTTTCGTAGCTGGTGGAATTGTTGGTTATGATTCTAATATAGAAACTGGTGGTGTTGGTGCAAGATATTTAGGAGTAGGCCCACAAGTTGAATACCGTAGAGATATGGTGTCGGTTGGTCTACGATTAATATCCGTTCAAACAGGTGAAATTCTACTTGCAGTAAGCTCTCAAAAAACTATATTAAGTGCTAAAGTTGGGGTGAGTCTTTTCACATTTTTGGATATGGGTACTAAATTATTAGAAGTTGAAGCTGGACTTACTGAAAATGAGTCTACATCTTACGCAGTTCGTAAAGCAATTGAACATTGTGTAATTCAGGTAATTGAGGAAGGAATAAAAGAAGAACTATGGAAATATAAATAAGGAGATAGAGAAATGAAAACAAGCATACTTACAATACTTGCTTATTTTATTATGTGCGGTGTGAGTTATGCGAGTGATGTTTACATCACACAGTCGGGCGCAAGTCTTACTGCCAACATCAATCAAGATGGACAGACCAATAAGTTCGGTGTTTCTGGAACAGTTGTTACCCTAACAGGTGATAGCCAGGTATTAGATATTGATCAGATTGGTAATACTAATACAATTGCAACATCATTAATTGGCGCAATACAAGAGTTTACTCTTAGACAAGCTGGTAACAGTAATACATCTACTGTATCGGTTGGTTCAAATTCAGCGTCAGGTGACAACAGCATTATTCAAACGCTTACAGGTAGTTCAAATACAACTACTGTCAACGTAGGTAACTCAGCTGCAACTGATGATGCAGATATTGATTTGACTGCAACTGGTTCTAGCAATACTATAACCATTAATGAAAACAGTACTGCATCAATGGTTGGTTCAGATAAAAAAGTAACAAGCATTACAGCAATTGGTTCTAGCAATACTATAACATCAACACATACTGGTGCGGCTGACCAAGATACAACTCTACATCATACAGGAGCATCTAGCACATTTGCGATTACTCAAGGTGGAGCATATGATGGAACAACTTCTATAACTACGGTTGGATCAGGACATAATGTTACAGTCACTATGGACGATTAGTTTTCTACTTTTGATTTCGATTAGCAATAGTGCTTTATCGGAAACCATTGGTAATGTAGTAAAACAAAATGGAAATGCCTCAGTAGAAAGGGCAAAGAATAAACTCGTTCTGAAAAAAAACTCTGGTATTGAATTTAAAGATAATGTTCGTACAGGAAATGGTAATGTTGGAATAAAATTTGTAGACAATACAAATGTGGCAATAAGTCCAAATAGTTCATTGACGATAGATGATTTTGTGTATGACCCAAATAATAAAGGTGGGTCTAAACTTATAATGAATGTTGCATTGGGAACAGTTAGGTATGCAAGTGGTAACATTGCAAAACTAAATGCTCAGAATGTTGATATTCGTACTCCAACAGCACGAATAGGTGTTCTTGGAACTGCGTTCAGTATGACCGTTGATGAAGTTGGAAAGTCTTTGATTATTCTGCTTCCCAATGCAGACGGTACAGTAGGTAAAATTTCAGTAGAGAGTGAAGCTGGTCAAGTTATGCTTAATCAAGCATTTCAATCCACATTAGTTACAAATGGTGAAAGTATGCCAACTAAACCAGTTGTACTTGATTTAACTTTAGACCAAATTAATAATTTATTAATAATCAAACCACCCAAAGAAAAAATTATAGAACTAGTTAGAGAATCTAGCAGTATGAAAAACTTATTAGATATGGATTTTTTAGAGTTTAAAGTGCTAGATGAGAATAAACTTGATGAAGACGAATTAGAATTTACTGAATTGGATATTAATCCTTTAGATGTAGATTTGTTAATGAATGTGTTAGACCAATTGATTGCACTAACCGCCACCGCAGAAATGGTAGACGGTAGGACAAGTGGTTTCAACAAAGCAACTCAAGTCAATACGCTTCGTGATGGTTCTCGTTTAGAAATAATTAGGCATGTTGGAAGTAGCGAGGTGCATTTAAGACTAAACGCTGATTGGGGTTATGTAATTAATTTGACACAGGGTGGAATACCTGTGCCGGAGATAACAACAGATGACAACACTACTAATAATATTAATATCTATCAGTCTGAGTAGTATTGCACACGCTGGCAACAGTGTGTTCATAGAACAAATTACTACCAGTGATGATACAACAATAACTGTCAATCAAGACGGCAATAACAATGCTGTCAACTTCACTATGGCTCACGATGATAACGTATTTAATATTGACCAAAAGGGAAATAACAACACAGTCAGTTGGGTTTCCTATTGGGGTTCAGGTAGAAATTGGGGTGGTGACTTGGACGGAACAAATAACAATATAAAATTTGAACAAAACAATACAGCTGGTTCAGACTCAAACAGAATAGGTTTTCACATACAAAGCAATAGCAATGCTGTTCATGTGTGTCAGGGTGCAACTTTCGATAGCAGTTCTGATACAACGTGTTCTGGTTCTACACCCAACTCAGAGTATGGTGGCCATACGGTAAATCTAGATTTACACTCTGGTGGCAACTCCATCAAAATTGGTCAAGAAACTGGAACAAACAATGCAGACCACTCTGTCAAACTATACACATACGGTGGAGAAAATAATGATACCTTTATTACTCAAAAAGGAAACGGTAATAAGACCCTAAATATGACGATAAGAACAGATGGTGGTGAACAAGAGCTTATGCAAAAGGGTGATGGAAATCATACTGCGACAATAGATTTAACAGGAAGTTATCACACAGATTTAGATTTGGTTCAACGGGGTAACACAAACCAATCGTATTCTCTTACACAGAACTGTCAAACCTCTGGGGGTTGTGGAATATCATTAACACAAGGAAATTGAAGTGAAAAAATGGATTGTCTCTATCTTAGTTATTATTATATTTTGTGGTATACGTTTTGTAGACCCTTGGTTTCTCGACATGGTGCGAATGAAAGCACTAGACCAACATCAAATAACACAACAAGAAGCAACAATAGAAAAGATTGTAACGGTAGAAATAGATAATAATTCTATAAGGGAACGTGGTCAATGGCCGTGGCCCAGAAATGAATTAGCAAAAGATATTGAAAGATTATATCGTATGGGAGCTGCAATTGTTGTAGTACCTATACTGTTTGCAGATGCAGATAGAATGGGTGGTGATCAACAATTTGATGAGATGTTGAAAAAGACTCCTACCATCATAGGTCAAATACCAGCAAACGAAACTAAAGGTAATCCTGTTCCTAGAGGAATTGCAACGATAGGTACGCCATGGCAACCGTGGGTGTATAATTATAAAGGTGCGGTTGGGCCCATAGAGTCTTTTGCGAAATCAGCAATAGGTGTTGGTATGATGTTAATTGCACCAGAGGGTGACGGTGTGGTTCGTAGAATGCCTTTGGTGGTTCAAATAGATGGACAACTATATCCATCTTTGTCTATGGAGATATTAAGAGTAGCTGCTGGTGATCTCAGTTACCAAATGAAAACTGGTGAGGGTGGTATCGAAGCACTACGCATACCAAAATACAAAAAGATAATGACTGATGCAAATGGTTCTATTTGGATTGATTTCAAATGGAAAACAAAAACCTATGCACTAAACAAATTAACAGACAATGATTCATTTGAGGGAAAGATTGTAATTCTTTCGCCAACTGCTTCTGGTATCGATAATCCAGTTGCAACACCAGTTGGAGTTATTCAAAGCCACGATTTGATTGCTGCTAGCATAACAACCATGATGACAGGAAGGAACATCACAAGGCCATTCTGGTCTGATCTAGCGGAGCTGACGGCCACCTTAGTAGCATCATTGGTACTAACTGCCGCGGTGCTAACACTAAACTGGTATTTTGGTGCAATACTTCTACCATTATTCCTTGCAGGGTCTTACTATGGTAGTTCATACCTATTTACTGAATACAGTTATCTAATAGATTGGTCTTATCCTATTCTCACTATGTTTGTTGTTTGGTCGATTGCAGCTTTCCTACGGTTCATGGAAGAATTTAGATTACGCCAACAGATTAAGAAACAGTTTGAACATTACCTTGACCCAAGACAGGTTGCAATTTTACAGAAAAATCCAGAAGCATTGAAACTTGGTGGTGAACGTAGAGAAATGAGTTTTCTCTTTATGGACATTGTTGGGTTCACTCCTATATCAGAACACTATAAGAACAATGATGACCCAGAAGGATTGGTTGAGTGCATCAATGACTACCTAGACCGCATGACCAAGATAGTCTTGAATAACGGTGGTACGGTAGACAAATACATGGGTGATTGCATCATGGCATTTTGGAACGCACCACTGGATTGTGAAAACCATGCAGAAATGGCAGTTCGTACTGCTATGGAGTGTGCGGTGGAGACTGAGAACCTAAAAGCTGCATGGAAGGAGAAAGGACTACCAGAGATTAATATCGGTAGTGGAGTCAATACAGGAACGTGTATTGTGGGTAATATGGGTAGTACCACTAGATTTGACTATTCGGTTATTGGAGATTCCGTTAATCTGGCTGCAAGATTAGAAGCTGCTACCCGTAATTATAAGACTCGCGGTGGCGGTATTGTCAATACGATTTACTCATCATATACCCAAGAACAGCTACCAGATGACCTAAAAGGTGTCGAATTAGACAAAATTAAGGTCAAAGGTAAAAACGAATTGATAACTATTTTCAAACCTCGTTGAAAATCAATAACTTAGCAACTAAGATAATGCTTGACAAACCTTGTGCAGTTCTGTATAATGGTTACATAAGATGAAAAAAGAGATAAAAAAATTAAGGTATAAATAATATTATGGACATGTACTTACACACTGTTATAGCAATGGGTTCAATTATCACAGCATATGTGATCGGTAGATATATTCAAAATGATACTTTACATCAAAAAGTCGTAAGTTGGGTTCTTGACAAGCTTGAAGAAGATGGATTTATTTCAACTAGACTAGACAAAGATGGTGAAAAAGAATTGATTAAAATCACTGAAATTATTGAAAAACATACTAAAGGTACTTGACATTCTTCACTAACTTATGGTAAATTTATATTATGACTATGCATATGCTACCTGTGTATTACACAACTAATAATACACGGAAAAAGAAACCCACCAAAAACAAGAGAATTCTTGCGGCTCGTGCTGCCCACGATAGCTTTCTTCGTAAGCACGGATGCCACCCTGATCAACTCAAAACTAAACCTAAAAAATTTGTAGAGTGGAAAGGTCACGAATATGTATATCGCAGAGAAACAAAATTCATACCTAGTCGTATAGATACTGTTGGTATAGATGGTTGTGCAAAAAAAGATAATTCAGAGAGACTAAAAATATCATCTAATTACACCATCGCACCAGCATACAATAAAGGTGCGTATCAAGTAATAACTAAAGAAAGTGTAAAGGACATTGGGAAGTAAAAGTAGAAATTGTTGAATTTTTTCTAAATGGGGGTAAATAGTAATATGGTACGAAAGAAAATAATTGCTACTACGGACAACAGTAAGTGGGAAACACCTAAGAAACGCAAACCTATGACTGAGGAACAAAAGAAAGTTGCATCAGAACGTCTCGCAAAAGCAAGAGCAACGAGACTTGCAAATAATCCTGACTATGGTAACGCTGGTGTTCATAACAGCGTAAGAGAATTAAACGATGAACATACATTGCACCCTGAGAAAGTTAAACTGTGGATTAAAACGCAGAAAGACCTTGCAAAAAGTGAACGTACATCTGTAAGACAGAACATTAAAGGTGCAGCTGCAAGACTTGCTACCCACGAAGGATATGTTCGTAATATGCAAAGTTATCTTCGCACTGGTGATTGGATTGATAATTTTTATGGAGAATACCAACAAAGTAAGGTAAAAAGTCGGTGTGTAGCATTAGCATACTACTGGTATGGGCCTAAAAAAGGTCAACCAAAACGTACTGTTGGTGTGCTCTATCCTGATTTGGGTTATGTATGGACAAAAGAAATGGATGACGAGGAATTTTAAGTGGAAGAAGATAATGAACTTGGTCAAGTTATTAAGGGGCCATGGAAAAAAAGATATGTGAAACCTTCTGATGAAGTTGAAGCAGAGATCGCAAAGAATTTTTCTGAAGATTTGACACAGGAATTAATTGTTAACATGATCCAAATGTGTCATAATAATAAAATTGTAGTTAATGATGAAAAGTTTATACAAGACATTGGTATTATAATTGAGTTTACACGGGGATTGGTATATAGAGCTTTGAAAATGAAATACCCCACACAAGAAATTGTAGATACATTTGTTCATGTTAACATCAGTGATGATGGCATGAAACATACTGAAGTTGATATGAATAATTTAACCAAATATATTGAGTTGTTTAAAGGTGGTGATGATAAATGATATTAGTTGATATGAGTCAAATTTCAGTCGCAAGTGTTATGATGCATTTGCATATGACTAAGGAAACTAAACCAGATGA
>ENA-ORXF01002699-ORXF01002699.1-marine-metagenome-genome-assembly--contig:-NODE-2699-length-10439-cov-12.803127_pt1 | contig 10439 bp, 8 predicted proteins | sample MGYA00237864_ERZ511476 | MGnify/ENA primary metagenome ERZ511476 (study PRJEB26306, sample SAMN06343908) | marine metagenome | isolation source: coastal waters | place: Atlantic Ocean: West Antarctic... | reverse complement strand
ATAGAAATAATCGTGTTTACGGCATTTTCTGTAATAGTTAGGTTAGGCACATATTGAGACAACTCTTGAAAGCTGTGCAATCCGGCTTCTGCGATTTTTGTGCCACTGATCGCCACTAGGGAAACAGGAACGTCCTGAAGGCTTTCTGCGCGTTTTTGTGCGGTAACGATAACTTCTTCGAGTTCGGCCGCGTTGGCTCCACTAGACGCAGTTACTATGGCGACTGCTAAAGCACTGAGTGTACGAAATGACTTAGTTTTCATATTGGGCCCCTTTGAGAGTTTGCAAATTATTCTTAATTTTTTTTATAGCATCTTAACCTTGGTGATCGCGTTATATACTCAAATATCAATGTGATGACTGATATTTAAGTGCTATCACAAAGCAAAAACCTTGATCCAACTTGGACAATACCTGAAGGCCCTATGTTAATTAGACTAATTTATAGATCCTTCAAAACCGCAGTCCTGACCTAAAGGTAGCATAAAAATTAATGGTAAAAGACATAAAAAGTATTCACTAAACTATAATTTTTTGACTAATAGGTGTACATAACACACTGTTTTATATGAATATATGCCTAGCGGTCTGTCATTAAAATATTGAGAAGGGGCGCTATGATAGAATTATCATGGCGATTTGAAAAAATATTGAGTGCGGAAGGAATGCCCCCGAGCCTAACGATCACGGTTTGGGTCTGTGGATTGATCATAACTAGTTGTAGGCCCATTCCCTCAATCCAGAACACTTCAGCTAGGTTGGGTAAACCACCATAAATATGGTAGCCATAAGTATTACTGACTGATTTTCCCGTCGCCTGAACAAAAAACCACTTTGGAATAACGGAGTCTCGAACCATTTTTTCTAGCCAATTTGCGGAGACTATTTGAATTTTTGGGTTAAGAAATAAACTGCCTATTTCGAGCCATGATCTTGCCGTGGCGAACATACAGCAATAACCCGCCGTGTTGATAACACTGGCCTCTTCAAGTTTTAATGGCTGCCAAATTTTATCGGCAATTAATTGGTTAAGTGGCTTTTTATAAATATTTTTCAGCACCAGACTCAACAGGTGATAATTAATGTTGTCATAGCGAAACAATCGATCACCGTCAAAGGAGATATCTGATAAAGGTGTTATTAATGGATTGCCTTTTAAGGTCGCTCTTAGATCGTTAGAGGCGCTCTCTATACCAGAGGTATGCCTGAGTAGATCTCGAAGAGTGACTGGGTCCTCGGGTCGTTGTGGTATTTCAGGAAGATACCGAGAAATAGAATCTTTCTCAGAGTTAATGAAACCGTCATCAATGGCGACGCCAATAAGAATAGCAATAATCGTTTTAGTCATAGACATCGCGTTTATATTGCGCCCATTATCCGCCGCTGGGCTATAACGTTCATAAACAATACGACCCTTTTTTTGAACGATCAGCGCCTGAGTTTGGCTACGGTCAAACCAGGCATCTAATGCGCTATTAGGGAGGATGTTTGTTTTAAATGACTCTTCCTCTTCGTGAGTTTCTCCGGAAATGGTCGTCGGTGTGGATAACAGGAAGGAGTCCGGTGATTTCATTAAGTCATTCAGATGAGCGTTAGCCTCGAGCAAAGTACCCTCTAAAAGTAAAGTCTTTAGCGGAGTTGCCATTAGTAATATTGAGGTTAGTGAAATTCCAATTACTATTTTTAACCAGATGGTTTTGGGTAACATGTGACTCGATACTCTGATGTTTTAGATGTTGACGCGATTTTCGCTGAGGACGCTATGATCGCTAAAATAGCGGGCTATTATTTCACTAATAGATGCGTGCTCTCTATTGTAATATTCTCAACCCCTGTTACGGTAACTTAAAAATAAGAGAGAACCATAATGGAATCTGCGACACAGACTGGTTCAGGTAAGGAAATAGGGTTTTGGCGAGGATGGTCAATCGCCGTAGGTTGTGCGATCGGATCTGGTGTCTTTATGATGCCCACTCTATTGGCACCCTACGGAATGCTGGGCTTAGCAGGTTGGTTAACCGCTGGGGCGGGTACCTTATTGGTTGCACTGTCACTATCCCGATTAGTTAAGCGTGTGCCCAAACTAGGTGGTCCCTATGCCTATGTTCAGGCCGGTTTAGGTGATTTTGCAGGTTTTTTGATTGCGTGGACATATTGGATCGCTTGTATCGCAGCGATATCAGGTATCTCCATCGCATTTGTCGGTTATTTAGGCGTGTTTTTGCCCGCGGTCACTGAATCAGCGGTGCTTAGTCTTTTAGTGGCCCTCGCCTTAGTCTGGACAGTGGTGGGACTCAATATCCGTAGTGTTGAGAGCAGCGGAACGTTTCAGGTAGTGACCACTATTCTAAAGATACTGCCGCTGTTGTTTATTATTGTGCTGGGTTTTACCAATATGCAGCCGGACATTTTGCCACCAGTGAACCCCACCGAGTTACACCCTTTTGCTTTGTTAGCCACGGTAACGACACTGGTAATGTGGTCTTTTATTGGGATAGAAACCGCCACAGTGCCGACCGATAATATGGTCGAGCCTGAGAAATTGATTCCGCGTATTCTCATCGCTGCAGTGTTAACGATTCTGATAATTTATTTCTTGGTGAGTTTAGCGGTGGCGCTGGTGGTGCCAGCGTCTGAGCTGGTTGGATCAACCGCGCCTTTTGCACTGGCTGCAACAAAAGTAATGGGCCCAGTTGGCGGCGCTATTATTACTGTCGGCGCATTGATATCCACGCTAGGCTCTTTGAATGCAAACACACTAACAGCGGGCCAAGTGCCACTGGCCGCCGCTAAGGACCATTTGTTGCCGGTTAAGTTTTTAACGCTGAGTCAGTCTGGCACGCCGATTTTTTCCTTCCTAGTGTCCGGTGGTTTCGTCTCATTGTTACTAGTGCTCAACTACACCAAAGGTTTGATCGCAGCCTTTACCTTTATGGCCATGCTATCAACCTTGTCAACGCTAATGGCTTATGCATTTTGCGCGGTTGCCGAATTTTACTTCCTAAAGAATGACCGAGCAGGGCCCGAGCGAACCAGAGCAATCTTGCTGTCAGGTGCCGCTTTTTTGTATTCCTTTTTTGCCATCTGGGGTGCTGGTTCAGAAATCGTATTTTACTCCTTTATGCTAATCATCATTGGCATGCCTTTTTATGCACTTGTCCGAGAAGACGTTAGAGACCAATAGTATGAGTCAATTCAATGAATATTCTGCCCTAGGGCAGGTTGCAGTACGCACGCCAAAAAATGCCTTTGTAAATCAACAAAAACTGACCACCGAATGGGAGTCCCTGCGTTTTCATGCCATGCCAGATATGGAAGAAGCGCATAGGGAATTTGATCAATTCCGTAAAATTCTTTTAGGCTGCGGTGCAGAGGTTATTGATCTCCCCACTGCAGATGAGTTAACCATAGATAGTATTTACACACGTGACAGTATTCTTATATGCCCCAAAGGATTAATCATTTGCACTATGGGTCGTAAAACTAGAACCCCGGAGGCTAAAATTAATGCGGGTTGTTATGAGTCCTACGGTCATCACATTATTGGTGAGATTGTCTCTCCGGGTACGTTAGAAGGTGGTGATTTTATCTGGATTGATGAAAACCATGCAGCGGTCGGTCTTGGGCCGAGGACTAACCGAGAGGGCATTCGCCAACTACAGGCAATATTAGGTGATGAGGTAGATTTACATGTGGTAGATCTACCTGAGCCGGATCATCCAGATGATGTACTGCATCTCATGTCTATTATTTCGCCCTTAGATAAAGATTTAGCGCTCATATACAAAGCTTTTATGCCTGATCGGTTCATTCAGTGGCTTAAAAATTTAGGGCTAGAGTTTGTGGAAGTTCCTGAGGAAGAGTACCTCCCTATGGGGTGCAATGTGCTTGCCTTTGGGCCGCGACAGGTAGTTATGTTAGAAAATTTGCCGGGTGTTAAGGCAGGGCTAGAATCTGCAGGATGTTTGGTGACAACCTATAAAGGACTAGAGATAAGCCGTAAAGGTGAGGGTGGCCCGACTTGCTTAACGCGTCCCTTGATCCGAGGATGACGTGCAAGATATATTACTTATTCGATGCTCTCGACGATTGTGATAGAGGCATGTATATTTACACCTCAACCAATGAGCTTAAGCCTAATGTTTAAACGCCAATTAAGAGTGATAACAACGCTGACTGTTTTGTTCATGTTAATGTCTTGTTCACCGCAAGAATCATCTAATGAAAAATGGGCATCTCCAGCCGGAGATAATTCAGTATCGCCCAATTTGAGTCTTGATATGGAGGGCCTGCCTATCTTGAGTTGGATGAAGGTAGATGAAGGGTTGGTGGCTCTGCAATATTCGCGTTGGACGGGTACCCAATGGAGCGATCCTATTACAGTGGCTAGCGGCGAAGAGTGGTTAGTAAATAGGGCAGACTTTCCATCGGTTGTACAGTTAAGCCAGTCACTCTGGGCTGCTCATTGGTTAGTCATGACAGATCCAAGCGTATTTGCTTATGATGTCGCCATTAGCTTGTCTCGTGATGGGGGTAAGACATGGACAGATAGTGTTGCGCCACATACTGATGGCACGTTTAGTGAACATGGCTTTGTCAGCTTTTTTGCCGAGGGTGATGATATTGGTGCGGTATGGCTAGATGGTCGAGAAATGACAGGTGGTCATGGTAAAACAGTTGCGGTTGAAGCAGTCGGTAGCGCTATTAATGGTATGACGCTTCGGTCCACTAAAATGGCTTTTGATGGGTCTGTCTATGAAGATCAAATTATTGATGGCCTTGTTTGCGATTGTTGTCAAACCGATATATCGGCGACACCAACAGGGCCTATTGCTGTTTTTCGTAACCGCACTGAGGATGAGCGACGAGACATCTACTTTTCACGAATGGTTAATGGGCGCTGGATGAAGTCAAAGCCGGTTGCAGTCGATGATTGGGAAATTGCAGGATGTCCAGTAAACGGCCCGTCGGTGGCTGCGAATAGGGATAAAACTGCGGTCGCTTGGTATACCCAGGCCAAGGGCTTTGGCGAGGTAAAGTTTGCTTTATCTGATAATGGCACAGATGTATTTTTGACGTCTATTAATGTCGATAGTGGTGATGATGTGCTTGGCCAAGTAGGTTTGGCCGCTGCGCCAGAGGGTGGTTTTATTGTCAGCTGGATGACGTTTATTGAAGGCACCGCAGGAGAGTTACGATTGCGCTACATTGATAATGATGGGGTTGCCTACGCACCCATCGTTGGTTCAAAGATTGATATGACCCGTAAAGCGGGACTCCCACAGATGGTCTTGTTCCAAGATAAAGCCGTGTTGTCTTGGACGGGAGGCGATGGGTCGAACAAAACGGTTCAGGTGGCAGAGATGAGTATAGATCTATTACAGCTAGCCTCACTACAGCAATAAAAAGAGGGGCATTTAGTGTATCAAATAAGTAATAGAGTAAAGCGTCTGATCGCCGCTGGGGCTATGATCACACTGTTTTTCGCAGTGCAGTCCTGTTCAGTTACTGAATCCTTTAGTAACAGCGATGCCAATGTAACGCCTAAATCTCTCACTGATGTTATCAAATGGCGCATGACCAAAGATGAGGCGCCAGAGAGAGTGGTAATCGATCTTTCTCAAGAATGGCGCCAACTTAATGCTAAATCAACTCACTATGCCGTTTGGGTTGGTCATGCCACCTATCTTATTAACAATGGTGATCTGACTATTCTTACCGATCCAATCTTTTCAGAGCGAGCATCCCCAGTGGGTTGGGCAGGCCCAGAAAGGCTTATTCCACCCGCTATGCCGATTGATAGTCTCCCCCGGATTGACGCAATACTGATTAGCCACAACCATTATGACCATTTAGACCTACCTAGCCTTAAAGCCTTGCAGTTGGCTAACCCCAATGTATCTATACTGGTACCACAGGGTGATAAAGCCTTGTTAGACAGTCAGGGTTTAACAAATGTCACAGAACTTAGGTGGTGGCAAAATATCCGGGTAAAGCAGACTGAATTAACCTTTACCCCGGTGCAGCATTGGTCTGGGCGAGGAATCACAGGTAGAAATAGTAGTTGGTGGGGTGGATGGTTTATTAAGAGTCCTGACTTATCCCTTTACCATGCCGGCGATACTGGCTATTCACGGGATTTTATTACCACCAGAGAGAGACTCGGAGTACCTGACTTCGCGTTTATTCCAATTGGTGCCTATAGCCCTAGATGGTTTATGAAGAATCAACATGTTGATCCAGAGGAAGCAGTGCAGGTGGCGTTTGATTTGCAGGTGCCGCACTCATTTGGTATGCATTGGGGAACATTTATTTTGACCGATGAACCCATTAAAGAGCCTCGTTCAGTGCTCGCCAAACTACTTGTAGAGAAAGATCTGCCGGAGGACTTTTTTATCGCTCCGGCTCCAGGTGAAATTTTGTCATTACAATAACTAAATAGAGACACAAAATATGTCCACAGAGCTTATTTTCGGTTACTGCGACCCTCGCTTTGAGCAGGTTGCCGATGTTTTAAGACACTCTTTAGAGTCTAAGTTTGAGGTTGGTGCCTCCTTTGCCGTTGAGATTGAAGGTGAGATGGTCATGGATCTATGGGGCGGTCATAAAGATGCTGAGAGAACTATGCCTTGGCAGCAAGATACTATTGTCAATGTCTTCTCTGTGACAAAAGGTGTTACCGCCATTTGTGCAGCGAAATTGATAGAGCAAGGTCGCTTGGATCTTCATCAAAAAGTGTCACATTATTGGCCCGAATATGGCTGCAATGGTAAGGAAAATACCACTGTTCTTGATTTTTTGTGCCATCGTGCTGCGATGTTTGGGTTTCGAGATCAAGTACCGTTGGATGACTGGACAAACTGGGGTCAATTTACTGGCATGCTGGCCGCGCAGGCTCCTTTTGCTGAGCCTAATTCAATACAGGCCTATCATGCATTAACCTTTGGCTGGTTGGTTGGCGAACTAATACGCCGAGTGGATGGCCGCACGGTGGGGGTATATTTCAAAGAAGAGATAGCAAATCCTCTCGGGCTGGATTTTGCTATTGGGCTAGACGATTCAGATATGGCCAGATGTGCGCAAATGTTAATGCTTGATGAACTTCCGTCAATCTCTCAGTTGAATGTTTTAAAGTATCTACCCGATTTTCTGTTATCAAAGTCACTAACAAATATAAAGGCAGCCGTTAGTAGGGGCTTTAATCCTATCGCATTTGATGGCCGTGCGATGGACAATCCTAACTTTGCTAATACAACTGAGTGGCGTCGCGCAGAAATTCCTGCCGCAAATGGGCACGGTGTTGCTTCGAGTTTGGCGACACTGTACGGAATACTGAGCAATGGCGGCAGTAGAGACGGTAATGAAGTGCTAAAACCGGAGACCATAGAGTTACTCCGAACGGTTCATTCTAACGGTCCGGATATGGTGCTTTTTGGCCTAAACTACAAATTCGGCTTAGGTCATATGTTGAATGCTCCGATCACGCCAATAGGACGTAATCGTAGCGAAAGTATGTTTGGTCATACAGGTATTGGTGGTGCGGTTGTATTTGGCGATGTTGAGAAAAAACTTGGATTTTCATTCTTTAATAATCAGCAGCACAAGGACCTAAAATTGTACGAAACATCTAACAAATTGGCCAAGGCGCTCTATTCAATCTTATAAAATAATGGTGCTCGTTTGGCCAGTTATTTAAGGTGCTCTACGAACTAATCTTGGGCGATATTGAGTGCTTCCTCACAACCTTCATCACGGTAGAAATGACAGTGCTCTCCTTTAATCGCTTTCTAGGCTGTTATGACTCGTCCGTTGAGTGATTGGTGGAAGTCTACATCGTTGACTCTTCGATCGAATAATTCTTCGTCGTTAGCGTCAATAATTAGGGTTGGCGAACTTACTTTAGGCCAATAGACGGCAGGATCATAACGTTTCATGGCAATCATGTCAGGGAAGCCTCTGAGCCTTGAGCAGGCTGATTCTTGCCCCGGATGCGGCGTGATTTCGCCTTGGGCACGCTAAGTTTTCTAAGCTTAAAACATGCTGTAATGTAATTGTATGTGGAGCTGTTGTTTTTAGTTCTAAAGGCTATTTTTTAGCACGCTCTCAAGTTGAACCAACGATCCTTCCATACTTTCTTTGACAAACGCTTCTAACTCAACGGGTTCAATCTTAGCCTCCCACAGAAGACGGCAGCCGTTATCACTGTCTACAATATGCATGCTGGCGTGATGCGATTTAAGCGCACCGGGTGATTCAAAGCACGTGTACTCAATTTTTTTAGAGGAGTCATCTCTCAAAAGGATACGCTCTTTAATGGCCCCCGCACCAGGCAAGATTAAGGATCTGACTTCACCGTCGAAATGGCAGCCCTCCACCCCGGGGACCCAGTCCACACGGTCAGGAGTTCCCAAAATAGCCCAGACCTGATCGGCTGAGAAAGATAGAAAATGATCGAATTTAATACTGATAGTGACACCATAAACGCTATTTAAGATTCCTATAGTACTACTATGTTTACTAAATCTAAAAGGGTCTATACCAAAAACGCATGGTATTTTCAGTAATAGGGTGGAGTCAATTTAACCTCACCTTAGGGGCATCAATTTAGCAATCGCAGCTTAGCGGGGTTGAGAATGTTGACTGCTAAGTATTATGATAATTGTTACCCCTTTGAGCTCTTATGCTGTCTAATAAAAACTGCTAGTACATTCTGCGAGTACCAAACAAAGGTTTATTCTTTTGAGGCGGGCATATAGATATCAGAAAGGCGTTCTTTTCTGCGGAAAGCATAACTGATTCACTATGACGAGCTCTAAAGTTAATGGATCAATACAGTTTTTTTAAATAGAGGAAGAGGAAGAAGACTAATGGCAGACCTTGAAGAGTCGCAAAGGGTAACGATTGAAAGACTCCAAAAAGAAATAGACGTCTGGAAAAAGAAATACTCTGATCAGATAAAAACTGATGAGGAATGGGAGCGCTATATAAAAAAGAGCAGAGAAGAAGCCAAAGAGCAAAGCAGGCACAGAGTAATCTATTGGGTACTTGGGTTGATGTGGGTTTTACTTTTAATGTGGGAGCTACTTTAGAGAGGGTACTAGAACTTTTTGCAAGTATTGTATCTAAGAACAAGACTATAGGTTTTGGCAATTCTATCTATAGATCGTAGTGTCAACTAATCTTTTATATTGGCGATTCGGCATAGGCGGTGGTACCACCCATTAAATGTAGGGGACAGCTTGAGTGTAACTCAAGGTGTAACTATTAAAAAAACAGACCCATAACGAAAAAAACCCCTGTAAAAACAGAGGTTTAGTTGTTGCTTATGGCGGACCGGACGGATTCCGAACCCAATGTCTTGTACTGTCTGACTTTTTACTTATAACATACGTGTATGCTATGTATTTGTTACGTTTTAAATAAGTTCCTTTCTTGTGCTGTCCTGTACTATACTACTACATATGGCAGTTATCTTGTACCTAAAATTGTACCTAAATTTGCTTTTAAGCGAATGTATACGGAATCAATCAGGTTATATGGTTAGATAGATTAAACAGCGTTAGAAGCTATTCTAGAGGCTTCTGGAGGGGGTTGAGAGTGGTAGATAAAGTGACTCAAAAAGGATTCGAAAAAATACTCAGGGAAGGAGTCGCAAAGCCTCATAATCTAGGAGATAAGTTATATCTGGTAATCAATGGTAACTCTAGAGATTTTAGTTTCCGATACACCAAGAATAAAATAACAAGAAAGTATTCTCTTAAACGTTACCATCCCCAGACTAATACGCTCGCAGATGCCAGAAAACGTGCAATAGAACTTAACGCGATGCTTGCGCAAGGTATTGATCCTCATGAAGAGAAACAACTCAAGATTGATCTTGAAGATAAGGATAAGAAAGATAGAGAGATAGAAGACAAGCGTTTATCTCATACCTTTGAGCAGGTTGCCTATGATTTGATTGAGGATAAGGCTGATACGTGGACCAATTCTAAATCACGCCAGTCATGGACAAACACATTACAAAGATATGCATTTCCTGTAATAGGGCATTTGCCTGTGTCAGAGATCACTAAAGAACACATATTGAAGATTCTCAAGCCAATTTGGGTTTCGAAGTATCCAACTGCAAAGAAGTTACGCCAACGGATAGAGGCAGTTTTTTCAAGAGCAATTTACTATGATCTCAGGTCAGCCAGTAATCCAGCATCTTACCAAGACAACTTGGAAATCCCTCTGCCTCCTGTAAGTCGGGTACCTACGCCTCATCCGGCACTTAACTACAAAGAATTGCCAGAGTTTGTGAGTGAGCTGCGGAAAAGGGAAGGTATAGGAGCAAGGGCGCTAGAGTTTCTGATTTTAAATGCTAATCGGACAACAGAGGTACGCAAGGCTAGATGGGAAGAGATTAATTTTGATAAGCGAATATGGACGATACCCGT
>ENA-ORXF01002698-ORXF01002698.1-marine-metagenome-genome-assembly--contig:-NODE-2698-length-10444-cov-4.124337_pt1 | contig 10444 bp, 23 predicted proteins | sample MGYA00237864_ERZ511476 | MGnify/ENA primary metagenome ERZ511476 (study PRJEB26306, sample SAMN06343908) | marine metagenome | isolation source: coastal waters | place: Atlantic Ocean: West Antarctic... | reverse complement strand
TGCACGCATAACCATACCGCTTGATGCACCACGCGAGAGAATAAATTGTAATACCTTGTACCAATTGGAATTACAACGCCGGCGCTTAGAGGTGCAAAAGTTAAGGCAAGAAATTGAGATGTTAAAACAAATACAAAATAACACTACATTTGAGAACTAATGGCGGACTTAGAAAAATTAATACAACAAGGCGAAGGCATAAAAGATAAGAAGCTAAAACTCTTTGGTATGCGCGTAAGTGGTGCTAGTATTATGGGCTTGTTTGCATTACTTTCAACACTAATAGGTTCAATGTATGGTGGCTTCTTACTTTACCAAAAAGTCGAAAGTCTTGCTAACTTAGACCTGGGTGCTATTAGTTCGCAAATGAAAAAAACTTCAGCTGAAGTAATGCGTATTAACCTGCACGCCGATGCAATTAAAATCGAACTCAAAAAAGATATGTCTGATTTACGAAGTAGTCAGTGGAATTTAGAGTCAAAAGTCGATGGTAAGTTGCAATCAGTCGATACTAAAATTACTAGTAATGAAACAAAACTAGATACTAAATTGCTATCAGTTGATAGTAAATTAATTAGCTATGAGGCAAAACTGGATGGCAAGTTGCAATCCGTTGATACCAAATTAACTAGCTATGATACAAAGCTAGATAGGTTTGAGATAAAACTAGATAAGACCAAAAGTGATCTTGAAAAAACTATACAAATTAGTTTAGACAATCCATTAAATTATTAAAAGGTAGTAAGTAACGTGGTTAAAAACCACAATTTTAGGTTAATAAAAAAGGGGTACGTATGAAAAAGTTAAATGTGGAAGTAGTTAGTAAATTTATAGTAGACAATAAAAAAAAGGTAATTTTTGCAGCAATTGTTGTTATGTTTTTGGTAGCCAGCTATGCTTGAATTAGCAACATCAATTTTGCCTATTGGCTTGGGCTTTGTAGCTAAGTTATTTGCTATAAAGTCTAAAGCTGCAAGTGATAACCAAAAGTTAATGCTGGAACAGATGAATGCTAATACGCAAAGCACTAATGCAGCACGTGAGTTTAGTAAATCTGAAAGCCCATATGCCGCCTTTAATCGAAGGCTAATTATCATAATTATCCTCGCGCTTATTGTCTTTTTGCAAATTTCGCCAGTGTTGTTTGATGTGCCTACTATTATAGAAGTCACCCAGGAAGGCTATAGCTTTTTAGGGTTGTTTCAAATAACGCCGGATGTTATTGAATATGTGCAATTAAATGGCGTAATAAAATATACGGAAATCTTCGAATTTTGTAGTCTTATCGTGTCGTTTTATTTCGGAGCATCACTTGCCCGTGGTTAACAAAAAAGGCGGCCATTAAGCCGCCTCTTTAACTGTATTGTTTTAGGCTTGTATATAGCCTAATTTGCGTGCTTGTGCAGCAAACTTACTAATTGGCTGAGTAGTTTCAAAATGTCTATCCCTTTCAATTGGCAGCCCAAAGGGTGGAAATTTTATAGCTTCCAACTCATCCAGGCTAACACTGCCTAACTCGGGTGTACCAAAACCTAAATCGCATAGCGCAAAAGCTATATTAGTTTCAATATCTAAATCAACTAACAGCCAGGTACAACTTGAGCCACCAAATAATTTAACTACGGGTGGTAAATCTTCACAGCCACCATCGTTAATGCTATTGGCTAATTGGTAATTAGCAATTAATTTTGCGTGTTGCGCTTTTGTTAATAGTTTCATAAATCTACCCCTAATAAATTTTTAAAAGCAATGGAAACCCAGTTGCTATCGTCAGCTTCTAGTATTTCCCAGCCGCGTACTGTTGAATTATTATCTAAATCCTGGACTAAAAGGTACTTCATTTCATCTAACCTTTTAAAATATAAATGCGCTGTTTTTTTAACCGCTGCCTCTTCATAAAATGCCAACCTTAAATCACCCCTATCAACAGTTATTGCAGCCACCAAATCGCTTGTTTTGAAGCCTTTAATTGCATTAGTAGGCTTATATATAAATTCCATATCAATGGGTACAGTACCGCAGTTAAATAATTTTTCAAGGTCAACAATATCTTGCTTAGTTCTTAACCTTAATAAATATGCTTTGTTGCTCATAATTAACTCCTTATTCAGCAGTGATCTTACTAAAAAAATAGTAGCCTAACTTATCATTGTAAGTCATGGTAAATGTAAAGTCCATATAGCATAAGCATTGAACATGGCTTGCATCTTCAATTCTATTCATTAATGGAAATTCAGCCGTTTGCCAAGTACTGCCGTCAATTATGCCATTAGTTTCAAGTACAGCAACTAATAAAACATCTTGGGCAACCCTTGCAAAAACTTTTGTATTTTCATATTCTTTTGTAGTAAATATTTCAGTGTCAACTTGTGTTTCTGTTTGGTGTAACCATTTTGTTTTTACTTTTGTAGTCATTTTTGTAACTCCTTTTAATTAATTCAGATATGAGTCTACACTGGTTATTTGTAAAAAGAATAATATATGCAAAAGAATTTTGCATATATAAAAGCCTTACAGGGCAGGGGTTTAAGTTAAAATAATAGTGTTTATAAATTTATTTATAAATAAGATGGCAGGGATATGGCAGTGATAGCCTTAAACCCTTTAAATATAACCATTTTTACACCATGACATGGTGGAAGTCGTCAGTTCAAATCTGACCGTGACTACCAATTATTTGTAATTTTTTAAGTTAGCCTGGTGTTTAGATCAGACGTATAAATATTAAAAAAACATGGCAGTAAAAAGGCAGGGTTAACGTACAAACCCCTATTTATAAGCACTTTTTCCCCTCGACAAGGTGGAAGTCGTTGGTTCAAATCCAACCGTGACTACCAATAAAAACCAACTTTTATAAGGCTTCCAGCCTAATTTCCTACATGCCAATGGACTACAAGTTTATTTGCATAATATATAACATAAGGGTATAAAGGTGTATATCCGGCTACCAAAATGGCAGGGATATGGCAGGGATTTTAATTTATATAGGAGTTTATTTATGGCTACAATTAGCAAAATTGGTGGTATTTACCACTTAGATTATAAAGATGCAGATGATGTACGTAGAAGGCCATCATTAAAAACAAAAAATAAAGAAAAAGCGTTAGTAAAATTAAGGCAGTATGAGCATGAGCAATACGTTGCTGAAATGCAGGGTATTGAAATACTAAAAAAAATTAGTTATATGGATTACCAAAAAATTTACTTAAATTGGTTTGAAAGAAAATACCCGGATAGTTTTATTACAAAACGTGATAATTTTATTAACCACTTAGATGCTTTATTTGGTGATATTTATTTAAACAAGTTAACAGCTAAAAAGGTAAGTGATTATATTTGGGATTTAGAATGTAGGCCTTTAGCAGCTTCCACAATAAATACAATATTAAAAGATTTAAGGGCATTTCTTAACCATGCTAAAAGACACAATTATGTTGTACCAAAGTTTATTATTGAAGATATACCAGACTTGGAAAGTAAACCAGCCAGGTGGCATAGCGTTGAGGATTTAACTGATATTTACAATAATGCACCCAACAACTGGCATTGGTGGAAACTTTTGGCTAACACGGGCATGAGATTAGGTGAACTACAAAAACTTAAATGTGCAAATGTGTATCCGGATGCTATACATATTGTGTCTACTAAAAAACTACGTAGTAAATCTGGGCGCTGGCGTGTTATAAAGCTAAATGCTGATGCACAAGAGGCTTTAGCTGCCTTTGATAAGAATAATGAATTTTTATTACCAGCTATGAAGCGTACCAGCGTTGGTAATGCCCTACGCCGGGCGTGTATACGCGCTGGTATTAAAAAAGGTGGCTACGGGGTGCATTGTTTGCGCCATTCGTTTGGTTCACACCTGGCAATGTCTGGGGTGAGTATGCGTGCAATACAACTGTTAATGGGTCATGGTAAATCAAAAACAACTGAGCGCTATGCACATTTAAGCCCTACGCATTTACAGGATAGTGTTGATCGGATTAGTCTGTAGAAGTAAGTGGGTTAATTTTTTGTGGTATTGGGGTATGTTTTTCAATTAATTTATCCAAATACCACTGGCACTTAAACAAATCTTCAAGCGGGTTTTCATGTTTTTGTAAATACCTGGTTAGGTATTTAATACATTGCCCAGCTAAAAAGCCTAAATTATGGCTTTCAATATATTCAGTAGTTGGTATGCCTTTCGTATAATAATCCGGGTTAATTTTCTTATCGTCAATTGTCATAATGTAATTCCTTTTGCATTAAAGTAGCCCTCATTTAGTTTTGCTAAATCACTACGTCTATAAATTTTATTACCACGTGGTACTTTACCAAATGGTATATTTAAAGCAGCTGCCATTTTTTTAAAGCCGCTAAGTGAAACACCCATATAAACAGCGCTTTCTTGAACGTTTAAATAATCTTTCTCTAAAGTCATCGTAGTAGTGTATTTTGTATGCTGTAAACAAATACCGCAATATATGTAATAGCAAAAACCTCTACTAAAAAACCAATTAAGTAAACTGAGGCTAATACGGTTAATAGTTTATTTTGTGTTTTTACTTTCATGTTAATTTCCTAAACCAGCTGCCCCATAAAAGCCTATGCAATTTACCCTTTTCGCCTTTGTCATAATGCGGGTGGTTTTTTTTAATTAGTTTAGCTTTTTTGCTTAGTTCAGCTTTTTCCTTAGCAGCTTCATCAGTTGCATGTTTATTTCGTTTATAACCACCAATACCTTTTGTATGTATTGGCGCAAAAACTACCTTTGGGTCATCGCTTACTGCAAGCCTATGGCGTGCGGCGGATTTTTTTACGTTGGTTTTTTTCATAACATCACTTGAAGTGACCCATTTACCATCACTTAATTTATATTTTTTAAGGTGTACGCCCATTATCTGCTCCTATAAAACCGTATAAAGTCGATCAACTAACTTTATTTTGCTAAATCTACGGTCTAGTTCAATTCCATGTTTGCGCCCTATTTTTTCCAACGCGCGGGGATCTAATTTCATTAATTCCTCTTTGTTGAGCATTTCTGACCAGAAAGGTTTGTATTTATTACTCATAACTAAAACTCCTTAATTATTAACGGTTTTGCATTTAAAAAACCATCGCACACGGTTAAATTGCTGCTTGTACAAACCAGCAGGCTTTCATTAGGCTCGCATACAGTATTGTTTGCACAGCCAGCTATAACTAACGCTAATAACAAAAATTTAAAAGGGTATATCAGATTCATCATCTTCAGCAGTTGTTATGGGTGTTTTTTGCATTTTTGTACTATCGTACGCAAACCTATTCTCAGCCTGGTTATCAGCCTGGTTATCATCTTGCTCTTTTTTGTCCAGGAGTTGTATTTGGGCTTTAGAACCACTAACAACTACCTCAGTTGTATATCGGTCTTTACCAGTATTATCTTGCCATTTACGGGTCTGTAATTTACCCTCGACATAAACTTTTGAGCCTTTTTTTGCAAAGTCCGCTATATAGTCAGCAGGCTTTCCAAAAACGCAGACCCTATGCCACTCCGTTTTTTCTTTGTTGATTTGCTCATTTTTATCAAACCATCGTTCACTAGTGGCCACGCTTAAATTTGCAACACTATTGCCCTGGCTAGTAGTTTTACAATCGGGCTGCGCTCCGAGATTGCCTACAATGATTACTTTATTGATACCTGACATGATATATTTATCCTTTTATAAAATTAAAAACCCTGTTTATGGCAACAAGTACAGGGTTAAAAAACTTGCTTACAAGGTAAATTACTAACCTTTGCCTAAATATAAGTAACTAGTAGTTACCGGGGTTATCATTGTTTTTGAAACTGAGCATTTGCGCCTTGAGCATTCAATTACTTTGCCGGCTTTTTTTAAATCATTAACCCGGCCACTAATTGCGTTTATTTCTAAACCTGTACCGGCCATAATTTCACGGCCACTTAACGGTCTTTCCACAGCATCTAAAATACCTAAAATCATTTGCTGTTGCGTTAGGGTTGTGCCACTATTGACAATATCTCTATATGCTTGCTTACTAGTCGTTGCTATCATGTGTAACTCCTTTATATATATAAGTTGAAATGTATTTCAAAATGCCCTCAAGGGCGCTTGCATTAGCCGTAGTAAGGCCAATTTCTATGGAATAAGTGTTTTGCGTTGCTTGGTCATAAATAATTGGGTGGATATTTGCTAATAATAATAAATCAGCGGTTTGATCGCGTTCAATAGCGCTAAGGCCATTTAGGTATATGCTTAACGTACTCATATAATTAACCCAAACACTAAACCTAATGCAAAACCAGCAGCCATAAAGAAACGGCCAACTTTGCCCTCATCTAAAAGTTCTAATAGGCGTAGTTTCATAGCCAAGCCCCGGAATTAAGTTGATGCACGCAGTAGGGTAAATAGCCAACTAATAGCCCTAACAAAAAATAAGTGCGCCTTAGCAGTGGCACTTTGTAATGTTCAACTTCCAGTTTTTGGTTATTTTTTTGCATTTTTAATTCCTATCATTTACAAATATTGTTAAGAGAATACCAATCTATTTGTAAATAATACACATAAATGCAAAATAGTTTTTAGTTTTGTTTTAAACCGGCGCAAAAAAAAACCACCCGAAGGTGGCTTAGTGCGACATATTTTTTACTAAGTATTAAAGAAATCAGCTAAAAAATGGTTATCCGGGCAAACCTTAAACCACATTTCAACCAGGCTAGTCATATTTACCTCTATGCCGTTATATGGCACGTACTTGGACATCTCTATTAAATCAAGCAAATGGTTTGTTGCCAACCCCGCATCATCAATATTAACCATCCAATTATGGCTATCTGTATTTTTCTTTAAAACAATTAACGCTTGTAAAGTATCACCGCAATGCTCATCCCATGCTTTATACATGGCTGTTATATCCTGGGCATCCGCAATAACTGGACTATGGTAAAAATAATTAGGTATTGGCGTCACTACCTCTATATTTACCAACTTTTCCGCTACATTTTCTTCCATAGTCTTATCCTTGATTTGAGTCAGTAAGAAACTAAATCTGACTTATTCCCAATCTCTGTAATAAAATTAGGTCTATACGCCTTCGCTTGTCAACACAGTCTAATGGCATGCTGCGACATTTTTTTATTAAAATGGGCTGTACGCATTACCGCGTAACTTTGCTATCCCATTAAGTGTTTACTTGGTTGTTGCTAACGCCAATTGAGAAGCATTCCTCTTCGTTATGTCTTCGGCAACAATGCTTCTGACTGTATTAATTTTTTTACACGCTGCTCGCAGTATCAGTCGTGTCCTAGTGCTTTTTATAGTGGTCTAAGGCTTCTCCACTTTTACTATGGCTCAAATAAAACCACAAAAAAACGAGCATACCATAATTATGGAATGCAAAATAGATTTGTTTATTTTTGTAAAAACTTACTAATTATTCTAGCGTGTAAAGTTGCTGATGCTGGCAATATTAATTCATCACCAACAGGCAAGCTAACAACCCAAACAGCTTGGTTTAAATCAATATTAGTTGGCCTATCAGTTGCAAGTAACTCATGTATCTGATCATTAACTTGGTAATTATGGGCTTGACCGCGTGTTAAATAATCAACAGTTACCCCTAATACTTTTGCTAAATCATTAATATAAACCGGCGCATTTTTAATTTTGCCTTGTTCCAGGTTGCCTATGTTTTGAAAACTTAGGTCACCAATAAGATTCGCAAGCCCTTGTTGTGTAAGACCTTTAGCTAACCTTTCACGTTTAACTCTATCGCCAATTGTTTCTATATCTTTAGTCATTTAACTGTTCCTTTGTAAACCGGTGTAAAAATGCAAATAAACTTTGTATATAATTTCCCTATGGAAGACTTAATAAAACATTTTGGTACACAACAAAAACTGGCCAGGGCGCTTAACTGCCACCACCAAAATATCCAATATTGGAGGAAGGTGGGGTTGCCAATTAAACGCGCTATAGAAATCGAAAAAGTAACCGAAGGTAAATTCACGCGCCAAATGTTGTGTCCTCATTATTTTAACTAATAACAAAATAATTTTGCATAAAAAAGGGATATTACCATATTTTGTTGTACTAAAAAACAGTATTTACTTAAATGAATAATAACAGCCACCACAATTTTGAAATATGCAACTCTGTTTGCCCTATTTGTAGGCAATGTGGCCGTCACAAAATACACTTTCCAAAACACCGATTATTAGAATTTAACGTGCATTCATTTATACCAAAAACAGGTAAATGTTTATCACATATTGATTTAACCAATGCCCAGGAAGAGGACACAAAGTGAAACAATTTAGCCAGCTTACAAATAAATATGGGTATACAAAAATACCAAATGAGTTGGTAAATGATCAGTTATTAAGTTGGAAAGCTAAGGGTTTATTTTGCCATATGGCCAGTAAGCCCGATAACTGGGTGTTTAGTGTGCAACGCCTAGCTAAATCTTATAAAGACGGTAAAGCGTCAATATTTGCAGCCTTAAATGAGTTAAAGGGGCGTGGGTGGGTTGAATACATGAAGAACGCCAACGGCACAGGAAGATACATTTTAGCAACCTCGTTAAATAACCCTAAAGCTACAAAACAGACTTTGGAAAAGCCAAAAGCTGAAAAGCCTGTTATGGGTATTCCCACTATGGGGAAATCGGAGGCTATTAATAAGAAAGATTTAAATAGTAATAAAGATATATATAAAGGTGTTATAGAAAAAAGCGCCGAGATTATTTATTTACCTATAGGTGGTGATCAACTTAACCCATCTACCAAGTACACAGAAAGGGAAATATTAATGATGGTTCAACAGGGGGTAATTGATGTCCACTAATAGAGAGATAGTTAACCATACTGATATTGCAGATGAGATTTATGAGTATTTGCGTTATGAGTATAAGTTTTTAACACATAAAGGCATGACACTTGAAAAGTGCAAAAGCACACTAGCCAATAAGCTAAAACGTTTAAGCAGTTTTGAGGTAATGAACTGGAATAAGGCTTTGGATGAGATTGCTAAGGTCAAAAGCGACAACGCGCCAACACCCGTTGAGATAATTTATGCAATTAAGGCTGCTGCCAAAGCATTAAGGCCAGTAGCACAAAGCCTTAGCCCTGCGGTTGATGTTAGGCAAACTACTGATTATGAGGCGTTGTGGAAACAGGCTGATGATGAGGCTAAATGGCGCTTTTTTATAGACCATAAGTTTAACGCTGTGCCGCCATACATACGCTATTGGTTTATTAAGCACCATATGGCTACATTGGGTTATACAGCCTATGAATGCACAATGCTTATTAAGTATTGGGCGATACCCTTTAACAACGCTAACGCTGGTGCAGTTATTAACAATCAAAGGGAAATAACGGAATACTTTAGGGCGCGTGACAATGGTTAAAAAAGTTAAGTTATGGTTAAAAATTAAAAACCTTAAAGATGTTGTTGATATAGCTGAAGAGATGCAAAAGTGGTGTGAGTATTTAGCACACAGCGCCAAACAAGGGGATGTTGAAGAGGTAACGGAATGTTTAGAAAACATGCAGGAATTGTTTAATAAAGCAAGGGGGCATTGATGGGCTTACAAAGTGATGTTGAGAATAGGATGGGTGAAAGTGTTAATAAACTAATGAGGCGTAATGCTGGTGAGGGTAAGACAGTAAGGCATTGTTCTATGCTAATGGATGTTAGCTATACAACGGCTAACCGTTGGGCGCATAAGTATAACGTTAAGTTTAGTGCAGCCAACCCATTTCGTAAATGGAGTCTTAAATGATAGGTTTAGCATTTAAAGCCGCATCAATGATGAATGACAAGCCATCAATACCTAATATTAATTTCAATATTAAAGGTGATCTAAAGCCTATTATTAAACACTTAGATAAACTGCAAAGAAAACAAATACCATTTGCATCTGCTAATGCTATTAATACAACACTGTTTGATATTATGAAAGCTGAGAAGGCGCAGCTGCCTAAGAAGTTGGACAGGCCAAAGAACTACACTATTAAGGCATTTAAGATAAACAAGGCTAAGAAAACAAGGTTGGTTGGTGATATACACGTGATACCAAAGAAGTATGAGTATTTGAAGTATGCTATAGAAGGCGGCACACGCACCGGCAACGTACTTGTACCCACAAAGCACGCAAAGTTAAACAAATTTGGTAATATTCCAGGCTTAAAAGATGGTAAGAAACTTAAAAAAAATCAGTACAAAGCTAAGATAAATAACACCTATGGGGTATGGGAACGTACTAAAACTAGGACTAAATTAATAATCCTCTTTACTAAAACCGCTACCTATAAAAAACGCTTTCCCTTTTATAAGATAGCTGATGGGGTAGCGCGTAAAAAGTTCCAGCGTAACTTCAAGAAAGCTCTATCCAGGGCAATGAGGACTGCCAGGTGAAAAGGTACTTCCAGGGCAAAGACCACAAGGGTAATTTGCGC
>ENA-ORXF01002696-ORXF01002696.1-marine-metagenome-genome-assembly--contig:-NODE-2696-length-10447-cov-5.221119_pt1 | contig 10447 bp, 16 predicted proteins | sample MGYA00237864_ERZ511476 | MGnify/ENA primary metagenome ERZ511476 (study PRJEB26306, sample SAMN06343908) | marine metagenome | isolation source: coastal waters | place: Atlantic Ocean: West Antarctic... | reverse complement strand
ATGAAAAAATACCAAGATATGCGAACTCCTCTGGTTGAAGGGGTTTACGACAAAAACATATTTAAAGCGATATTCCTTGCTGGGGGGCCTGGCAGCGGTAAGTCTTATGTTGCCAAGTCTTCTACAGGGGGTATGGGTCTTAAAATGGTTAACTCTGATAATGCGTTTGAAAATCTCTTAGACAAAGAAGGTCTTACCAAGAAGATGAACACCAAACGAGGTGAACGTGAGACAGATCAAAGAGATGTCGTTAGAGATCGTGCTAAGAGTATAACGTCCAGACAAAAAGGTAATTATGTAGAAGGTCGCCTTGGTTTGATCATCGATGGTACTGGTCACGATTATGATAAGATTTCAAGACAGTCAAGTAAACTACGTATGTTAGGGTATGAGACATATATGATCTTTGTTAACACTTCACTAGACGTTGCACTACAGTCAAATGCAAATAGAGATCGGGTTGTTCCAGAGTCTATCGTCATAAAATCTCATAAGGCGGTGCAGTCCAATCTTGGTAAATTTAGTAGTCACTTTAGAGGTAATCTTGTTATTGTCGATAATAATGACAGGACAGAAACACCCATAAAGGCGGCGTACAAACATGTTGCACAACTATTAAAAAAACCAGTTAAGAACCAGATCGCAAAGAACTGGGTTGCAATGGAGTTACAGAAGAAACGTAGATAGTGATTCGGGATCGTTAATCTTACCTGATGTGTCGTAGGTTGTTATTATCCTTGTCCAATCTTTCCACAACTCTCTCATGTGTGGTTTCATCTTTACTTTATTCATTAGATAGTCTTTATCTTTTGTGTAGTCGTAAATGTAATCCTTCAACTGCCACTTGCAAGTTTCACTAACAGTGTCCTTTAGTAGTTTTAGGTCATGGTTCACGATAGTCCATTTCTGAAAATCGTTGCTGTCATAAAATGCAACTGCATTTAAATCTTTTGTATCAAGGTATTGTAAGTGGTATTGTTTTCTATCTTGCCACCCAAAGTTGAATATACCCCACCACATAAAGTCGAATACAGTACGAATTTCGAATGGACTCCCTTTAATACTTTCATGCATATGTCTCAGAAAGAGATCAGCAGCTCCATCATAACCGTTCTGTTCATGCTGTCCCATTATAGGATACATTGTTCGAATATCATGGTTTTCCCACTTATCATGTAACATACTATACTCAAAGTTTTTTGCAAACTTCCACCTTCCAAATAACTGATCTGCTGGGTATCCATTTAATACTATACCATCATCTTTTACAATTTTTGCTGGACTAGAGTATATACTCTTTATCCAATGCAACTTAACATTAGAGGTTTTAACAAGAGTCTCATACATTGGTTTGTTTTCTTCTACTGAACCCTCTGACAATAGGATTTCAAATGAAACACCACGTTTTAATAATCCACATACTATAACTGTAGAGTCTATACCACCAGACCACATAACATATATTTTCTTATTTGTGGAAATGATCTCTGTAATTCTATCTTCAATGAGGTCTTCTATTGTCTTTGTAAACTGCGAATCATACTCTGGTATAGGGTCGTATTCAAAATCAAATTTGTTTAGTCCAGTTCTGTCTATTGAAAACGGAGAGCCTGCAAAACACATTATCTTATGAAACATTAGTGCATTATTCACTAGGGGGTCATCACCTAGTGATATTGTTCGAGCATAAAGTAGTTTTAACTTGGTCATCAATCCAACTTTAGATGTTTTCTGAATTGATCTAGGTCTAATTCTTCTACTACCTTTATTTTACGAACACTGAATCCTGAGTCTGTATCAAGTTCATAGTGTACATTATGCAGTTCGCCGTAGTGTAATAGAATGTCATCTGCTTTACATTGTACACGGAACAGGTGAAAGTTTGGGTCTGATCCTAATGAAATCCACTCTCGTATGCACCACTGAAGTGATCCTACAAACAAGCCAGGGTTTGTTCTCTTGTTTATTTCGCCTGCATCTATTACTTCTCCTAACTTGTACTCCATCTTGGAGTAGTATATTCCCTGTAATTTACTGTTAGTGAGTTTATATGTGTTTATGGTTTCTTTTCCATAGAAGTAGTAACTAGTAACTGGTTCTGAATAGTACGCCGGAAGGTTATTGCCACATAGTACTGCCATGCGAGTGCAGATACCATTTATCTTTGCAGTACCAAAGTCTGCACAGGATAGGTTTGCAGTTCTAAAGTTACAGTTGCGTAGGTCAGAGTTTTGGAATGATGCACCATCTAGGATTGCACTGAAGAATTTAGACCCTCTAAGATTCGATCCGTCCCATACAGAGTTAGATGCCCTTATGTACTTGAAGATATTCTCTCTCATTGTGCAATTTAAAAACTGAGTATTGACTGCATCACACATTGTAAAGTCAGTATCTTTAAAATTGCATTTGTTAAAGATCGCACCAGATATGTCTGCCTTTGTCAAGTCACTATTATCAAAGTTTATATTTTTAAATGTACCCTCTATCCTCACACCACGAAGGTCTAAGTTCTTTAAATGTACATCTGGAAGTTCACATAATTTCTCTAGGCCTAGAGGCCCGTTATATGCCTCAGTTCCATTTTTATAAAATAATTTCATACTCACCCTTTTCTACTATTATATATAATACTGTTAACTATATATGTCGGTGAACATATTAAGAATAAGTGAGGAGCTTAAAAATGAAACGACTACTATTGACACTTGTTGTGTCTCTCTTTATATCTACTGCGGTTAAAGCAGAAACTTTCACAATGGTATTTCCCACCACACCTGACAAGGGTGGCACCGCATACTGGGGAAATCTTACTCTCAAACATCTTAACAAGAAGTTAGAAAAATACGGTCACAATGTTGTACCAAAGTATATTCCTGGCCAACGTGGTAAGAAGGCGATGGGTGAGTTTGTCAAGAAATACTCAAAAGACCCAAGAGCAATGATGCTTGCAAATGGTGGTAATGGTGAGGCGTTCCTAATTGAACCTATCAAGGGATTTGATTATCGTAACTATGCACCAATCGGACTTATGAATACCACGATCTGGATTTCTAGTCAAACATCATATGACCCAAAGACTATGGTTGCAAAGTTTCCTAGTTCTGGTGGTACTGGATTTGCGTCTGATATGATTGCATTGGGTATGTTGACCTGTGGGCCTGATAGGAGTTATCGTGTAGATACTTTTATCAAGTGTTTCGAGGAAAGACTTAAAATCGTAGGTGGTTTCAAGTCACGTGGAGAAAGACGAATGGCATTTGTCAACAGTCTCTTAACTGCGTCACGTGCAACACCACAGTCTACTATGATGGCGAATAAGAAACTATTTGATGCGGGCACTCATGGTGTACTGTTCTCTCATGGTATTCGTACACTAGACGGTGGTAAACGTCTTGACCCAAATGCACCAAAAGGTGCTCAATCATTTGAACAGGTATATGAAAAGACATGGGGAGTTAAACCTTCTGGTGATGTCTTTGAGGCATATGACTTGTTTCAAGCGTTTCGTGATGGGTTTCAAAAGACAATCTGGATTAGTAAAGATTCTAAACACAGGGAGGTCATTCAACTTGCGTTTAACGATATGATCAACGATCCAACGATCAAGAAAGACCTTGACAACAAACTTGGTAAGTTTGATTGGTATACTGGTCTTACCGTAGATACTTTTTCAAGTAGTCTGTTTCAAAAGATCACTAAAAAGAAGATTGAGAATTTAGTGGAACTTGCACAGAAGACTTTTAAGTATAAGTCTGCGAAAGTAAAACCTGAGTTGTTCTAAGTAGAACTAACGTGGAATGGATACTACAATATCCACCACTGATTCAGTGGTCTATAATGATTGTGGCGGGTGTGATGTACGGTGGTTTAATCGGACTCATACCCGCTGCAGGGCCATCTAAGGCACTTATCCTACTATTTGTAATAGTAAATCATTTTGACTTCACAGGGGGTGATTACCTCTTTGTACTATTCTCAATAACTACCGTTGTTGCCGCTTCAACAGGAGACAGTTTTGCAAGTGTGTTGATTGGTATTCCAGGCGCAATGGGGTCTGCGGCAACCATGTTGGATGGATTTCCTCTTGCAAAACAAGGTAAAGCATCATATGCGTTGTCTGCTGCAATCACTACTTCTACAGTTAATGGTCTATTCTGGGGTGTCATTGCATTTATGATTATACCTTATTATCAGTACGTAATCAAGTATGTACAAGTTCCTGAGATATTTGCACTGGTCATACTTGCATTTTGTCTAATATCAGCGGTCACTACAAACCATATGTTTAGATCGTTTGTTGCAATTGGTGTTGGTAGTTTTGTTGGGTTGATTGGTATTGACATTTTAGGAAATCCAAGATTTGTTTTTGGTCTAGAGTATCTAGAGGATGGTATACCTATCATCATAGTTGCCGCTGGTCTATTTGCAATACCAGAACTGTATGAAGCGTTAATGTTAAATTCAAAACAAGAGAAAATGGACAGGAAGACACACAACAAACAAACATGGGACGGTATAAAGGAAGTGTGGACTCATAAGTGGTTAGCACTACAGGGTGGTGCAATCGGTATGGTGGTCGGTATGTTACCAGGCACCTCTGGTGGTATCGGTGATTGGACTGCATATAGTACAACCGTGTCACAGTATAAGAATGAGAAGATACCATTTGGTAAGGGTAATATAAAAGGTGTGATTGGGCCTGAGGGTGCAAACAACTCTGGTAAAGCAGGTGCATTGATACCAACTCTTCTATTTGGAATACCAGGCGGTAAGGCGATGGTCATACTGATGGCACTCTGGATGTCTTTAGGGTTTCATGTTGATAACATTGAACTCATGACAAGTGACAAATTCATCAATCATATATTTGGAGGATTTCTAGTAGGAACTCTATTGACAGGTATAGTCTGTTTAGTATTTACACGATATATCAGTAAGGTGGTTTATTTCCCTGCTCGTTATTGGGTTACACCATTATTCTTATTGACCATATGGGCGGTGGTTGCATCACGATATTATGTGTACTTATATGAGGACATATTGACACTAGGTATATTTGGTGTTCTTGGTTTTGTTATGTCAAAATACAAATTCTCAAGACCAGCGTTCCTTATGTCGTTTATTCTTGCAGAGAGATTTGAGGGTAGTTTTTACCAGACGATAGGTATATTTGAGATTAGTGAGCTTATTGTCAGACCCATCTTTGTTACTCTGATATTTGCCAGTATTGGTTTGGTGATATGGAAACTAAGAAGTAAACACAAATTATCATATACGTGACATAATTACCACACCCCTCATTTAAATGCATATTCCATGTCGATTCTTGTTGACAAAGTACTCTTTTGTGTGGTATAGTATTAATATAATGAGAAATAACAAAGGAAATGATATGTTAGTAAGTAAATGGAAAGATGAGTTTAATTTTGGTGTTAGTGCTGCAACGAATTGTTTAACTAAGGGAACTTGCGCTCCTAAGATTGTAAGTCTTGAAGACTTTACATCTGGATTTTGTGTGTTTGGTGCGTTTGGTGAAATCCTTAATATGGGTGACACATTTGAGACTTTTGAAGAAGCTGCAAAGTGGATGGAAACCGTATTTACCTTTGAGGTAAAATTTGATGTTGTCTAACGAATTTAACTTTATCCATCCCAAAATGTCTGAGAAGGATATGAAGTCTTTTGGGTTCTGGGAAGATAAGGACTCTGCATGGCATATTGAAGATGTCTGGTGTATGGCACATATCATGCATCTATGTGGTGTGTTCCCAAGTGTGGGAATCGCCCGTAAAAATGGGTGGAATAAACCTATTCCAGAGGGTTTTTCGGAACTTACCGTAGGTAAGAATAAGAAAAAAGTTTGGATTCTCAATGAAATCAAGGACTTATAGGGTACGATTTTGCTTGACAAACTCAGATTTGTAGTGTATACTAATAATATAATCAAGAGAGAGAGAAAAAATGACTATTAATATTAAAAAAACCTTTAAGACTGTTGAAGATGGTATTGCAAATATGATTGCAGCTGCAAATGCTGACTATGAAAACTTTAACGTGTCTGATGAAATGAAGGCAGCGTTTAAAGAAGAATGGGTTGTCAAGAAAGGTTCTAAGTACATCAAAATTATGACTAATCGTGGTGGTTCTGCTTGGGGTTTTGTTGTCAATGTTGATAATGACAAGAAGTTTAAAAAAGGCACTTTGTTGAAGTGTGCTGGTTGGTCTGCTCCTGAGAGAAACGGTTCAAGAGGTAATGTTCTTGAAGGTGGTTTCCCAATTAGGTGGACTGGGCCTCTTTACTTAGTAGGAAAGGGAAGTATATAATGGAAAATCCTAATACATTTCGTGAAAAAATGGTTACGTTTAACAGGGTTGCAGGCGACACGCTTGCAGTACTGATTATCCTTGGTATGGGTTATGCCGCTTTAATTGTATTTTAGGGGTTGACAAATCCTGTTGAGTGTGTTACTATTAGTAATAATTGAGAAGAAAGGTTAAATTATGAATATTACAAATGTTATTGGAGGAATGTTTCTTATGAGTTTCCCCATTGCTATGTGGTGGTTAATGTGAGTAAAATTGATGCGTTAATGAAGACGTATGGTGGTGTTGAGACTATTTCAGTTATCCACTCTGCGTTTGATGAGACTCCAACCGTTGTTGCAATGGTGGAAGTTTCCAAGAAATTGTCTATCGAAGCAAAGTTAGAGAAGGCGTTCATGTTGACGAACTCTGTAAATGATGCATGGTGGAAGAACGAAGGTGTAACGCCTATGTTCCCTGAGAAGGGTTGTCGATCTACGAGTGTAGGTGATATGGTACTAATCGGTACTGAGAAATATAAATGTAATTCAATGGGATGGAGTTTAATATGAATGAAAAACTAAAAACGATGAGAGAAGTCGCTCTCCTCGAAGAGATTAAGTCGAACAGTTTGCAGATGGAACAGTTATCTGAGGACGTAAGAGGATTGATGTATGCTATACGTGATCTGACTGAAACGTTTGCTGAGATTGAGGTATTAGAAACAAGTGAAAGTAAGGTGTTAAACTAATGAAACCATATATGATAACAACGCCTGAAGGTGTTAACAACTGGACACGAGCTGGTGTGAGTAAGAATAGTAAGACACAAATTACTGCCTCTTGTCCTTCAATGGAATTGTCCTTCAATTTAAATACATGTGATTTTGATATTGGCAAAGATGCCAATCAAAACATTAAAATTGTTCTAACAAAAAAGAAGGCCGCATAATGATTAAAGCGATGTTAATAGTTGCAAGTCTAGGTATCAATACAGAGATGCCAGACATGGACTCCTGTCTCAAAGCAAGAGCTGCAATATCAGCACAGGATGCGTCAATCAAATCCTTGTGTATTCCTAAGGCAGATGAGACATCTAAGATGAAAGAGATGTTTGACGTTTTTATAAATATGATTGATAGAATTAAGGAGTACGAAGAACTTGATAGACTTAACAGATCAGAAGATAGAGAATGCTGCGACAGCGAGAGCTAACTCTAAATCGGATTGGGCGATACAATATTGGGATAATGTTCTTGCATATCTTTTAAGACAAGCAAAACGTTTGAACTAAATATTGATATGGTAACTCTTACAGAAGAAGCAAAAAAATATATGAAGAGCGTCATATTATATGGCGACTATGTAACCCTCGGCGTAAAAGGTGGGGGCTGTTCTGGTTTTCAGTATATCTGGGGTCTAAGAAATGATCTTGGGATGGATAAGTTCAAATGGTCAGACCCTATTGATGGCGTGTTAGTAGTGGATTCATTAGCAGAAATGTATGTGCTGGGTAGCGAGATAGATTACATTACCGAATTGGGTGGAAGTTTCTTAACTGTTAAAAATCCCACCAGTACCAGCAGTTGCGGTTGCGGCGAAAGTTTCGGAGTTTAACTTTATGGTAGAGTTTTTTTTATTTTTACTATTTTGCTTTTTGATATAGGCTATATGTACAGACGAACAGATATACAATATGATATAGATCACGTGAAATGGGAGTTTGATAACCTATCTTTTCCAGAGTGGTATGAATCTGAAGGCGGCGGCACACAATTGTGTCTACAGTCGTATGCAGATAAGATGAACTACATGGATGGTTATGTAGATTCGTATCCATACACAAATGGGTGCGGTAGTATGAGTCGCTTTCCTGATCGTGAGGAACAAGGGTATTCACAGTTAAATCCTGTATTCAAGGATACAATCTTTAAAGATATTATTGAAGGACATTTTCGTGCAAGGTTCTTGACTATGGTAATGCATAGTACATATAGTGTACACCAAGATAAGGCACCACGACTCCATCTTGCAATAGATACACACCCCAACGCATACTTCTTCTGGCCAGAACACAAAGAGTTCTTTCATATACCAAATGATGGTTTCGTGTATTGGGTGGACACTACACAACCACACACATTTGTAAATGCAGGCCCAGATAGAACACACTTGGTGATGGTAGAATGAATGTAATTCTATTTACAGATTTATCAGACTCACCTATATTCATTAGAGTACAGGGTGCATATAGTATTGCATCACATCTAAGAAATAACGGTTATACAGTAAAGGTCATTGACAATCAGGCGTGGTTATGGGAAAATCATGGTAAGAAACTCACTGAGTATGTAGAGGGGTTGATTGATTCTGACACTATATTTGTAGGGTTCAGTAGTACATTTAGTAGATATTTCGACACTGGATTTCAAGGAATAGGTGCCGAAGATAAATCGAGTGATGTGATATCCTATCTAGATCAGATGATCTATCGTATACACTTAATGCACCCCCATGTCAAGGTTGTTCTTGGTGGTCAAGGGGCACAGACATATAAGTTCTATCAATACTTTGAAGATAGAATAGACTGTTGGATTCGAGGTATGGGAGAAGACAGTGTACTACAGTTTGTTCGCAATGAAGAGGCGGGTATAGAAAATCCTCCTGTAATGGAAGATCGTGAATCCCCCATATTTGATTTTCACAATCAAAATAATATATTTCATGTGGAAGACGATATACTTGATCATGAGGTATTCCCTCTTGCAATCTCTAGGGGTTGCAGATTCAAATGCAAGTTTTGTACCTTCTCTTTACTTGGTAGACTCCCTAGTGAGAAGTATATTAGGAGTGAAGACAGTATATACAATGAGCTCAAGTATAACTATGACAACTTTTCTACCACCAGTTATATGTTGACAGATGACACATTTAATGAGACTACCGAAAAGATAGAACGTGTCATACGTGCAGTTGATAGAGTGGGAGTTCAGATGAACTTCTGGGCATATGTTCGTATCGAACTGTTACACAAATACCCAGAACAGATTAAACTACTCTCTCAATTGGGATTAAAGTCGTGTTTCTTTGGTCTAGAGAGTCTACACGATTTATCTGCAAAGTCAATAGGAAAAGGTTTGGGTAGAGACAAGACACTAGAGACTCTAGAGTCTGTTAAGAATGAACTAGGTGAGGACTCTGTACTACATGGTAGTTTCATCATAGGTCTACCACATGAAACAGAAGAGACTGCAAATGAATGGACTGATCTGGTCATCAAGGACAAGACCCCACTTGACACTGCAAGTTTTAACAGACTAGGACTGACGCCAGACTATATCATGAAATCAGGTGATACGTCAAGGATATTCTTTAGTGAATTTGAGTTAAATAAAAAGAAATACGGTTATATAGACACAGGTGACGGTGGATGGAAGAATCAACACTGGACTGACAAGACTGCACACGTATATGCAACAAAGATTAAGAATCGGTTTATGAAAGAGAGGCCTGCCTTCACACACCACATGGTTGCACAAAATTCGATGTCTATGATGAACCTAAAGGTTGTAAACCCAGAACTATCGTGGAGTCAGATGCATGGTATGGACAAACAGACTTTAGAGTCTAATGTGATTAGTAGTAGAGAGAAGATGTTAAATTTATACATGGAGAGATTGTTCAATGAGTGATATTAAAAAGTTATACCAATACGTGACTAATAATAGGGATCAGACACAGTGTATCGGACTCACACCAGAGGCTGGTACATTTGGTGGTGTCATATACAAATACGGTAAGGTGTCTATACCCGATCCAGATAAATTAAACGAAGGAAGTGACTTGCCTTTATCGTTTTTGTATGATATAGTAGATCCTAATAACTTACCAGAGAATTGGTTAAAGTCAGAAGAGTTTCGAACTTTAATCGGTGATATTCTGGTTGATATACTAGACGATCAGGTAAAGGAAGGAACGGTACAATTTGCGAACACTAATTCAGAGGATTAATATATGACACAAACCATTGAACGAACTACACTAGGACAGCTGCTCACCAATGAAGACTATGCACGTAAGGTGATGCCTCATATGAAGAGTGTGTATTTTGGTGACAGGACAGAACGCACTGTCTTTGAAGA
>ENA-ORXF01002695-ORXF01002695.1-marine-metagenome-genome-assembly--contig:-NODE-2695-length-10447-cov-8.654291_pt1 | contig 10447 bp, 18 predicted proteins | sample MGYA00237864_ERZ511476 | MGnify/ENA primary metagenome ERZ511476 (study PRJEB26306, sample SAMN06343908) | marine metagenome | isolation source: coastal waters | place: Atlantic Ocean: West Antarctic... | reverse complement strand
GTGAATGTAATCCTAAAACTAAATGACTAACAGTTGTATTGTTATTTACATGCGGACTAGCACTTTCATTGCAGGTAGTGTTACCATCTGTTAATTCGTTACAACCGCAGTCAAGGCTATTAATGGCCTCGATAACAATATCTCCTGTTGAAGCGTCCCAACTTGTAATACTTAAATCACATTGTGCTGGTAGGTTCACTACTTCTACCCAACCATTATATCCATCGCCATCTCCTTCATAAAAATACTCAACACAACAAAATGAATCTTCGTAATACATACATGTAAAAATTGTATTGTAAAGGTCGGTGTTGAAGATAAAGTGAGCATAGTCAGAGTTGCTATCTTGGTTTAATATAGTTCCATCTGAAGCGGTTGTCTCCCAGTAATCAGGTGGAGTTCCCGTTGTTGGAATGGTCATAATAAAGTTAGACTGTGTGCCTGATATTCCTATCGACTCACATTGTGCTGCCATTGTAGGTGCACATAATGCTAATAGGTATATTAGTTTTCGCATGATGTCCCATAGTTTGCTAAGAATGTCTGTAGATCTGAAACTCCTATAATTCCATCACCGTCATAGTCATATGGGCATGGAACCAATTCTGGTTCTTGGCAAGATGCATATGCAGGATGTTCGGTTAGTAGTGGGTATACAAACCCATCTCCATTTAAAGCAAATGCAGTTCCTATATCTGCACAGAAGATTATAGTATAACCTCCAGCAGGTAGTCCGAAGCTGTGTATAAGACCGTCACAGTCTTGGTATTCAAAGTTAGTCCATTTAGTAGCTCCTACTGAGCTAAAAACATGTTGGTTGCATTGTCCAAGGGCTATCTGTGATAGCGCCATGGCAGTTATTAGTAATAAATGTTTCATTAGTTTTTCCTAATATAAATTTTCAAAGTAGGATATCTTTAATGGATAATCCTTTTTAACGAAGTCTGCTGTTGCAGGGGTTAGGTGTATTGATTCGACCCTACTGAACCCACAGGAGTTCCGAATTGTTTGGGCAATTGATTCATGGACAGTTACGCTGTCTATGCCAATCAACTTAAGCTCTTGGGTTTTACCACAATGGCCAGCGTAGCGGATTATGTAATTCCAATCTGGAGCTCCACATAATCTACGCTTTGGATGAGTTAGTATATAGTTTGTAATCATCTGTATGCAATACAAAAGTAATACTTTCTACCATGAAGCAGATGAGTACCATAGGTTAATATTCCGAGACCTGACATCGATTCTGTCCATGCGTCAAGCTTATCAGCTCTGATTAGCGTGTAGTCTTCTACATCATAGGCTTCAGATAATTTCTGGCCTGTTGAATTGAAGTTGCGATCAGTTACGATTTTCTTGACATCGTTCCTCAAGTATTCGCGATCATACCAAGGAGTCTTTTCCCAGGTGAATCCATTGCAAATATCCTTGCAGAATCTTTCTATTGATAATTCTTTAGCTTTCATAAGGTATTCTTTGTTTTTGTATTATATGTTAATATACGAAATAATGTGCGAAATAAAAAATTATTTAATGGTTATTTTATTACCATTTGAGGTTAAGTCATCATAGATACCATCGGTCACACAAGATCCATTACTGGATAATATGCCTTCATTAGTTTCTATTCCTTTGTTCTTAAGCCCCTTACGACTGTTATGAATATGGCCAAACAGATGAGCCTTTGGTTTAACATGGGATATTCTTTCTGACAAAGCTTTGCATCCATGACTTTCAGATTCTCCCTGTTTTACATCACACAGATCTAACACTCCAAATGCCGGACCATGGGTAACAACAATATCAGAGTCTTCTGGGATTAGTTTCCAAATAGATTTCATTTGGTCTCTTGGCTTCATAAATGCCCAGTCCCCATATTTTGGGACATAAGGACTACCCCATATTTTAAGACCATCGATTGTAGTGCTTTCATTATGCAAATATGTTATTCCCATAGCTTCTATCTTAGTCTTATTGATAAGCCCCATTTCTATGCTTGTGTCATGATTTCCAGCTATCATTACTTTATTTGTAATTGGAATTGAACTAAACCACTGTAGGAAATTCATAACCTCGTATTCATTTATGTAGGGACTTCTATTATCTGAACAGTCTCCGCTAAAAATTACTGTATCAATATTCTTCGGTACAGTTAAAAACGCATGACGTTTATGAGTGTCGCTAATGTGCCATATATTCATCCTATCCGATCTATTTCTTTTAGGATTTCGTCAGCTTCAAAATATTTTTTATCACTTTGACTTCTATTAATCTTAGACAACTTAAAGGCTTCATTCATTAGCAATTGGTATTTTGCTTGAAGCTTTTGTTTCTTTGTCTTTCTTTTAAATAATCCGAACATTCTATTTATTTTAATATTTGTGACCTGGGTGGGACTCGAACCCACGGCCTTCTCATTAAAAGTGAGAAGCTCTAACCAGCTGAGCTACCAGGTCTTAATTACATGTTGCGAAGTTGTTCGTACATGTCATCATCCATTTGGTCTTCTATATCTGGATTAGATTCTACCTGATGTTTTACCCTGTAGATTATTCCCGACACATATAAGTAGTAGCAATTATAACATAGCACCTGGAGGTTATCCAAGTTAAAGTCTTTTTTGTCGCCATTCTTTTGGTGTAGTAGAAGTGGTACAGTATAATCTGTAACTCTCCTTTCATTAAACCCACACTCTTCGCATTCTTCAGCCTTCATGCATTCTTGAAATAGCTTAGGCTTTAACTTGGATAGGGGATATCGGGGAGCTTTACCGTCTAGGATATCCTGTATGGTGTATTTCTCCCCTGAAGAATATGTTACTCTCCATTTGACACCCTTACCAGTTACGTTCTTGTGCTTCTCATATAGATTTATGCCATCATCAAAATATTGAATGGCATACTTCTTATAAGTCTTTAGGGTTACTCCGAGGTATCTACTAGCTTGGCCATTAGAAATGGTGTGTTCCATCGCTTTTCTGATGTCCGACTCCATTATAGCAAACTTGCTTTTACCTCTACCCATTATACTGCTGCTATAATTTTAGTTGATTTGACTTCTTTGACTTCGAAATCACTAACACCCTGTCCGAATTCTTGTACAGTTTTAGCTTCAGCTTCTGTAACTGATGCAGCTTCTACTAGGTATTGTTCGGTATACTTTTTAACTTTACCGTTGTGGTCACCTTCCCACTTTGCTTTTACTAGATAATTAATCATAACTTTCTTCCTTTTTTATATTATTATTTTCAATGAAATATTCATAAGACTTTTGGGTTGTTCCGTTTGGATCGTCCGCAGTGCTGTTCATAATGTCAGCAGCAAAGCCTCGGTTATTACGCTTTTCAATTTTCTCCCAATGATCTACAACAAATAAGTTTTTCCATGCTGTAAACACGTCCTTAGCAGACTGTAGGGATGGGTATTTATGAGGGATTAAACTCTTACCCTGACCTGATTGTACAGCAAACCCATTAGAGGTTGCTATAGTTTTGCATCCAGGATACCGCTTAGTTAAAACTGCTTTAAGTTTTCGGAACTTAAACATCCGGAATTCTTTTGAATCTATCATTAGATGAACATTTTATTAAGTGAACGTGCGAGAGGCATAAGCTCATCGACTGAAATGTTTGAAGCTCCTTTACCATACATCTTTTGGAAATTAGCTAGACCATAGTCTCCACCATCAATAAAGTAGCTTAAGACTTTGATACCTTTATTAGTCATTTTATTGACTTGCTTTCTTGTATGATCGATAGCGTATTCTCCACCATAGCTCATACCTTTGCCGTTGAACCAAGGTTGACCGTCACTAAAGTTAATGAAGTAGCTATCAAGGTTACCAGCTGAACTAGACAAATGATTTTGTAGAGCTTCGAAGCATAGACCTTCTGGAGTTGTTCCTCCTGGGTAGATGTGCTTAAACAAAGTCTGAATCTTTAGTATTTTGTCTGTTCTTGAATCATAAGCAATTAAAGCAAGAGGCTGATGATTTTCTGTACTTCTGAATGATATCTGAACGTCGAAGTTGTTGGTCATTGAAGCTGCTTTAGCTATTGCCACCGCAGCAGTCATTGATTTGGAGAATCTAGTCCCAGACATACTTCCTGAAGCATCTATTGATAAGTGGACTATAGCATTTTTGTGCTTTTGAACGTCCAGAGTAGAAAAGATATTCTCTGCTCCATATCCTAATGAGGATAATAAACGCTTATCTATTCTGCCTTTAGGAAGACGAGTTGTTTTTAAGGTTCTGGACTCGTTTCTGACTTGGAGTTTGCGTCCTAGTATTGATCCAAGTCTTAGACCTTTATCGACATCCGCTTGGGTTCTGTCAATTGGTGTCCAACCATATCCTTTAGTAAGAATTTCCTTAAATGAATCTGAATCTATTAGCTTTTTTGTAAGCTTTTTAACTAATATGCATTTGACTCCGTTATGAGTAGTCTTTCCATAGCGGCCAGTGAATTCTCCAGCTCCAACATTAGTTTCTTCCACTGCAGAATCTGCAATAGCTTCTACAGACTTGAGAGCAGATTTGCTAAGTTTAGATTTCTTAACACTGCCTTCTAGGAATTTTTCTTGAGCTTCTATAGCTTTTTTTAGTTGTTCCTGTTGACGAGGACTTAATTGTGATGGAGCAGGAGCGTTTCCTCCAGGTCCGCCATTTCCAACTTCTGTTTGAGACATAGTAGTAGAACCATCGGCAGTAGAGCCGTCATCTTTACCACCTGAAGGGCCATTGCCGCAATTTCCATTGCCATCTACGGGATTAGTATTCCCAGCTGTTTGGCTATCGCATTCGCCTTCGCCGCCTGTTTCGCCTTCTCCGTCACAGTCAGATTCTTCTGGTTCTGGTAGAGATTCATTGACCAATTCGTAAACATCCAAAGCAAGAGCTAAAGAATCCCATGTTGTTTCCAATCTTGAAATATCTTTGATGTTAATTAAGTCCCAAACTTCTTGAAGTTTTGGTAGAGCTGTTAAGTTCCTATTTGGATTAATGAAGTTGCAAATGTGAAACATGTAATTGCCCCAGTTTTCTTCGGAGTTTTCTCCGAGGATAAGAGCTTTATCAATGATCTTGGCATTAAAGTATTTGTCATACATAGCATGATAATAGCCTTTATAGCCAGGAGAGGTTTTAAATATGAAGTAGTCTATTCTACGGTCTTCGATAATATTAACAAGGTCCTTAACAGTAGCCCTAGCATCCATAAGCTCTCCGTCTTCATAGCCAAACCTATCTTTAATAGATTTTTCCATTGCTGTGAGAGTTGTGAAGTCTGTTAATTTAATGTGAGACCCTTCATGAAGAGCAAGTCCAACAGCAGCATCGAAGTTAGAATCTTTTAGATCTGCGCCTATAGTAACAGTTTTACCATCAGTGTAGCTATCCTTTCCACGAAATGTGACTGGGATGTTTTCGCCTGTGACGATATTAACAAAATTACCAATGGCTCTTTTAGAGGCAGCCAATTTGACAAGGTTTTTACCTTGGTTTATCTTTTCACCAGTTAAGATGTCGAACTCATTGCTGAGTCCAGGGTTTAACCAAAAAGATGAATTTCCATATTTGTTCATGAGGTAGTGGGTTTAAGTAGTTAGTTAATGTACATAGCTAATATACAGCTTTATCTGTAAATACTATGATAAAAAGCGTTAAGAAACGTTAAAACTTATTTAGTAGTTCCTTTATAGTTAAGACATCTTCATCATCTAAAATGTCACGGCGGGCATCGAGATACTCATCCAAAGAATCTATCGTTGTGACGTTGTATTTTTTATTTAACGTCCTCATTAACTCAATGGCTTCGGAGTGTAGTTCCATTTCTTTAGAATGTTCGTTTTCTACTTCAGATGATACCGAGTCGAACGTTTCTTTATGAAAGTGTTTGTTTTCTTTATAATAAAACTTTTCTCTGTATTCACTGTAGTTGGTCAGGATGTCTATAATAGTGTCTGTGTCTAGACTAGAGTAGGCTGAGACTGTTTTAGTGTCGAACATATTGGTGACACCTGATTTGCGGACTGATTCGTAAGAATCAAATTCTGATTTTGTAATTTCTTTTGTCATATTAGTGGGTTTAAAGGGTTAATTAATGAATGATTGACATAGTCAATATACAGCTTTTTAAGCAAAGACCACGATATAAACCGTTAAAAAACGTTAAGAACCCTGAAATTTGTCATCCAATATCTTATCCATTATAGTTAGGATCTCTGATGGCAGTTTATCAGACTTAAATATGCCTACAAGCTTAGTTGAAAACTCATCTTCGCACATCAAGGCATCTGCTCTGCCCAGTCTTCTTAGGACTTCTGTAATTCCTCCGGATTGAAACCATTCTCTTAGTTTCCATGTTGAAACGTATCTTTTGTTAAATCCCATAAAATTCCTTTTTTGCTTTGTATAAATAATTAAGGGTCTGAAAGTGTATTCCTGCACCATGTATCAATTTAAAGTTAGCTAACATCCTCTTTGACCCATTAAAATGAGGGGTTGTTTTGCAGCTATCTATTACCTTAGCTGTTTTTCTATATGCTTTAGTAATGCTTTTCATTGTTATTGCCTATGTTAATATACGACATTTATGGTAAGAAAAAAAACTTATTGGAGGGTATTTACAATTGCTGCTGTAGCTAAGTATGGATCCACGTTTGATGATGGCCTACGATCTTCTAGATATCCTTTCCAAGTTTTACTAACATTCTCTGGTATTCTTATAGAAGCTCCGCGATCGCTCACTCCATATGAAAATTTGGTTATATCTTGGGTTTCATGTTTTCCGGTAAGCCGTTGGTCATTGTATAGTCCGTAGACCTTCATGTGCGTGTCGTGTTGGTCCTCTAAACGCTCGCATATAGCTTCAAAATAGCTTTTCCCACCCTTACCTCTGGTCATTTTTGTGCTAAAGTTAATATGACATCCAGATCCATTCCTATCCCCCATTACAGGTTTTGGATGTAGTTCTATGTCTGCTTTAGCATCTTCTGCTTCACGTATTAACAAGAACCTACTTAGGATTAGATTGTCACAAACTTCTAAAGTGTCTTTACCAAACAACTGGAATTCCCATTGCCCAAGAGTAACCTCGGCATTTACCCCAGTTATGTCCATTCCAGCTGCTATGCATTGTTCGGCATGTTCTTCACATATCCATCTGCCAGCTACATTCTTATTTCCAGATGCACAATAGTTTTCCCCTTGTGGTGGTGGAGTTCCTTTTGCTGGCCATCCCATTGGTCTTCCATCTTTGAATATAAAGTATTCCTGTTCGAATCCCCACCAATACTGGTTCTTAGTATATAGGTCTTTGAACTCTCTTAATTTGGCTCTGGTGTTTGACTTGTGGACTGTTCCATCTGCATTGTAGACTTCACACAAAACTAATAGATGAGAATTATCATATCCATTTGGAATTATCCGTACGGGCTTAAGAACACAGTCAGAACTATTTCCATCGGCCTGTTTAGTAGAACTACCGTCAAAGTTCCATTCTGGAAGATCTTCTACCATAACTATGGATGAGTCCATGTCATTGATATATCTTACTTTACTTCTGATGTTCTGGACATCATAACCATCAAGCCAAATATACTCGGCTTTTAGGACTTTTTGATTTAAATTATTTATCATATTTAGGCCATAACTTATTAGGACAACTTTCGGATGCCCAGATTGTTTTTGTGCGGATAGGACATCCACATTCTTTACATTTTATTTTCTTCGCATCAAAGCTTGGGCAGGAAAAACATATAAACTTTCTCCTTAACTCTACTTCAAATGGAACATCTGTGGGATCTTTCGATCTGCGCCACAACGCCTTTATAAATGTGAATACTACTTTAATAGTTTTCAATTACTTCGCTTTCTTAATGAGTGCTAATGCATTTTGTATTTCTGATAGCTTAAGCTGTAGTTCCTTTGTCTTCTCAGCTGGATTGATTACTTCAGCCGAGTAATATCCGGTGAAATATACTTCACTCTTCTTTGAATCTACAGCAGCTTTTGCTCTTGCATGCTTTGGGCTATCCGCTTTATAATAGCCTATTGTTCTCATGTGACGTCGTCCGTCCAGTTCATATACTTCATATGTGCCCTTCTTCTTTGGACTGTAGGTCGAGAAAAAATCTTTTTCCGCTTGGGGAGTTTTATCTTTTGCAAGGGTGTTAAGAGCGGCTAACTCTTTGTCATATACACCTTCATTCATAATATCTTTTAATTTCATTTTATAGTCCTTTATTTATGACCCAAATACCTTTTTGGTACCTCCATGGTATTCATAGGCATGACCTTCAACTTTTAGTTGTTCATTGATACATATAGACTTCCCATCTTCATCTTGTATAAAGATTTCACCGAGAACTCTACCATATTTTCCTACACCATGACTTTTCAATCTAAAGTATCCGGACTTTGCACTAACCTTTTCTAGTAATTCAAGGTTTCTGTACTTAGCGGCCATACCTTTCTTCTTTTCGTCTAAGTCTCTAGTTCTAGATTCCCATGTATCAATGCCCATGTATCTGATTCTTTTCTTAACCCAAATATCAAATCCAACATCAATCATAGCATCAATGGTGTCGCCATCTACTACCCTATCTAGCTTGGCCCTGTATATATACTTATCCACGTGGACAAGTCCTGTTACTGCAAGTTGTTTTATATGCCCAAATTGCTGATGCAACTAGTACTCCTAGTCCCCACCATGTGTTTACGCCAAATAAACATCCCGCGCCTACGGCTAATACATATCCTCCATAACATTTGATATAACAAAGTATGTTATCATACAAAGACTTATTCTCCTTGTAGTTTGCTATAAGTTTTTCATCTAGGTCTGTACTATCAAGTACTTTCTTTACAACTTTCTTTGCAGTTTTCTTAACTACTTTCTTTACTGTTTTCTTAGCCATTATAATGCCTTTTTATATTAATTAATCTTTTGGTTCGTAGTGATATTTTAATGTTGCTTTTTTAACAGACTTACCTTTTGATGTTCCATCTGCTATCAATTCTGATGGTACAATATTATCTGGAGTTTCGTACCAGTATTGTATTTCATAACCCTTTCCATCTGTCCATTTAATGATCAACCCACGTTTATCTTCTGCATCAGCTTGTAGTACTATTTCCTTATTTGCAGGTAGTACCATATCAATTGATTTCTTACTGCCTTTATCTGAATCACCAGATTCTGGGTCAAATATCTTTTTTGGGATTTCTTCCCATCCAGTCCCTTTAAGCAAGTCTTTTAATTTTGGTGTTTTATATTTTAATGAATTTTTATTTGGATCTGCCATAATTTATTCCTTTGTTCCTATTGCTGTTATAGGCTCTAATTGATCTATTGTTTTAGTTAAGCTATCTCCTGGTCTATATGTATCTCCAGTATTGGTTACTGTATAAATTGCAACCTTTCCAACACCTTCTAAATCTTGAACATCTTTAACTATTCCTTGTGATCCAAAATGTTTACATTTAGGATTAATATTTTTAATAATGTCACCGGTGCCAAATGTATAATCCTCATGGTCTTCTTTAACAACTCCATCATCTATAGGCTGCGACTTAGCTGCTTTAATTTTTTCTTTAGATGTTTTTACTGTAGTCTTCATAGCTGCTTGAGAAGCTTTCAATTTTGCTTTTGCGGCGTCGATCTGTGCAGTAGCGCCTTCTATCTCAGCTGCGACCTCATCTTTACTAATTTCTTTAAGAAGATCTTTTAGAGTTGTAATAGATTCTTCTTTTTTATCAGCAAACATGCCATCCTTTTTCGGCTTATCTTCATCTTCTTTAGGCTCCTCTTCGCCTTCTCCTCCTTCTCCGCCGAACTTCGCCTCCATACCTTTATTATATGCATCAATTGTAACTGCATTACCTGATACCGATAATTGGTCTACTGCACGATAATCAAATTGTATCATTGCGCCATCTTCATCCATTCCAAATCCTATAGTTGGATCTTCTATATCATCTACATCAGTTATTATTAAAAACCTACCTGATGCATATACTTTTACCTTTACTCCTGTTAAAACAAATTGTCCTATTATAACATTATTAAATATCTTTGGTATCATATTATTTACTTTTCTTTTTTACTATTATTTATAAAAGAACTTGCAATTAAGTTCTTAAATTTAGTTGTGCTCCAACCATGATCTCTTTTTAAAAATATAATTTTAGTAGGCAATCCATACCCCGTATAATCAGTTCTATTAATATAATCATCCCCTAAAAATCTTATTTCAGGCTTTATAAAAATGATTAATTTTAAAAGTTCTTCTTCAGAGTTATAGGATGACACTTTTGTAATACCTTTTAAAGCCATTAGAGTCATTCTTCTATCTAAAATGCTTAAGATTGGTTTAATTTTTTCTGGTCTATTTAAAGAAGGGTCAATATGTAATAAAACATGAATCTCATTAACATGCTTTTTCAT
>ENA-ORXF01002694-ORXF01002694.1-marine-metagenome-genome-assembly--contig:-NODE-2694-length-10448-cov-5.168643_pt1 | contig 10448 bp, 6 predicted proteins | sample MGYA00237864_ERZ511476 | MGnify/ENA primary metagenome ERZ511476 (study PRJEB26306, sample SAMN06343908) | marine metagenome | isolation source: coastal waters | place: Atlantic Ocean: West Antarctic... | reverse complement strand
TTCTATTACCATAGCACCAGTCGGTTCACTAAATACATAATTAGGCCCACCATATTTTGCTGAACCTGAAATATATAAATTCCTATCTTCATAATTATCATTAGCTGCAAACTTATATAAAGATGGTGTAAAAAATCTATCATTTGTATCTATAGAAGTTGTATAAGTTGGGTATTCAGTTTCAATTGTAACTATTGAATGACTAGTTTCATTTTCGTGTTCTAAAACACTTATATTAATTGTATCTTCAAAAAATGGTTGTGTAAAAGTAGGATTACTTTTTTGAACAGGTGATTTTGGTCTTTCAAATATATTACCTTCGATTAAAGTTCCTAAATGAGCTTTTGTTCTAGCAGGTATTAACTTTTTAAGTTGTTTAAAAATTGATTGGTCATAAAACTTTATAAGATGCATATAATCCCAAAAATTATTTCTACCTGTATATTTTTGAAAATATGTATTTGATATATCAGTTAATTCTCTATAGTTTTCTGAGAAATTATCTCGTGGGTCACCTAAGAATTTATTAAAATCAAGATTTGCAAATGATGATACAATGTCTTCATTAATTACATCAACTGGTGAAAAGTATATTCCTAATTTAGCGGAATCAACTGGTGAAAAATCATTTGAACTTGCATCAAATCTAACACTTCTATTTAAGTTAACTCCACTACCACTAAGAGCGTTGTTTTCTATTCTAATCTTTGTGGCCATTCTACGATTAGGGCCGTGATTGGGTACAAGTGTTTTAGTTTTATCAACTACAGATTGGAAAAAATTACTTCCACCAAATCCTCGAGCACTACCACTTTGTGTATAAGTCTGATTAGCACTTACATCTCTAAGACGACCACCTTCAGATAAAGTTGTGTCATCATCAAAGGAAAACCTTCTAACTAAATTAGTGTAAGATGATGATACAGTATTTCCAACATATGATTTAGGACTAGCTACGTGAATATCAAAGAACTCTTCCTCTAATGGTTCAGTCCATAATCTAAATTCCATTAATGAACCACTAAATGTATTAGCACTAAATGGTGAGGTTACATTACCACCAATAAATAAATCACCACTACCAGTCCACGACGCGTTATATGATTGAGAAGCTGAACTTGAAATAGTAAGATTTGATTTAGATGACAGTAATATTCTATCTAAACCAGCATCATATTTTTTTACAAATAAATCATAACTAAAAGCATCTGCAATCACATCTGTATTAGCTGAAACTTTTCTTAGGGATACTTCATCCCAAAAAAGTGTAGAACTTGGTTTGTTATTTTCAAAACGTACACCAAGTTTTACAGTATTTGAAAACTTAATAGTTTTCTTTACTTGTATTTGTTTCCATTCGGTTTCATTTAATCCAACTCTTTGAGATGACTTTAAACCACCTTCGTTTGTTGAATAATCAAACTCTTCATCCCAATTAACAACATCTTCATTAGAGTCTAATTCAAATAAAGTTAAAGAACCAAGTGAATCAACTGTACTACCTGATGCCTTAGCGTAAGCACTAAATAAGTAGGTTTCGTATTGACTAACGTCTGCTATAGATGCAGATTTTGTTGAGTATATATCACCAGGATTTCTATAAAAATATGTATACGATGTTCCATCAACCGAGGTATTTCTGTGTCTTAAACTATTAGTTCCTATTTTAGCTACATTAGAACTACTTACTATTTGAATTTTACCACGTTCAGCACTATTTGTTCCTGTTAAGAATGGTGGGTTAAATAATGAACTAGTTTCAAATGATGGATATGGGAATAATTCTGTATTTATTTTTGACTTTCTCAACATTACAGAATGATAATCACCACCATATATTGGTAATAATGATGAACTGATTTCTTTATATCCACTTGAACCAGATAACATAAATGAAACTGTACCATAACTATCAGTTGAATTATTATCTTTTAATTTAATAGCCCATTCTGAATCTTTTTGTACAAGAACTTGGTCTGAACCTGTAGACGGAGACCGAAATCTAAACTCAACTGTTTCAGGTTTTCTACCACTATTGTCATCGTTAATCCAAGTTGTTTCTACATATTGTGAAGATTGAAATCCTAAAGCTTTTGTAAACTTTCTAGCTATCTCGAATTGTGCTTTGTGATTATCTTTTTGTAATCCACCATATTCACGAACTCTTAAAATACTACTTGGAATACCATAACAATTTAACATTCCTTTTAACGAATTAATAGTACCTTTAGTTTTAAGTAAATAAGGCATACTAGCTATAATTCTTTTTGTTACTTCTTTTGAAATATCTCCTTCAGGTGGTGATGATAGTGAGCCAGATGTATAAAGTGAATATGAGTCACTCCCACTTACTGTTGTTAATTTTTGTCCAAATCCCACTCTACCTAAATCTAATAAATCTTTTCCATCTATCACATCAAAACCAAGAGACTTTGATAAATTAAAAATTAAATCTTTAGAAAATCCATCAGTTATATCATTTTGTCTGTTTGTTATATCGGCTAAAGCTTTTGTATAAACCCACAGTTCATCAAAGTGATGTCCTGTCATATCCATAAAACCTAAGAAATAGTTATTATCTACATCTTCACTAATGTGTTGTGGTAATAAATTTGTTAATTTATTTGGGTTTTCTTTATCATATAATGATGCACTATATACCTGACCTGTAGTTGAAAGGTTTGAACCATACCAAGATAAAAAATTAGCCTCTGAAGAACTTATTGGTACAAACGGGTCGGCATAAGTTCCACTACCAGATTTTGGCCAAGAGGCATCTTTAAATTCTCCCATAGAACTTGTTACATAAGATGACTTTGTATTATAAAGATAACTTTCATACCCATCAAAATTATTTTTAACTTCTCTTATTTTATTTTCAAAATTTAAAGCGTCAGTTTCACCATTTGTTATTAAAGCAAAAGAAGAACTTTTAGCTGTATGACCTTCTATTTCTTCAATTTTATATTTAAAGTTTTCTAATCTTTTTTCTGCTGAACTAAAGTTTATAAAATTTTCATAATTAGAATAGTCTACATTTATTTCTACTGGTTTTTGACTACCACTAATATACTTGTCTATTATACTTGTTTGTAATTTTGAATCAGTTGTAATTAAATCGTTAAAAGTTTTAAGCTTTGTTTGACGTTTATTAATTGGTGAAGTTACCATAGTTGAATCGGGTGTTTTTAATATTAGTACATCTTCATCTTCTTGGTCATACGGAACTAACTCAACAGTTTCCGTAAGTTGTGGTAATATTTCACGGACTATAAATGCCTTATCACCCTTTTTAATATCATCTGATAATGGTTTATATAATTTAAATATTGCTGAATGTGGAGATTCTTTAAATGTTATATCATCTGTTCTTATATTTGTAACTAATAATTTATTATCTTCTCCAAAATGTAGATATGTATTTAAATCTCTAACGTCTGATGTTTTATGTGAAATATCAATATTTGAAAAATTTGCTTTAGGTTCTTGAACCTGACCTTCAGGATAAGTATTATTTCTAGGTGGCTTTACTTTCGTTCTAAATTCTTTCCAAGATCGGTTTATAGTAACTTTATTACCATTAACACCTTCTATTTTAGCTACAAATGGTAGTAACAGGTAAGAATTTGCATCTGCAGATGCTTTAACTGTAACATCTAGCACACTAGAACCAGCAAACTGAACAGGGTCCTGTCCTGACGCCATATTGGTGACTAACATAATTTTATATTCACCACTATTTGTTGCATTTAAACCAAATAAGTCACCAAAGCTCAATGTTGGTTCAGTATCTCCATCATCTAATAGACGTTTGCGTTCAGTAGAAGTTTTTACGTGAGTTATCAATAAACCAATATCATCTTGACTGTTAGTGAAAACTCCTGCATTAATTTTTAAAGTAACGTCTGTGTCTAGTTTAGCCTCAATTGGGTTGGTGTTAGTAAAACCTTCCCCTATGTTTAAAAAGTTAGCCATTATCTATTTATCCTCATCTGTTTCAAAACATACAGGATACATTATTGTGCTAGGAGAACCATCTGCACCAGCCATCGATACTGTAAGTCTAACACCAACGTGACAATCTTGACTTGATATTGCAAACGTAGCTTCAGTTACACCTATACCCTCAACAACTTTACTATTACCACCAAAAGGAGTTGTCCATTGAACATCATTATTTTCACGATCACCGGCGTTAATATCGTTATAATCGTCTGTATCTCTATCATATCCACTAAGTTCCCATCTATAATATGCTTCTAAATTTAGTGGTCTTGTAGTAATACTTGTTAATGTAATTATATTATCTTTATCTCCTGAATAAATAAGTTCTATTGGATTCAACACATCGTCAATCGCATTTCTCATGCCTTCAAGACCTCTGTCAGTATCCTCAACAGTAAATCCTATTGCATTATTACTTGTACCATATTTATCTTCAAGTTGTTGTATAGTAGTTACACCCTTCATTCTAGCATGAAATTTAGTAAAGTATACATCCGGATTGGCAACTCTAACGTTAGCTTGGGAAAGGTCTGATACATAAAACCTTGCATTAACTACACCGGTTAGATCATCAAGTTCACCAGTTCTACCATCAGCTTCATCTTTTATAGCACTTGGTGGCTTTATAATTTTTTCAATAAAAGAATTATTAATTGAGACCACACCACCAATAACTCGTTTAGACAATTGGTATGGAAAGTGTAATAGTTTTGAATCTTCAAGTGCTCCACCATTTTCTGAAAGAATTTTAACACCATCCTCTACTTTTATATAATTTCGTTCTGTTTGAACCTTTAAAAAATTATCTCTATACTCAAAATCATTTATTTTTTCAGGAACTAATCTTATTTCTGAACGAGAGTCTGAAATTTCATGAATGTAATATTTGTTTTCTTTTACTAATAACTTATTATTTTTATCATCAGCAATAATTCCATTTGAATCAATAGTTGGTTCTCCAGTATAAATATTTCCATCAATATTAACTAACATTGTTTCATCTGAACCAGCAGATTTTCTAAAAAAATTATATTTTACCACATAACGGCCTCTATCGTATCCTAATTTTCTTAAAATTGAACCGGTATTTAACTTTAAACCAGTGTCTGTAGATATATAATCTGACTTATCTACTGCAGCACTTTCTAAAAAGTTATTATTAATATCATATACTAAAACTTCAACATAATCATTTGGATTATCATTAAAGTCACCACCTAAATAAGCATAATCATTGTTTTCTGAAGATACTGGTAAACTTCTTCCAGTGTCTAAAACTTCTATATCTTGTATATCTAAAGTTTGTTCCATTATCTTATTAATCCTCCATCTGGTATTTCATCAAGCTTTTCTTGAGCTACACTTTTTAAGTTAGATAGGAAAAACCCTCTACCAAAAAATGTACCAGTATTTACAAATTCTCTTTTTTGCATTCCTTGAATTAAATATCTTTTTGAACTACGTGGGTCTTTATTCGTAACTACATCACCTTCAGATATATTTTCTGGCAGTTTTTCTGCAACTTCATCTTGTTGTAATTCTGATATCTTTCTGTCAATAGTAACTTCTAATAAATTTGTTTTGTCATATAATGGAAGTTTTTCGTTTGGTGAAACAATAGATTTAGCTAAATCCAATTGTTCTTGTTTTATATAAGGTTTATATAAAGCAGAGCTAGTGTCAATTGTTTCTAAACCCAAACCTATTTTTAATGTTTCATCTGGTATTATATTTTCAAAAGAAAATAAAACATTATTTTCATCTCTAAAATTATTTTCTAAAGATATTTTTAATCTTTCTAAATATTCGTTACGCAACTTGTCTTGAAAGTTTTTATAAAAACCTAACTTGTTTCGTTCTGCTGTTGTGTAAGGCATTATTGTGATACCTTAAATGTAAATCCTTCATCAAAGTATTGGTCTAACTCATCAGTAGTTCCACTTCCACTTTGTATTCTATATTCAATTTTGTAATACCTTTCTGGTTGATATCCATTCAAATCTAAATTAAAATAATTACCTGTTGAATCACAACTTAATTTTGAACCAGTTCCATAAGGCACAATCACATCATTAGTTTCGGCATCAAGAATAGAATAGAATGATGAACTTGGAAAAGATTTTACTGTCAATCCAGCTGGAGTAGCTGAAAATGTTTTTGATGGAAATCTTTCTCTACCAACAACTCTAAATTTAGCTTTAGACTTTTCTTTATATTCAGTTCTTAACCCCTTCATATAAACAACACTATCTTCTAATTCAGTTGAACTCAATGAAGTTAAAGAACCTATGTTCCAAGAAGAATCATCCCAAACAATTTCTAGTGTTGGTGGATATTTTGTATTAGTATCAGATGAGAAAAATGAAAAGTTACCTAATCTACTTGAACCACCTTCATCAGAATTAGTATCACTATTTCCAACATTACCTTTTCGTTTAATCATAAACCCTTCATTACTTATTGAACCACTATTCCAAGCTTTTACTATATCAGTTACATCTATTCTTACATCTTCTGATTTATGAGTGAACGACTGTGAAGCTTCAAATGGTATATCACCACCGCTAAGTGTTACTACATCAGAGTATGTGCCATCTGAACCAGTATCTACTGAAATATCTTTAAGTCCTGCAGTAGTTATCGCAGAAGCTGTTAGGTGTAATGCTGTTGTGCCACTAAATGTAGCAGTAATACCAATATCTGCCGCGTTTATTTGAGTAACTAAATTACTACCAAATGCGGCTGTAGTAGAACCAGTTGCAAAATAAAATATTGGTGATTCGTCAGTTGGTGTATTTACAGATGAAGTAGCTATAAAATTATACTCAATTCCAGCTACCGTAATCTGTACTTCATCCTTTGCTGTTGTACCAAATGGTGATACGAAATCTAATGAACCACTCGCTGAATTTTGATACCAAGTGCCACCTGAAGAACTTATTTCTGGTGTCCATAAAGTTCCATCAGTTAAACCGTCTGTAAATCCCCAACTACAACCTTCAGTAGTAACAGGGTCATCATAACTATGACCATCACCCATTATCCAAGACTGACTTACTGGGTAAGCATATAAACTTTGTGATGATGCTAAAGACGTAGGATGTGCATCAAATAAATTTAAAAAGTATTTAGCAGCTTTACTTCCAGAATCAGGTATTAGACCAGAAGCAATTGAGTTTTGAATATACGTTAAATCAAATTTTATTAATACTCGTGAAGCGTCTACAAAAACACCGGTGTCACTAACGTCTTTTCTAACCTCTAATATCTCATCTAAGCCAGAGTTTAAACTTGAACTAGCTTCATATAATGTTGTATCTTTAGTTGAAAATTCAAAATAATGCATTAACTTACTCCGTTGTACCTGTACTATCACCGACAACTTTACCTTGTATGTCAGTATTAGGATATTTAATTTCAAAAATACTTGGGTCTAGTGCAGGATATAATATACCTTCTATTATTCCAGTTTTTATATCATACACATTACCAGAGTAACCATCTTTAGTTTCAAATTTATTTTTTACTACAATGGGTAACCGTTCATTCTCTGGTTGATTAATTGGTGGAACAATCGAAGCTACACCATCTACTAATGATAACTCATATGCTATATCAGATAATATAATTGGTTGACCAATTTGAAATCTATCTACATCAAAAAAGTCTTGTATACTTGAAACACATCTAAGAAGAACATCATTTTTATTAAACCCAACTCTTGTTAATATTGCAAATTCAACAGCTATATTAATAACATAAGCATCTTTAATATTAATAGCGTCAGTAACTAATCTATATTGTGATAAATATGTTTTTAAGTTATCTTTAGTTGTTTGATTTAAATTTGTAAATTTTTTCTCCGAATCAAATCCAAGTGTATACATATTCATAGCTAATGGATTTGGTGTTCTAACTTGTAATGATTTTATTGTTCTACCATCGGTAACATCTTCTGCAGTTACTAATCTGTCCAACTCATCAGTTCCTATAGATTTATTTAATTGGTCATCTTGCACTAAATGAACTTTTGCAATATTACCATATTTTGCAGGAAGTGAATAAGCTCTAATAATATAATCTTCCTTTGTTACGGCTCGTTGTTGAGATTGATAATAAGCTAAGGCACTTTCACGAACTTCTCGAACCGTTTGACCAGCTGAACCACCCCTAGCTGGATTTATGTTTGTAAAGGCTACTGAATTTTTAGTATCGGTTACCGTTCCAGAATCTAATAAATCATCTTGTATTTGATATGAAATGTTTGCTATGTTTGTAATATCTTCAGAAACTACATTATCATCTATACCACCACCAAATGCATATTTAAATGTAAGGGTTGTGTTGGATGGAGCTAAACCAAATGTTTTTGTTATTAAAAAATTACTTGGGTCAAATGCTTTTGTAAGTTGACTTGGACTACCTGGTAAATTAGAACCAACTGAATCTGGATTAGGAACTATTTCCTCATCAGGATTATTTGATATACCAGCACCAAATCGAATAACCGTTTCATCACTTTCATTAATAAATGTTGTAAATCTGCGGGAAACTTTTTTTAATTTTAATAAATAAGGAGCTGTATCTCTATCATCAACAGTTTCAGGTGAATTCAATGAGTTGTTTTCGGCGTCCTCAAAAATAGTATCTCTAGCCAAAGAATCAACTTCATACCAACTATTATTATCACTATCTGTACATGATATAATTTCTATAACATCGGCATTTGCTAATCTAATTTCTGAATATTTTTCAGCTGAATTAAAGCTAAAAAATTCAGTTGTTACATTTCCACTTTCTACTCTTACTTGTTTTTTTAGTAAATATTTAGTTATTGTTCCACTATCGCTTTCAAATATTGAAGTTTCACGTGGACTAAAAGAACTTGAAAAATTAAAATTAACATCCTCTACCGTTCTAAAAGTAGAACCATTACTAGTAGCTGTAATTGCTGTTCCAGCGTCTACTGTAAGAGCATATCTTAAATCTGGATTACCATTTAAAGTTGGAACAGTTTGAAAAACATCTAATACAGCAGTAGAAGGTGAAGTGACTTGTGGTTTGTAGCCGAACGATTGGGCTATACTATAAATATTTCGTTTCTCTTCAGCATAAACTAAAAGTGATTCTCTAAAAGATGAATCAATATAATAAGAAAGAACATCACCAACATACGCTGCCATCTCGATAAACATCATTCCAGGTGATGATTCATTAAAATCATTATATGTATTTGGAAAATATACTTTAGCAAACTCAATTAAATTATCTCTAAAATCACTAAAGTCTTTGTTAAGATAATTAACTTGTTTTACTGCGTTCTTTTTTATACTTGTACGTGGCATTTAAAACTCCGATTATTATGTAGCCGTGTATGATGCGTCTAGTGTTATTGATTCTGTTGTTTGTGGGTTTATAGTAGTAGAAAATTTTATTTCCACAAAAATTTTACTGTTATCACCATCGTCTGTAAGTGTGTTTACTTCTTCAATATTAACATATGGTAACCACGTTTCAACTGATCGTTTAACTTCGTCTTCTATTTTACCTGGTAGGTCACTATCTATTTGTTCAAAAACTAATTCTCTCAACCTACTACCAAACAGAGGTTGTCCTACTCTTTCACCAACTTGAGTTAATAATAAATTTTTTAAATTATGTCTTGCCTGGTCTAATGAATTTTTAGTCATAGCAAAATCTTGATTATTACCAGCTCTCAATGGAAAAGATAGTCCAACATAAGTGTTGGGATTTAAATCAGTTTCTAATGCACTTGCCATTATTTATCCTTGTTAAGTACTTTCATTAAACTAGAGTAGTCTCTTGTTAGAGCGTTTGTTAAGTGTTCAGGTACTTGGTCAGCTTGAACTCCAGCTTTACTGAAGGAATCTGCAGCCACCATATTACGTTGAACTTCTTCTGGTTTACCATACCCCATAAGTTCAGTCATACGACTTGTATCAAATGTTCCGCCACCCATAGTAGCATATTCATCTTTTTGTGATTTTGATAGTGCCGTAGTTTCATTTAATATTGAATTTATAGTTTTATTTTTAGTAAAATGTTTTTTTACGATTGGTTTTTCCTCTGGAATTGATATTTCAGATACCATAGATTCTAAAGTCGGTGAAGTTTCTTCTTTAATAAATATCTTCTGAACTTCTTTTTGCACCTCTCTACGAACTACTTCTCGTATTATTTTTACAAGGTCTTTTTTGGTCATAATAACTCCTATATTGTTTTTACTGTATTACTTAAATAAGTGGATGATTCTATTGCTATTTTTAAATCAACATTTAATTTTGCTAACTCTATATTTTGATCATTAATATCTAATATTTGTTTTTGAGCTGCAACTCCACCTGTTGCTGTTAAAGCTGTTATTTTAGCTTGATTTGTTGCTATCAATACTGTATTTACACCGATTTGTGTTGTAAATATTG
>ENA-ORXF01002693-ORXF01002693.1-marine-metagenome-genome-assembly--contig:-NODE-2693-length-10449-cov-7.376302_pt1 | contig 10449 bp, 11 predicted proteins | sample MGYA00237864_ERZ511476 | MGnify/ENA primary metagenome ERZ511476 (study PRJEB26306, sample SAMN06343908) | marine metagenome | isolation source: coastal waters | place: Atlantic Ocean: West Antarctic... | reverse complement strand
TTGACATGATTATTATCTACCAAGAGTTTTAATTTTCTTTTAGACGTGGTAGCATACTCGAGATTTAAGCGAGAAAACTCATATTGATGAGGTCTGTTTAAGGTATTAAAATCATCTAAATTCTCTAAAGTCCAATTATAAATTCTTCGATTATCTTGGAACTCTAGAGTGCATAAAGAATGAGTAACACCTTCAATGGCATCACCAAGGCAATGTGCAAAGTCATACATAGGGTAAATACACCAATCATCATTTGTTTGATGGTGAGTTTCAAATCGAATACGATATAGAGTGGGATCACGCATACACATAAAGCTCGAGGACATATCAATTTTGGCTCTTAGTACGCACTCACCTTCCTTAAATCCTCCTGCTTTCATTTTTCTAAATAAAGATAAATTTTCTTCAATACTTGATTCACGATAAGGGCTATTTTTTCCAGGCTCTTTAAGAGTCCCTCTAAATAAACGGATTTCTTCAGCACTTAAAAAACAAACATAAGATAAACCTTTAGAAATTAGTTGTTCAGCATATTGATAAAATTTATCAAAATAACTTGAACTAAATTTAACTTCACCATCCCAATTAAAACCTAACCATTCAACATCTCTTTTAATAGAATTAACATATTCAATGTCTTCTTTAGTGGGGTTAGTATCGTCAAATCTTAAGTTACATTGACCTTCATAGTCTCTAGCTAATCCAAAATTTATACAAATGGATTTTGCATGTCCAATATGAAGATAGCCATTAGGCTCTGGTGGAAAGCGAGTTACAACTATGCTATGCTTTGAACTAGAAAGATCTTCGTTAATAATATTACGAATAAAATTTGTTGTTTGGTCGACAAAGTTATTGGAATTCATTTATTTTTATTTTTTTATTACTTCTTTTAATTCTTTAATTGAATTGATAAAGAAGTCAGATTTAGATTCAGTTGTCACTTTGCTATGATTATCTATTAAAAGAATTGTCTTACTAATACCAGCAGAATTTGCAGCTAAAATATCTGTCTCTTTGTCACCAATAATCCAAGATTTTTTTATTTTTTTCATTAAATTTGCTCAATATCCATTGAGTTAGTTTTTGATAATCTATTTCTGTATAGTATCCTCGAGCAATCCCAGATAGATTAGTAATTATAATGATTTTATAACCAAGATTTATTAAGAAAAGGCAACTATCAAAAATTCCATCAATAAACTCAAATTTATCTATTTTATGAAGATAACTGATCTCCTCATTGATTATTCCATCTCGATCAAGGAAAATAGTTTTAATAGGCATAAAATAAAGTGAGTATAATTTGTCTTTAAATTCAACAGCATTGTAAATGATTCTTTTGCTTCAAAAATTCAATCTAGAAAAAACAAATCAGTTCTTATTAATAGCGCTAGCTTTTTTGATGCCATTGACTGTTGCTTTGGCTAATTTAATTATCGTAATTATTGTTCTTCTATGGATTTTTTCTGGTGATTATAAGAAAAAATACAATGAAATTATAAATAGTAAATTAATGATTGCTTCTATAGTATTTTATTGCTTACATGTTATTGGTATGCTTTGGACAGAAGATTTTCAGTGGGGCCTCCATATTCTTCATAAAATGTGGTATTTTTTGTTGTTATGGCCTGTACTTTTTACCATTGTTAATAAAGAATATACAAAGTATTACATTTATGCCTTTTTATTAGCTATGGCTTTAACAGAGATACTATCTTATTTGGTATGGTTTGAAATAATTGGGGAATTTAGAAAAGCTTATTATGATAATCCTACTCCTTTCATGAGTCACATTTCTTTTAATCCATTTTTAGCATTTGCAATATACTTGGTTTCTCATGAGATATTATTGAACAAAGGAATAAGTAAGATTAAGTTCTGGAGTTACAATTTATTTGCTGCAATGATGGTTTTTAATATGTTTATAACTGGAGGTAGAGCTGGCCAGGTAATGTTTTTTGCTATGATTATGATTTTAAGTTTTCAATATTTTAGACATCAAAAAATTAAAGCCTTTATTTCAACAATGATATTAATACCTGGTATTTTTTTTACTGCATACCAAGTAAGTCCTCTTTTCAAAGAGAGGGCAATTTTGGCCATAGATGAAATAGTTAATTATGATATAGAAACTGTCGCAAGCGATCAAAGTGTTTTATCGTCGGTTGGAGTAAGGATACTTTTTACACTCAATTCTTGGGAAATAATTAAAGAAAATGCTTTACTGGGTGTCGGAACTGGAGACTTTCCTACTGAATATAAAAAAATTAGTACAAGAATAAGTCCTATGGCCCCTTATGCTAATAATCCGCATAATATGTATGTATTGGTTCTAGTACAATTAGGCATAGTTGGTTTACTGAGTATGTTGTCGATTATGTATTATCAAATTAAACTTTCCTTCAAAGAATCAAATAGATTTTTTGGCGATGTGGGTTTTGCTTTGCCCATATTATTCCTCGTAATTATGTTAAGTGATTCATATCTCTTAGGTCATTACACAGGATTATTATTTGTATTTTTTAGTTCATTTTTGTATAAAGGTTTTGACAAATCCTAAGAAAATACTAATAATTGTTCAACGCTCTAATGGTGATGTTTTTTTAAGTTTAAATCTTATTACTGAGCTTTATAATTACTACAACCATCCACAGATAGATATTCTTGTTAATGATGATACGCTTTCGTTAGCAAAATTACTTCCATATGTAGCCAATATACATACTTTTTCTTATGCAAAAAAAAGAGATAGTAGGTTGACCCAGGAGGCAAAATTAGTTAAAAGTATTTTTAGAAACTATGACTTAAGTGTTAACTTGACTGCAAGTGATAGAAGTGTTTTTTATGCTGTATTAGCTAGTAAAAAATCAATTAGTGCTGTTGAAAAAAAGAATAATAAATCATGGTGGAAAAAAATATTTTTATACAAATATTACTATTTTGATAAAGATAAACATATTTTTCTTAACAACCTTGAGCCATTAAATTTATTAAATATTAGTTATGATAATCATCTTCAATCTATAAAAGTTTCTAAAAAAATAATTGAAAAAGTAAAGAAAAAAATTCATAAAATTGGTATTAAAGAATTTTTTATTTTTCATCCTTCTGCACAATATAGCTATAAAATTTACCCTCAACACCTTAGAGATGAATTGCTAAATTATTTAAGCAATATAGGGGTGCCAATTATAGTTACAGGTACTAATAATAAAATTGATTTTGATATCAAATTAAACCTTCCATCTCTCCCAAATATTATTGACTTTATTGGGGAAACCTCATTAGAAGAATACTTTGCTTTAAGCTCTTTAGCCAAGGCGTATATTGGAATGGATACTTTAAATATGCACATTGCCTCATCTCAAAATAAGCGTATTTTTGCTATTTTTGGCCCAACGAAATTAAATATATGGTCCCCTTGGTCAAATGAACTAAAAGGTGCTGCAACTAAGAATCAATCTATACAAGAATATGGCAATATTACAATCTTTCAAGCTGATATGTCATGTGTGGCTTGCGGAAATGCAGGTTGTGATAATAATCACGGAAAAAGTGATTGTTTAGATAATATTAGTCCTAAGTTAGTTTTTAATGAAATTGAAAGTTGGTATCAAAAAAAATTTTTATGATATAAAAAACATCTAAATATTGCTTTTATTTTGCGTATTAATTTCTATTAATTTATTTTTTAATGCTAATAAAATTACTTTTTTTGGAATATTATTAACATTTGAAATGTCTTTGAGTGTTGTAGCTTTTGCGCTTAAAGGAGACCAGGTTGTTGGAGATGTATTGCCAAATAAAACTACCTGAGGAATTCCAAGCCCTGCAGCCATATGCATACTTCCCCCTTCACCTAAAAAACAAATATCCATACATCCAATTAGCTCAATATAATCTTTTAATAGGGGAGTTATTTTAATAGTTGAATGCTGATTAATTTCTTTATTAAGACTTGCAGCCTTATCAAAATCACTTTTTAGTGCAGAAATATAAGTATCAAATTCAATTTCTTTGCCAAGTAAATTAATTATCTGAGCCATAGATTTATTGCTTAATAAGCATGAATCTCTATTGTTACTTACAGAAATTAAAAGTTTTACTTTGCTATCTTTATTAGCTGATGACTTATTTATTAATTTAGGATATAAATGCTTTGGAACTTTGATTAAACTTTTGTCTACTAATTGTAAAATACCTAATGCATAATGTTGAGAATGGTAGATTGTTTCTTCATAAGGTATTGGAAAATTAATAAGACGATCTGTCCATGTTTTTGGATTTGATGCATATGATATTCTTTTTTTTGCTCCTAAAATAAAAGGAAAGAAGCCATTTGCTGAGCCAATTCCAGTTTTTGCAGCAATACTAATGTCATATTTATATTTTCTGTATTTGAGTCCGTATGCTATAAATGATAGGTATTTGTTCCCTTTTGAAGGGATCACATAAAAACTATCAATATGCTCCATAAATTCAATAAGCTGAGAGTTTTTATCGTCAACAAAAAGTGTGATTGTATTTTTGGAATTTATGCTCTTAATTAGCTTAATAAGAGGATCAGTCATCAATAAATCTCCATAGCTACTTCTTACAAATATCGCAAAAGAATTAGGTAATTTATTATTTAATGACATAGTTCTAGTTTTAACTTATTTAATAAATTATTTTAGATTAAATTTCTTTACACTAATCATGAACTTCATGAATACATATGTATAACAATAATATATTTCCTAGATTGATAAGACAATAGAATGTTTAATTTAACATTAGTTTTTTTATACTAAATGACGTTGTAAAATAATTTTTATGAAAATAGCAATAGTTAAACTCTCAGCCCTAGGAGACATCATTCATGCAATGATTGTTTTACAGTTTATTAAAAACCATAGTAAAGACATTAAGATTGATTGGATAGTAGATGAAAGTTATGAAGACTTACTTAAGTTTAACTCAGATATCAATAAGCTTTATGTTATTAATATTAAAAAAGCTAAAAAGAATAAATCAATTAAATTATTAATAAATGAATTAATTAGTATAAGAAAGCTTGGACCTTATGACCTTGTTATTGATATGCAGGGATTAATTAAATCAGCATTAATTTCTAGACTTATACGTTCTAATTTAACAATAGGTTTTGATAAAAATTCAATTAGAGAGGGCATCGCTTCAATTTTCTATAATAAAACCTTTAATTATGGATATGAGAAAAATGTTATCGATCGAAATGTTGAGTTAATTAATTTTGCATTAGGGTTAAATATAAATAGCAATAATATATATAGAAAGCTTCCTTTTTTGTATGCAAGTAATAAATATTTAAATACTAAATTATCGAAAACACAAAAAAATATATTATTAGTTCCTGGGGCATCTCATAAATCAAAATGTTATCCTATTTTAAAGTTAGCTAAATTCACAACTTTGATTGATGCAAATTTTTTTGTAATTTGGGGCAATAATAAAGAAAAAATAATGGCAGAAAAAATAAAAGCTATATCTCCAAGTATAAATATTTGCGAAAAATTATCGATAGATTTATTAATTTCATTAATATCTCAAGTAGATCTAATTATAGGACCAGATACTGGCCCTACTCATATAGCTTGGGCATTAAATATCCCATCAATTACTTTATTTGGGCCAACTCCAGGCTACAGAAATACTTATTTAACAGAGTTAAATAAAATTATTGAATCTAATTCAAAAGTTAACCCTTTTAAATTAGATAAGAATGATGACTCAATAAATGAAATAGAGGTTGACGAGATTTTAAAAGTTGCTGAAGTCTTATTGGATAGATGATTTATAGTTTTAATTAATAATAACTTTATTTGCTTGATGAATGGAATCAAGAATATATTTTGCTTTTGTATCAATTTCATTTATTTTATGACCACTTTTTACAAGTATGGTGTTTCTTATACCAGCATGATTTGCTGCAACGATATCAGCTTCTTTATCACCTATTAACCATGAATTTTGCATATCTATATTGTACTTATGCTGGGCCTTTAAAAACATTCCAGGCTTAGGTTTTCTGCAATTACAGTTTTTCTCAGGAAGATGAGGGCAATGAAAGACATCTAGAATACTAATATTATTTTTATTGAATTGAGCCAACATCCAACTATTTAAAATTTGATAGTCATGTTCAGTATAAAAGCCACGCGAAATTCCAGATTGATTTGTAACTATTATTATTTCATAATTTAGTTTTTTTAAATATTGACAGGCCTCAAAAACTCCACTAATAAATTTAAAATCTTCTATTTTGTATAAATAATTTATTTCTTTATTAATAACACCATCTCGATCAAGAAAAATAGTTTTAATAGTCATAAGTTAAGGTAAGTATAATTAAAATAATTTTTAGAGCAATTTTAAAGTTCAAATGTATAAAAATTTAAATCTAGATAAGACATATCAGTCTCTACTAATTATGTTGGCATTTTTAATGCCATTAACAGTTTTTGGCGCCAACTTAATGATTGTAATTATTTGTGTTCTTTGGTTAATTTCTGGAAACTATAAATCTAAATTTGATCAAATAATTAATAATAAACTAATGAGTCGCGGTAGGGCAACACCTCAATCGAACAAATTAACATTACCTAGAATGCCCATTACTCACCATACATTACCACATTTATTTTTGGCAAAAATTCTCACCAAATACGAAGATAAAAGATAGCATCATCAATACATCTTTGATTGTCTAATTTCGTTGATAATCATCTGCCAGGCGAATAATGTCGTCTTCACCCAAATAACTTCCTGTTTGTATTTCGATAATTTCTAAAGGTATATCTTGATGATTTTCGAGTCGATGAAGAGAGCCCTGTGGAATATAGGTTGATTGATTTTCTACTAATTCAAATACCTTGTCACCACATGTAATGAGAGCAACCCCTTTGATAACAACCCAGTGCTCAGCGCGGTATTTATGTTTTTGTAAAGATAATTTTTCCCCAGAATTAACAACAATGCGTTTCACTTGGAAGCCTTCACCACTATCGACTGAGTCATAGTAACCCCAAGGTCTAAATACTTTTCGATGGTTCTCTACTTCACTCCGCTTATCATTTTGTAGTCTTTCAACAATTTTTTTTATATTATGAGTTTGTTGTTTGTCCGTAACTAGCAGTGCATCCTGAGTATCAACAATCACTAGATTGGAAACACCTATCACTGAAACCAAACGATTTGAGCTGTAAGTATAGGTGTTCTTTACATCCTCGAGCACAACATCACCCTCACTGACATTATCATTGTTGTCTTTGATTTTAACATCCCATAATGATGACCAAGAGCCAACATCACTCCAGTTCGCATCAAGAGGAACGACGACGCCATTTTTGGTGTGCTCCATAACAGCATAGTCAATCGACTCATTTGGACATTGGTGGAATGCATCATTGTCTATACGAATAAAATCTGAATCTATATTTTCAGTTTTGCAAGATTTTTTACAAGCAGATAATATCTCTGGTTCAAATTTTTCTAATTCATTAAGGTAAACAGAAGCCTTAAACATAAACATGCCGCTATTCCATAAGTAATTACCAGAGTCTAAGTATTTTTTTGCATTTTTTTGGTTGGGTTTTTCCGTAAATGATTTAATGCTGTAATAAGTATCAGTATTATTTATGATGGCTTCTATATATCCATAGCCAGTTTCTGCTTTGTCAGGCACAATGCCAAAAGTAATGAGTTTGTCATTCTCCGCAAGTTCGCTCGCAATTGTAATTGACTGATGAAATGCTTTAACATTTTTGATTAAATGATCAGCCGATAGCACTAGCAATATCGGATCTTCACCGGTATTAATAAACTTTAACGCGGCTAAGGCAATAGCTGGTGCAGTATTCTTCCCTTCGGGCTCTAGAATAATCCCTTTGGTTTTTTTGTTGATTTCACGCAGCTGTTCCGCAGCCAAGAAACGATGCTCTTCATTACAAATAACGAGAGGGCTAGATGCTATATTAGGTAGCCGCATAATTGTATCTTGAAATAATGTTGTTTGATTGACCAGACTAATAAATTGTTTTGGATAAAGCTTTCTAGAGAGAGGCCACAATCTTGTTCCACTTCCGCCTGATAAGATTACTGGTACTATCATTTATTGGGTTTATGTATTGGATTAGTACTAGGGTGAGTCCAGTTTTTCTGTGCTTCTGTAAGTTTAATATATCTATAAAAAGTCCCCTCAAAATTACCAAAGGCGATTACAAAGCCTGGCCCACCATCTAAGAAACCAAGTTTAAATATATAGTGCTTAATAAAAGACCAAAATCCATGTAGAAATGCTTTTAAAACACTTCCATTCACCCCCTTTCCCTGTAATTTTTTAACACCTAGGCTGGAGTAACGATTAGCTTTATGGATTATTTCCTCAGTGTTTTTAAAAGGAAATTGCCAAATTATATTGCTTATAGTTCCAATTTCCTTATTGCTATGACTGATGTATCCTTCATGAACAGGTTCCATGGTGTAACTCATTTTTCCGTTTTTAAAAAGCTGAGGTTGTCTATAGTTAGGGTACCAGCCAGAATATTTAATCCATCTTCCCATAAAAAAATTCTTTCTTGGAACTCGATAAATTTCTAATGGAGCGTTATCAATAAGTGCAATAATTTCATCGCGTACTTCTATTGTGCATCTCTCATCTGAATCAAGGCTGAAAATCCAATCTCCAGTGCAATGACTAATAGCTTGATTTCTTAAGTCTCCATAGCCATTAAAAGGAATATGTACTACTGTCGCTCCAAGTTCATTAGCAATTTCAGTTGTGCCATCCGTGCTATGTGAATCAGCTAAAATAATTTCATCAGCCCACAGGACGCTATTAATACAGTCTCTAATCTTTTCTGCTTGGTTATAGGCAATAATGTAGACTGAAATTTCCATGAGTAATACGTTAACTTTATTATGTGGTTAAATGTTACCCAATTATTAAGTGTTTTAAAGAATTAAATGCGAATAAGTCTAATAGTTGCTACTTATAACCGACCTGATGCTCTATTGCTAGTTCTCAAGAGTATACATTGTCAAAGTCTTCAACCTAATGAGGTAATTATTGCAGATGATGGTAGTGATGAAAAAACTAAAAACTTAATTTCAGACTATAGGACTCAAACTAACTTGGAAATAATCCATTCCTTTCAAGAAGATTTAGGCTTCAGGGCTGCAGAGTCAAGAAATAGGGCCATTTCTATGGCGAGTAGTGACTATATTGTATTAATTGATGGAGATATGATTCTTCATCCCGAATTTATCATGAATCATTCAAAAAATGCGCAACCAGGTTATTTTATTCAGGGCTCTAGAGTCCTTCTTTCAAAGAAGAAGACAAGGGAAGTAATTAAAGAAAAACAGATAATTTTTAATTTTTTTTCCAGTGGGCTTAATAATCGTTTAAATTCACTTTATTCGAATTTTTTAGCAAAACTATTTTCAATCAATAAAAATTACTTGGAGGGCATAAAAACTTGCAACATGTCTTTTTTTAGAAAAGACTGTATTAGTGTTAATGGATTTAATAACGAATTTCAAGGATGGGGCAGAGAAGATAGTGAATTCATTGTTAGATTATTAAATAAAGGTATAAATCGTAAAACACTTAAATTTTTAGTTATACAGTACCATCTTTGGCATGATGAGTCTGATAGAGGCTCTTTGCTAAAAAATGATCAGTTATTAAAAAAAGCAGTTGATGAAAGCCTTGATTGGTGTAGTTTTGGTATCAATAAGTTTTTATGAGAATGATAATTAATTTAAAGGCTTATTTATTAAAGCTCCTAACAAAAAAGAATTTTTTTTTATTTGATATTAAAGATTCAAAAAGTGTTTTGATTTTAAAATATGACAGAATAGGCGATATGATTGTATCAACGCCAATTTTTAGAGAATTAAAACTAGCATATCCAAATATAAGTATCTCTGTTCTTGCCAGTAAAGAAAATAGAGATGTAATTAAATACAACCCTTATGTTGACAAAATTTATACAAATTACAAGAACCAAATCTTTAATGACTTACCAACACTATTAAAACTAAGAAAGAAAAATTTTGATGTATGTTTTGAGTTAGATCATTCAGTGATTCCACATGCTATATTGAGGTTAAAAATATTAAATCCAAAAAAAATTATCTCCATCCATAAAGATGGAAGGTATGGGGTTAAAGGTAGTGATTTAAAGATTTATGATTATTTTACAAAAAAAGATACTAAGAGTCATTTTGGTAAAATTTGGCTAGAAACTTTAATTTTTTTTGGCATTAGTTCGAGTTCTTATAGTTATGATTTATTTCTTGGAAATATAGAAAAAGAAAAAGCAAAAATTTTTGCAATATCACTTGGTAAAAAAATAAAAGTAGGAATTAATATGGAAGGCTCCTTCCCAGAAAAAAGTATCCAAAAAGAAGAATTAGAGA
>ENA-ORXF01002691-ORXF01002691.1-marine-metagenome-genome-assembly--contig:-NODE-2691-length-10452-cov-4.772819_pt1 | contig 10452 bp, 8 predicted proteins | sample MGYA00237864_ERZ511476 | MGnify/ENA primary metagenome ERZ511476 (study PRJEB26306, sample SAMN06343908) | marine metagenome | isolation source: coastal waters | place: Atlantic Ocean: West Antarctic... | reverse complement strand
TATGCGTACCTCCTTACCCCTGGCGGAATCGAAGAGAAGTCAAGGCTAACTTTTTCCTTTCTTAAAAGAAAGATTGTTGAGTATGAAATACTAAAAAAAGAGATTAATGATCTACAACTTGAATCCGAAGAGATGGCTAATGAAGAGTGATAATAGCCATTATCATCTTTAATAAGCCAAGATTAAAACTTAACAAAAATTAACTAATTATCAAAATAATATTTACTAAAACCTTAATTATTAATCTGAAATGCAAATAACCCCAGTTATCCTTTCAGGTGGTTCAGGCACTCGCCTTTGGCCCCTGTCTCGAAAACAGTATCCAAAACAGTATCTACCACTTGTTGGTGACAACACTATGTTTCAAGAAACTATTCTTCGCCTTAGTGGCTTAGACAATCTTGCAGATCCGATCATTGTTTGTAATGCTGATCATCGTTTCCTAGTTGCAGAACAGTGCAAACAAATTGGCATTACTAATCCAACAATATTACTTGAACCAATTGGCAGGAACACTGCACCTGCAATAGCCGCTGCAGCAGTGCAATCACTCAAAGAAAAAGATAATTCGGTATTATTAGTTTTATCAGCCGACCATGTTATTCAAGGTGTTGAAGCATTTCATTATGCAATTAATATTGCTTTCAAACAGGCGCAAGATGGTAAATTGGTCACATTTGGCATAGTGCCAACAGATGCAAATACAGGCTATGGTTACATTAAATCCTCTAAAGAAAATATTGATGGCTCGTATAAGGTTGAAGAATTTGTTGAGAAGCCAGATCTAGAAACTGCACAGTCTTATCTAGAACAAGGTAATTATCTTTGGAATTCTGGCATGTTTATGCTACAAGCAGATGTTTTGATTGATGAATTATCTGAACAGTCGCCTAATATTGCTTCATCAGTAATTGATGCGGTTTCAAATGCAGAAAAAGATCTTAACTTTATTCGTCTTGATAAGAGAACTTTTGAGTCATCTCCAAGTGATTCTATTGATTGTGCACTCATGGAGAAAAGTGATAACGTAGTTGTTGTGCCATTAGACGCACAGTGGAACGATATTGGCTCCTGGTCAGCACTCTATGATATGGGCACAAAAGATACTAATGATAACGTGATTAAGGGCGACGTCATTGTTCAAGATACTACCAATACTTATATTAATGCTAATCACCACATGGTAGTCACCATTGGTGTAGATAACTTAATCGTGGTGGATACACCTGATGCAACCTTTATTGCTGCGCAAGAAAAGGCACAAGAAGTTAAATCCATTGTTGAGATCATGCAGTCTAATGGGAGGAATGAAGGCACCACACATCGTAAAGTTTATCGCCCATGGGGCTGGTATGATTCTATTGAGGTGGGCAAGAATTTTCAAGTGAAAAGATTGCATGTTAATCCAGGCGCTAAACTATCGCTACAAATGCATCATAAACGTGCAGAGCATTGGGTAGTGGTTAGTGGTACAGCTACAGCCATTAATGGAGAAGATGTTCTTACATTAACAGAAGGTGATTCAACTTATATACCGATCGGTACAACACATGGCTTAGAGAATAAAACCAATGAACAGCTGGAGATTATCGAAGTACAAAGTGGTACTTATCTGGGTGAGGATGATATTATAAGATTTGAAGATATTTATGGTAGGAGCAAAGATTAATACCATGTAGCGATCTGTTAAATAATTAGCAGGCGTATGACAAAGGATTGTAGAATATGGAAAATAATAAAGTAGCATTAATTACAGGTATCACCGGACAAGACGGCTCCTACTTAGCTGAATTTTTATTAGGTAAAGGTTATGAAGTGCACGGTATTAAACGCCGTTCATCTTCATTTAACACCGACCGTATTGATCATCTTTACCAAGACCCCCATGAAACTGGTAGAAAGTTTGTACTGCATTATGGCGACTTGGCAGATTCGATGAGCTTGGTGCGTATTATTCAAGAGATACAACCTGATGAAATTTACAACCTAGGTGCTCAATCGCATGTTGCCGTATCGTTTGAGTCTCCTGAATATACAGCTGATACGGTTGGCTTAGGCGCACTTAGAGTGCTAGAAGCTATTCGTATCTTAGGTTTAGAGAAGAAAACACGTTATTATCAAGCATCTACTTCAGAACTATATGGTGAAGTACAAGAAATGCCACAAAAAGAAACTACACCTTTTTATCCGCGCTCACCATATGCAGCGGCAAAACTTTATGCTTATTGGATTACGGTTAACTATCGTGAGGCTTATGGCATCTACGCGTGCAACGGTATTTTATTCAACCACGAGTCGCCAGTTCGTGGTGAAACTTTCGTAACTCGTAAAATCACTAGAGCATTGGCTCGTATTTCACTCGGTCTGCAAGATACTGTCTATCTTGGTAATATTAATGCCAAACGCGACTGGGGCCATGCTAAAGACTACGTTGAAGTGCAATGGCTAATGCTACAGCAAGACGAGCCAGATGATTTTTGTATTGCTACAGGCATCCAGTTCTCGGTACGTGACTTTGTTGATTTTGCTTGGGGTCATTTAGGTAAAACTATCCGTTGGGAAGGTGAAGGCATAGATGAAAAAGGATATGACAATGAAACGGGCTACCTAATCGTAGCAGTAGACCCAAGATACTTCCGTCCAACGGAAGTAGAAAGCTTATTAGGCGACCCAACAAAAGCTAAAGAAAAGCTCGGCTGGGAGCCAAAGATCACTTTAGAAGAAATAGTGCATGAAATGATGGAAAATGACATCAATATTGCCAAGCGTGATTCGTTAGTTAAAGAGCACGGCTTTAAAGCGCCAGACTTTAATGAGTAATCAAGATACTTACTGATTAAGTAGTATTATTAATAGTACTAAAAAAGCCATAAAGAATAAATGAAACTTAACGATAAAATCTACATTACAGGTCACAGAGGCCTAGTCGGCTCTGCTATTGTTAGGCAGTTAGAAGCAAGAGGTTTTACTAATCTTTTAATGCGTACGCATAAAGAGCTAGATCTGACTATTCAAGCACAAGTGCAAAGCTTCTTCCAACAAGAAAAACCAGACTATGTTATTTTAGCTGCTGCCAAAGTTGGTGGCATATATGCGAATAATACTTATCCAGCTGATTTTATATATCAAAATCTAATGATTCAGACTAATGTTATTAATTCTGCATATGAAAACAAAGTTAAGCGTTTGCTATTTTTAGGTAGTACTTGTATTTACCCTAAAGCTGTCAAACAACCAATGCGTGAAGATGCATTATTAACTGATGTGCTAGAACCAACTAATGAACCTTATGCACTTGCAAAGATTGCAGGTATAAAGCTTTGTGAATCGTTCAATAGACAATATGGCACTGATTTTAGGTCTGTTATGCCAACTAATCTCTATGGTTCTAATGATAATTTTCATCCAGAAAATTCACATGTAATACCTGCACTTATACAAAGGATGCATAAGGCAAAGGTAAATGATGACCAAGAGGTGACAGTATGGGGAACGGGTAACGCTATGCGTGAGTTTTTATATGTTGATGACATGGCAAAGGCATCGCTTTTTGTATTGGAGTTAGATAAACAAATGTATAATACTAACACCCATCCGATGTTATCACATATTAACGTAGGAACTGGAAAAGATGTCACTATACGAGAAGTGGCAGAAGCTATAAAAAAAGTTGTTAAATACAAGGGTAATATTAGATTTGATGCAACAAAATCAGATGGAGCTTTAAGAAAATTAACTGATGTATCGCGGTTATCTAGTATGGGCTGGACACTTGATACTAGCTTAGAAGAAGGATTGAAAAATACATATAATTGGTATATAAAAAATGAATGATATTACAATAAATGATTTAAAGAGTTTAGAGATAACCTTGTCGCATTTAGATTTGCTATACGCCTTGGTTATTGCTGCAATTTGTGCAGAAGTTATTGCTCTTATATACAAGAGGTATGCGCAAACTATAGGAAATAGAGAATCTTTTTCTAATATTTTCATTCCATTAGCAATTACCACAACTATAGTTATTACAATAGTTAAATTTTCATTAGCGTTATCACTGGGGCTGGTTGGGGCCTTGTCAATAGTTAGGTTTAGGGCTGCAATCAAAGAGCCTGAAGAGTTAGTTTATCTTTTTTTGGTTATTGCAATAGGGCTTGCAAGTGGTGCTGGGCAAATTACAGCAGCAATCGTATTAACTGCCTTTGCGGCATTTATAATTATTATTCAGTCAAAAACTAGAAAAAAATCAATAATACAGGGCATTAATATATTGAATATAACTTGCAAAGTAAAGGACAAAGGGTCTTTAAGTAAAATATTTCAGGATTTAGATCTAGATAATATCACACTCAAGTCTTTATCAAAGTCGGGAGAAATGATTAAGATGACATATTTGTTAAGGGGTTCACAAAATATAGAAGATAGCAACGAAATTATAAAAAACCTAGAAAAAATAGATTTGGATGGTTTGTCCTACAGCTTGACTCAATCCACAGATTTAGTTCTATAAGTTTTAATGATCAATAACTTGATTGGTATTTTTAAAAAAATATTTTTATATATTGGGCTTTTGACATCAGTATTTTTTTTCTATTTCTATTTCATAAGCGATAATTCCAGTGCGATTAGAAAGCATAGCCTTCCTACAACGGCAAAAATACTTGGGGTTGGAAGTCAATATTCAGGGTTTGTTGCAAATTCATTTGGTGATATATTTAATGTTATTTCTAGAGGATTAGGATATAAGTTTAGTTTTCATTCATACCCTAAAATTGATTTATTACTGGACTTGAAGACCATGAAGGACTTGGATCAGCAAAGAAAGGACTATACAAATGAACGCTATGCAAAAGGTAGTATTAAACTTTATAAAGATAACTCTTCTAAAGTTTACAAAGTAAAAGTAAAAGCAAAGGGGGACAGAGATTTACACAGGTTAAATTTTAATCAAATGTCCTTCAAAGTTGATATAAAAGGTGAGAATAGATTGCTTAATCTTGAAGAATTTAGTATTCAGCACCCAATTATCAGAAATTATGGATGGGAGTTGCTTATAAATAGGTACGTAAAAAAATTAGGAATTATGGCGCCAGATTACATCCCAGTAGATTTTAGTGTAAATGGCGTGGATAGGGGGGTATATATATTAGAAGAAGGTTTTACACAAGAATTAATTGAAAAGAATAAAAGAAAAAATGGTCCAATATTTTCAGTTGATCAGGAATTTGGCTTAAAATTTCCCAATGTAATATATAAAGTCCACACTAGAGATCAAATTTTAAAAAATCTAGATAATGAATACTTGTCTGCCGTTAAAAAAATAGATTATTTAAAGTCTAACTCTAACAACGAGTTTGATATCTCTTCTATTTTTGATATTAAAATATGGGCTAAATATTTTGCAATTATTGATTTGTTTCAAGCATATCATGGAGCTGTACCTAAATCTGTTAAATTATACTATAACCCTTCGACAACAAAATTTGAACCTATCTTTCATGACGGCCATGTTGGAGGTGCAAATTATCGTAATTTTATTCTTTCAGACCTTGTGTCTTCAAATGACTTAGACTATAGGAAGTATATAAAAGATAATAACTTACCAGAAAATGATGTTTCACTTGGTAGATTCAACAAAGCTATTCATAAAATATGTGGTTATGCCTGTTTAAATCACGATTGGTTCAGAGTTTTTTTTAATAAAAAGAATAAAGAATTTTTAAAATTATATAAAGAGAATCTTTTGTATGTAATCTCTAAAGATAGTTTTAAATTAATCGATGAAATTATTGACAGTGAACTCAACGTATTTAATAACTCTATGTATTCTAGTTTTTCGCCATCAGATCGGGTCGTTTTAAAAGGAGTTCTACCTTATTATTTTGATAAAGAACACTTGAATTATCGTTCTAGGTTGATTGAAAGTAAGATTCTTAACAACCCATTATTTAAGTTCGACTCTTTAGAGGGTTGCTATGATTTAAGTAAAGCAAACTGTGACAAAAATAAATTAATAAATATATCAAGTTATTTTGATACAAAGCTGTTGAGTTTAAAGAATTTTAATAGTGAAAAAATTTCTTTAAAAAAAGCAAATTACCTTTCCAATAATTATGAGAAAAAGTCAGGAGAACTGTTTCTTGAAGATGGAACGGTAATAATATTTACTGGTAATACAAAGCTTCATAATTTAAAAATTAAAGGTAAAGGAATGATTGTCCAATTAGGTGGCAGTATTAATATCAAAAATACTGATATTGAACATATAAAAAATATAAATATACCTGGAGTTAATTGGTCAGGGGCTTTTAATATTATTGATAGCAGTGTATACATTAACGGCTTATCATTGACTAATACTTATGGAGAAGACTCGGTTAATATAGTGTCTTCAAAAGTTGTTTCAGAAGGAGAGGTGTATATTTCTAATGTTGAATCTGATGGGTTAGATATTGATTTTAGCGATATTAAATTAGAAGATTTAAATTGTAACAATATAGGGAATGATTGTATTGATATATCCGGATCTACAGGAAAGATAGATAAAGTTATTGGGATTGATATTAAAGACAAGATGGTTAGTATAGGCGAGGGTAGCGAAGTTTATATTAATAAAGCAACATCAAAAGATACAGAAATTGGGATTGCAGTTAAAGATTCTTCAGTAGCACATATAGATTCTTTTACACCTTTAAATACATTAATGCATTTTACTGTATTTAACAAAAAACCACACTTTTCCGACTCATTATTAACGGTTAAATTATTAAACAATATAAATCATAGTGATGTAGTCCATATGGTGTCAAAAGGAAGCTCTCTTAAAATTTCAGACATACTAATTAAAGGGACGTTAAAAAATAAAAAAATTATAAGTCATATTTATGAAAAAAGTTCAATTAAACATTGAAGGTGTTGTTAATCTACTACAGTCTGTTTCAAACTCCCCTCCAAGATATGAGAGAAAGTCAAGGTTTAGAAGGGGGCAAGAGGCTTTTATTGTTCCAATATTAAAGGCATATGGGTTTATATCTGAATACCCAGATAGGTTTATAAATTCAATTTATTTTGACACTTACGACCTTGATTTTGCCAAGGCTAATATTAATGGAGATAGGTTTAGATTTAAACCTAGAATTAGATGGTATAACTCATCAAAAAAAAGACAGTTAGAATTTAAATTTAGAGATGGATTTAATGGCTATAAACTGAATTATAATTTGCCCAGTGATGTCGGTGGAGCTATATACTATGCAAATAAAAAAATAAAAAAAGAAACGGGGTTATCGCTAAATCCTGTTGTCAAGGTTTCGTATCATAGGTCGTATTATATTCACTCTAATGGTATAAGATTAACTGTAGATACAGGTATTAATGCACATAGAGTTGATTCTGATGAATATAGCAATATAGTCAATTTAGATTTTGAGGTTGTCGAGTTTAAGTATGAGAGTCAATTGGATGACCAATTTAGATATATATACAATTCCATGGTTGATTACATTCCCCTCAGGCTAACAAAATCTTCTAAATATGTGGAGTCGATGTTAACGACACAAGATGTTTAATCGGGCATTATTACAATTCATAATTTTAACTATTTGCAATATAAAATAGGAATTTAAGTTGCTTAAATCAGGTAAGAGAAATAAATTTTGCGACAAAAATATTCTTATTGTTGCCCTCGCTAGAGACTGTGAAAAATTTATTGATCACGAAATAAGTTTATTAAATAAGGCTACAAGTTCTTTTAACAAGGTTTATTGGTTAATCATAGAGTCTGACAGTAAAGATAAAACTGTTGAAAAGTTGAAGAATATCAATAGAAAAATGCAAAACTTCAGGTTTTATAGTTTTGGAATTCTTTCAAATAAAATATCAAAGAGAACTGAACGTATCGCATATTGTAGAAATAAGTATATTGAAGAAATAAATAACAACCCAATATATAGTGATGTTGAATATGTAATTGTGGCAGATGTTGATGGAATGAACAATAAGCTGACTCCAGATGGATTATTATCATGCTGGAAAAGAAATGATTGGGATGTGTGTACGACCAATCAGGCAGGTCCATACTACGATATATGGGCATTAAGACATAAGGAGTGGTGTCCTGGAGACTGTTGGAGTGAGTTTAATTTTTTACAAGATAAAGGTTTAAGTTATAGAGATGCATTATTCTCAGCCGTACACTCTAGAATGATAACTATTTCAGAAGATGAGCCATGGTTAGAGGTAGACTCTGCTTTTGGGGGTTTGGCAGTTTACAAAAAAAAATCTTTGCAAAATACTGAATACATAGGACTGGATAAAGATGGGGAAGAGGTTTGTGAACATGTTCACCTGCACGCCCAAATTAAGGAATCTGGAGGCTCTATATTTATAAATCCTAAGTTGGTTAATACTGATAATAGCCATCATGTATCACACATTAATTTTTATTATAAAATAAAATTAATAATAATATCTTTTATCAAAAAGATATTAAAATAGATTTTTTTTGAGATATGAGTATAAGGATTACCACCATAACGTCTGGATAATCTTAATTGAGAGCAAGAACATTCTTAAAATAATAAAATTGAGACACCCTAATAATATTAAAGATACAAGCTTATTTTGAAATTAGACAATACAAAGTCACGGTTAATAATATTGTGGCGCCATCTATCTAAACGACGTCATAAACAATTTTATGCTTTAGTTTTTTTAATGATTATTGCCTCTTTCGCTGAAATTCTTAGTGTTGGGGCGGTAATTCCATTTCTTGGAGTGTTGACAGGGCCAGAACAGGTGTATCAAAGCCCAATGATGCAGCCATTAATTCAAATTTTAGGATTAACAGCAGCAGATCAACTTAAACTTCCGTTAACTATTATTTTTATATTGGCAGTCATATTTGCTGGAACTATACGTATAACTCTCCTATATGTTATGACTAGATTATCTTTTTCAACTGGAGCAGATATTAGTATTGATATTTATCGTCGTACTTTATATCAAGAGTATTCAGTTCATTTAGGGAGAAATAGCAGTGAGGTAATTAACGGGATAATAACTAAAACTGGAACAGTAATTGGTGGAGTAATTACGCCAATTCTTACTATAATTAGCTCAACAATCCTGTTGGTCGGAATCTTAAGTGTACTTTTTGCTATTAGCATAAGTGTGGCATTCACGGCGTTAATTGGATTTGGATCGCTTTATTATTGTGTAATTATCTACACTAGGTCTCAACTTAAGAAAAATAGTCAAATCATAGCAAGTCAGTCTACCCAAATGATAAAGTCTCTTCAAGAGGGGTTGGGCGGAATTCGTGATGTATTGATTGATGGCAGTCAACAGTTTTATTGTAGTTTGTATCGTAATGCAGACTTGCCTTTAAGGCGTGCGTCAGGTAATAACGCATTTATAACTGGTAGTCCTCGTTTTGCAATGGAAGCGATAGGAATGACACTTATTGCGGCATTGGCTTATGTAACAACTCAACAAAATAGTGCATTAACTGCCATTCCAGTATTGGGCGCACTTGCTTTGGGTGCCCAGAGGCTTCTACCAGTCATGCAACAAGCTTATGCATCGTATAGTATTTTTAAGGGCGTCAGTTCATCTTTTCATGACGTACTGAATTTGTTAGAGCAGCCATTACCGAGGCATACTGAACTAACATCTCAGATTTTATTTGAAGAAGGTATCCATATAAATAATTTAAGCTTTCGTTATTCAGAAGGCTCAGTATGGATACTAAAAAATATTAACCTCAAGATAGCTAAAGGAGATCGTATTGGGTTTATAGGGGCTACGGGAAGTGGAAAAAGCACACTACTTGATATTATCATGGGCTTGCTTCCAGCAACAAGTGGAAGTATTGCTGTTGACGGCCAGTCTATAACAAATGAAAATAGAAGAGGGTGGCAGGCTCATATTGCCCATGTGCCACAAAACATATACCTTTCTGATAGTACTATAGAAGAAAACATTGCCTTTGGTGTGGCTAAAGAAAATATCAGTTTTCAGCAAGTAAAAAAAGCTGCGAAACAAGCTAAAATTGCAGAATTAATAGAAAGCTGGGATGATGGATATCAAACTTTTGTGGGCGAACAAGGCATTCGACTTTCTGGTGGGCAACGTCAAAGAATAGGTATTGCAAGAGCACTCTATAAAAGAGCTGATGTATTGATATTTGACGAAGCAACAAGCGCCTTGGATAACGACACTGAAAATGAAGTAATGAAGGCAATTGAAGGACTTGGAGGAAAGCTAACTATATTAATAATTGCTCATAGGTTGTCAACCTTGCAAACATGTAATAGAGTAGTCAAATTAGATAAAAATAATATATTTCATATTAGCTCATATGAAGATATAGCAAGTATTTCAAGTAATTAATAGGCAATAAAATCTTAGATGAATTTTTGAGAATTTTCAATTATTAAAGTTATTATAAAT
>ENA-ORXF01002687-ORXF01002687.1-marine-metagenome-genome-assembly--contig:-NODE-2687-length-10458-cov-5.390039_pt1 | contig 10458 bp, 9 predicted proteins | sample MGYA00237864_ERZ511476 | MGnify/ENA primary metagenome ERZ511476 (study PRJEB26306, sample SAMN06343908) | marine metagenome | isolation source: coastal waters | place: Atlantic Ocean: West Antarctic... | reverse complement strand
CAATATCATCTGCTACATCACCAACAGCTAAAATATTTTTTTTAATTTTATTATCTATATTCTCTTGAAAATAATAAGACTCAAAATTCGGATCATTTTCTTTTATTATTTTTCTTATATCTCGAGCACTATCAGTCATTTGTAACGCCTCATATGATTTTTCTAAAAAAGATAGAGCATCCATGTTGGCTGGAGCGTTAGGATATTTCTCGATTAAATGATTACACCTATTTATCACAGCCATATATGCTTTTCTTTTGAAGTAGAAATTTGCTACATGTATTTCATAAGAGGCCAAAGTATTCCTCAAGTACCTCATTCTTTTAACAGAATCTTCTACGTATGGTGAATTCTTATAATTATTTAAAACATATTTAAAATCTTCGTATGAATACCTAATATTTACTGGGTCTTTGTCGATATGCACGTGAGGTAAAACTTTATTAAAGAAACTCTTCCCGCGGTTAAAATTCACTAAACCTCTTAGATAATAAGCGTAAGACAAAAGCTCGCTTGTATTATTCATTGATATAAACCTGTCTATTATTGCTATAGCGCTATCCCAGTGTCTCATTTTATATTCAACAAAAGCTAGCTCCATGTGACTTTGCTCTGCATATTTTGAAAATGGGTGGTTTGTCTCTATCTTTCTGTAATTTTCAGCTGCCACATCATACTGCCCTCTAACCATTGCGCCATTTGCAATATTAAAAAGCTCTTTTGCTGATAGGCCTGTTTCAATCTCGATTATATTACCTCTTGAATCTACTGCAGTACCTTCATTTTTACCTTTAAAACTCCCCAGGCCTGCGCAACTAACTAGTGTTATAATTAATAGTATATAAATACTTATTTTTATCATATTCTTACTCACACTTACAAAACACATTAAATTTTATTATGAACGACGAAATTAAAAATATCGATATTATAGAGTATATAATATCAGAAGAAAGTAAAGGCTTAAGGGCAGACCAAGGTATAGCTCTAGAGAACCCGCAGTATTCAAGAAGTTTAATTCAGAAATGGATTAAAAAAGGTAGCGTGTTAGTTAATAATCAATTAATTAGAACCAAAGAGATTTTACTAGAGGGTGATAAAATTTCTATAACTCCCGAAGAAAATATTAGTACGGATGACATAAGACCTGAAAGTATAAAGATAGAAATAGCATATGAAGACGAGGATTTAATAGTAATCAATAAACATAGTAATATTATTGCTCATCCAGCTGCAGGGCACCACAGTGGAACTCTTGCAAATGGGCTGGTTTATATGTACCCAGAGCTATCTAATCTCCCAAGATCAGGACTTATTCATAGATTAGACAAAGATACTACTGGATTATTGATAGTCGCCAGAAATATCAAAAGCTATACAGTCCTAGCTAGAGACATGCAAGACAGAGTTATTAATAGATATTATACAGCATATACACATGGGTTGCTTATGCAGAATGGAGAGATTAATAAGCCTATAGCTAGGCATAAGGTAGACAGAAAAAAGATGGCAGTTAGAGTAAACGGTAAAGAAGCTATAACTAACTACGAGGTAGTCAAAAGCTATAAAAATTTTAGTAAGTTAAAATTAAAGCTTCATACAGGCAGAACGCACCAAATCAGAGTACATATGCAGTCCGTGAAGTACCCAATTATTGGTGATCAGTCTTACGGTATAAAATCTAAAGGGAAGAAAGACATAGATGACTATATAAACAAGTTTCCTAGACAAGCTTTACATGCCGAGGCATTGGAATTCACACATCCAAACACCAAGGAGATATTGAAAGTAAAAGCTAATCTTCCAGGAGATCTTTTAGAGTTAGAGAAAATACTAGATGAGCAAAAATAAGCTAATAAAACCAGAGTGGGGGGCGCCAGAATGTGTAAAAGTTTTCGTAACAACACGAAATTTTTTTTCACAAGATGACTTTAATATATCATTTGCCAACAATAACAACTATCAAAATACCAGAGACAATATAACTAGCCTAAAAGATAATTTTTTACCTAGTTACCCATTTTTTATAAAGCAGGCTCACGGTAGCAAAATTATAAATTTAGACGATAAAAAAAATATTTCTTATGTTGCTGACGGAATAATCACAAGCCAAAAAAATCAAGTCATTTCAATTCAGACAGCAGACTGTATGCCTATAATAATCTCTAGTGACTGCGGGAGCATTGTGTGTGTTCTTCATGTTGGAAGAAAAGGCTTGGAATACAATATAATTAATAATGCTTGCAATATACTTCGGAAATATAATTACAATTTTGAAGCATGGATAGGGCCTTCGATATCCAAAAAAAACTACGTAGTTAGTAGTGATATTAGAAACTCTTTTATTAATATAGATTGCGAGTACAAAGAATATTTTTTGAAAAAAGAAAATAATCAGTTTTATATGGACTTAATAGGTATTGCCTCTTGCCAGCTGAGAAATAATGACATTAATAATATTTCTTGCTCAGGTTTTTGTACTGTTGACCAGAATGATATTTTCTATTCCCACCGACTTTCTCGTGATAAAGAAAGATTTGGCACATTTGCTTGGTTGGAATAAGATAAAAAAAAGGCGATATAAAAATATCGCCTTTAATATTACTAAAACTTAGATTATAAGTCGAAGTTATCTCTATCTTCTTCGTTGTTACAATCACGTTTTTTAACACCATTATCTGAAGCATACTTTTCAGCGCCTTCATCAATAATAGCTTGTGATAATGCTACATCACCTTCAATCCAATCACTTGCAACTTTCCACTGACGTTTTCCAGCATCCCATTGTTGGAATTTAGCTAGATGTCCACCTACGTGGTCCATACATGTAATATTGATTTCAGGAACTAATCCAGTTGCACCAAGCGCATCTAGAGCAGCTTTATCTAAACGTAAGTTCTCAAAGCCCCAACGCACTTGTGCGCTGTTAACTTTTGGTCCAAAACGTTCTTGTGCTGTTTTAAGAGCTTCTGTGTGGAATACACCAGCAACTACACCTAGGTTCCAGTATACAGAACCAATACGGCTTTTATCAGCTAAGTCACCTTTACCAGCTTTATAAACTGTCGCAACAATATCATCAATTACTTTAGCAACTCTTCCCGCAGGGTGAGTTGTAATCGCGTGATATCCATTAGCAGCATCACCAGCAGGTATAACGTCACCATCTGAGTTACTCCAGATGTTTCCGATTAAATTATCTACTGAGAATCCAGTTCTTACAGCTGTTTGCATAGCAACAGGGTTCATTACACCCCATCCACGTAAAAGAACATAATCAGGTTTCATCTTACGAATTTTTAACCATTGCGATTGTTGCTCGTTACCAGGATGTGGTACTTCGATAGCTGTGTGCTCACAACCATGTTTTTTACACATCATGTCCATGAACATAATAGCTTCACGACCATAAGGTGAACCATGGAATAACATAGCGATTTTTTTACCTTTTAATTTAGCTCTATCACCTTCTAAAACATCACCGATGAAATGCATCATAATTGAATGCTCATCATATGTGTTGATTCCGGGCATAAAGTAATAAGGGAAAACGTCACCACGTTGTCCAGCAGTTTTACCATGATTTACGGCTATGATTGGCATCTTGTCTTTACGACCAGTTTCAATCAATGCTGTAGAGATCCCTACACTTAATGGATCAAAAAATACAGCTCCGCCTTTTTTATCTTTTAAACGTTTATAACACTCAACGCCACGCTCAACAGAATACTCTGTTTCACATTCCGACCAAACTAATTTCATTCCATTAACACCACCGTCACGCATATTTAGTAGATTGTAATAGTCTAAAATTCCACCAAAGTAACCAGTTCCACCCACAGCATATGGGCCTACACGGTAACTAGGGATTGGTACGTATAATTCACCTTCGCCAGCCTGTACAACAGGTGCGGTAAAAGCGAGTGAAGTCAAAAGCGCTATACTAGTAATTATTGCTTTTATTTTCATTTTGTACTCCTCCTTAAGAGGTTCATGTTGCAGTTAACTGCAGAATGAACAATTTTTATTATTGTTATCATCCTACTTACTAAATCTCAGGCCTATTTCAAAATACAGTATTATCTCTGCTTCTCCTGATTACCTGAGCCCTCTGAGCTACTATAAATAATAACGGAGAGGACTTTCTAATCTACTAGAATTACAGGCTCCGTCAAGCCCTAATATATATTTAAGTATTTGATTATATTATGATATTAATGAGAAATGATGTACTCATTAGTGTTTGATTGTTATCCGTTTATTAGGTCAAAAATATATTTTATAGTCTGTAATGAAGGGTTTTCAGATATTTTATTTTCATTAATTATATATGATTCTTCTTTTTTTCTATTTTTAAACTCTAAAGTCTGGTTTTCAAGGAATTGTTTGCCAATAATTATTTTATTTGGGACGCCGATTAAATCAGAGTCTGAAAACATATTACCGGGTCTCACATCTCTGTCATCTAGCAAAACTTCTATATTATCTTTTTTTAACATACTGTATAAGCTATCTGAATATGTTTTTATAGCATCATTTTTTGTGTAACCAATAGCAATTATTACAATATCAAAAGGTGCAATTGACTTCGGCCAAATAATACCTTTGTCATCATGTGATTGCTCAATAGCAGCTGCTGCTATCCTAGAAACTCCAATTCCGTAACAACCCATGATCATTTTTACATTTTCATTTTTTTTATTTGAAACTGTTGCGTTCATAGAAGTTGAATAATTTTTTCCAAGTTTAAAAATATGACCAATCTCAATACCTCTTTTTATTTTTACTTTCCCAGATCCATCAGGGCAATCATCACCTTCTTTTGGAGGCTCGGAAAATAATTCAGCATTTATAGCGTAATCAGAAGAATCTGAAAAAATTAATTCATCTTCTCCAGTTTCTGCGATCACATGAAATTCATGTGATTCACTCCCGCCAATTTGCCCGTTATCTGCATTAACTACTTTGTATTCAAAGCCAATTTTATCAAAACAATTTTTGTATGCCTGGAAAACAGTTTTATAGGTCTTATTTAAACACTCTTCATTTTCATGAAAAGAGTATGCGTCTTTCATTAGAAATTCTCTGGCTCGCATTACACCAAACCTTGGTCTAATTTCATCTCTAAATTTAGTTTGTATTTGATAATATATTACCGGAAGTTGTTTATAGCTCTTTATATCTTGTCTAGCTATATCGGTAATAATTTCTTCATGAGTTGGGCCAAAACAAAATTCTCTATCATGTCTGTCCTTTAAACGAAGAAGCTCAGGCCCATATTTATCCCATCTACCAGATTCTTTCCATAGCTCAGAAGGCTGAATTGCTGGCATTAAAATCTCTAGAGCATCAATATTATTCATTTCATCCTTAATAATATTTTCTATTTTTTTTAGAACTTTTAATCCTAGTGGCATCCAAGTGTACAAACCAGAAGCTAATTTTTTAATCATCCCAGACCTAATCATCAACTGATGACTAATAATTTCCGCATCGCTAGGAATATTTTTTGAGGTTGTAATGCCAGACTTGGAATACTTCATATCTTAGGATTCAGTGATTTAAAATTATAAAGTTCATATGATATATGATATAACTTAATAATATAAGAGGAGAATACTCCCAAAAAAGAGAGGAAAAAATGTCAGACCGAAGATTGCAAGTATTTTATACTGTAGCCAAGCTGTTAAGTTTTACAAAAGCAGCGGAGACATTACATATGACTCAGCCTGCAGTCACGTTCCAGGTTAGGCAGTTAGAGGAGCATTTTGACACAAGGTTATTTGATAGAACTCATAATAAAATATTACTTACGGACGCAGGGCAAAAAGTATTTTTTTATGCAGAGAAGATCTTTGACCTTAATGCGGAAATGGAGCATTCCCTAAGAGCTTTATCTGAGGATACTGCTGGCACACTGTCTATTGGCGGAAGTACAACAATAGCTCAATACACTTTGCCGTCATTACTCAAAGGTTTTAGAGAAAAATATCCTGATTTAAGTATTAAAATTTGTGAAGCGAATACAGATGGTATTGTCACTAAAGTGGAAAGCTCTATGATTGATTTAGGAATAGTTGAAGCCCCTGTTACTAATCAGGATTTAGATGTAGATATTTTTAGATCAGACGAATTGGTGTTAATAACCCATCCTGAGCATGCGCTAGCAAAAAGGGATTCTGTGCAGCCCTCAGATATTCTAAAATTACCATTTATAACAAGAGAAGAAGGTTCTGGAACAAAATCAGTAATATTTGATTATTTTTTAAAGCACAATATAGAGAAAAATAAATTAAACATTTGCATGGAGTTAGGTAATTCAGAGTCAGTAAAGGGCGCGGTAGAAGCTGGTATTGGTGTCTCAATATTATCAAAAACAACTATTGAGAAAGAATTAGAACTTCAAAGATTAGCTTTTGTTCCATTAAGCCCCAGACTGACAAGGAATTTTTATTTTGTAAAAAAACGCCATAAATTCAAATTAAAAGTTACTGACGAGTTAATTAGTTATGCAAAAAGCTGTAATTAATTTTTAATTTAGCCCCTTAATGTATTCCAAGACTTCGTCCACATGATCCTTTACTTTAACTTTTCTCCATTCTTTTATTAATACGCCATACTTATCAATAACAAATGTGCTTCTTTCCACCCCCATATATTTTTTTCCGTACATGCTTTTTTCTTTAATCACGCCAAAATAATTGCAAATATTTTCTTCAGTATCGCTAATCAAATCAAACTTAAAATCATATTTTTCTTTAAAATTATTATGAGATTTTAAGCTGTCTCGGGAAATACCAAATATCTCAGCATTTAGTTTTTTAAATTTATTATAGTTTTCTGAAAAATCTATACCTTCTTGTGTGCAACCAGAGGTGTTATCTTTTGGGTAAAAAAACATTACTAAATAGCTCCCTAAATAATCTTTCAAAACATACTCGTCTTTATTCGTGGAGTTAGCGATGAAATTTTTGATTTTTGTACCAATTATTAGTGTTTTCATAAAATAAATCTCTACATGTTTTTTTTTAAATAAGTTAGAATTAGATTATACATTATAATAAAAAAATTCTAGGGTAATATTATGTTTACAGGGAGTATGGTCGCAGTAGCTACACCTATGCATGAAGATGGGTCGATTGACTATGAAAGTTACGAGCGTTTGATAGAGTTCCATATCGAGAATAAGACAGATGCTATTGTCCCGGTCGGCACAACAGGCGAATCCGCAACATTAAATCATGATGATCATTGCAAGGCTGTTACATTTGTTGTTAATACAGTAGCAAAAAGAATACCTGTTATTGCTGGAACTGGTGCGAATTCAACATTAGAGGCTATAGCGCTCACAAAACATGCCTATGAAGCAGGTGTTGATGGGTGTTTATCTGTGACTCCTTATTACAATAAGCCTACTCAAGAGGGGCTTTATCAGCATTATAAAGCTATCGCTGAATCCGTCCCTGTGCCTTTAATACCTTACAACGTTCCCGGAAGAACCTCGGTAGATATGCTTCCAGAGACAGTAGAAAGATTTTTGAAAATTAATAATATCGTTGCTGTAAAAGAAGCTATAGGGGACTTAGCAAGAATCAAGAAGTTAGTTGAGATATGCGGCGAAAAAATAAATGTCTTAAGTGGTGATGACCTCACGGCTATGGAAGCGCTATTACTTGGTGGGAAAGGTGTTATAACAGTTACAGGCAATATTGCGCCAAAATATATGCACTTAATGTGTAAGGCCGCCATAGAAGGTAATAGGTCTTTAGCAGAAGAGTATGATAAGAAGTTAATCGGCCTTCATAAAAACTTATTTTTAGAATCAAATCCAATCCCTGTAAAATGGGCTCTTTACAAAATGGGATTAATAAAAAAAGGTATGCGTTTGCCTTTGACTCAATTTTCGAAAGAGTATCATGCTAAGCTTTTGGATTCTATGAAGTTGGCCGGGGTATAAATATGATGTCTTCAGTTAGAGTATTGCTTTTATTAATCTTATCCCTTTTTATGTCCTCAGGTTGTTCTGATAAACCAATCACGTTAGATGATATAGCTGGGCTTGGTGATGATATAGCTGAGGTCTTTGGAAAAGATGATTCTGAGGATTATGGAGCTAGCGAAAGTATTGCGAAGTTAGAAATACCTCCATCACTAGATAATCCAGATTACTCTGACTCACTTAAAATTCCGAAATCAATAGATGCAAGTGGTGAAATAATAGATTTATCTGACGCACCAGTTTTGCCAAGTTATATAGGTATGACGATATTTAAAGAGGGTATAGCTCGATGGCTTGAAATTGAATCTGACCCAATTTCACTTTGGCCACACATAAATCAATTTTGGATAGCGCAAGGGTTTGAGATAAAAACTAATGAGCCAGTTAACGGTATTCTTGAGACGCAATGGAGAAAAAGCGAAACAAATTTTAAGACTGATAGCGTTTTATTTAATAATGAAGATTTTAATTATAATATTACTAAGGAAAAATTTAGAGTCAGAATAGAAAGGCAGCCAAATGGACACACTAATATTTATCTTTCAAACCATATCTTAGAGGCTGATGATGTTGTTGATAAGGCAAAAATTCTTTGGAAGACGAGGGACTCTGATACTGCAAGGGAAGCTGAAATGCTTGTACGAATGATGGAGTATTTTGGAAATTCTCGCCAAGAATCTGTTGCGTCTTTAAATGATAGCGAAAAGGATAGCCAAGCAATATTTATTGATTTAATTGATTTTTATGGTGCTCCAGCAATAATAATAGAGGATTCTTTTAGTAAAATGTGGAGAGAAATAGGGCTATCGTTAGATAGAAGTGGGTTACTAGTTCAAGATTTAAATAGGGATAAAGCGGTATATGTAATAACTACAGATATCATAGAAGGCAAGGAAGTTAGTTACGAAATAAAATTAACTAAGAAAGAGGAGCAGTATCTTGTCACGGTTCACAAGCACAATGTTTCAGGTGTAATTTCTTATGATATCGCTAGAAGTATTTTGAAACATATCTTAGCTGCTTATGGATCAAGCGTTGCCACAAAATAGTTTATCCTGGGAAATTAGAGTGTAGCTGAGAGAACTTCAAATAAGATATTTTGCTTTTCTTATTATTATAAGTATCTTTTTTTTTGTCTTTCTCAATATAAGCATAAGCTGAATGATTATGTATTGATTCAAAATTCTCAGACTCAATTTTATATGCTGTAATCCTATCATCTTTATTTAGTGTTACCGCAACATCTCTTATTATATCTTCAGTGAATTTAGGATTATCATAAGCTTGTTCAGTTACATACTTTTCGTCAGGTCTTTTAAGTAGGCCATAAATTTGACAAGAAGCTTGGTCTTCAAGCATCTCAATAACATCATCAATCCATACAGTTTCTTCTGTTCGGATATGTGCAGAAATATGTGATCTTTGGTTGTGAGCCCCATAATCTGATATATTTTTTGAGCATGGACATAGACTTGTTACAGGCACAACAACTTTTAGATATTTGTATACAACATTATTTTTTACTTCGCAGGTAAAATTTATAGAGTAGTCTAATAGACTCTCTACTCGAGAAACTGGAGCAACTTTCTTTTTAAAATATATAAAATCAACAGATATGTATGCAGAGTCCGAAGACAGAATATTAGTAGTATTTTTAACTAAATCATTAAAATTTTCTATGCTAATACAATCTTCCTGATCCTCTAGAATTTTAACAAATCTCGACATATGTGTGCCTTTTACGTCGTGAGGTAAGCCTACAGACATAGTAAAAGTCCCAATAGTTGATTGAACATCTCCGTTCTTATCAGAAATTTTAAATGGATATTTAATATCTTTAATCCCTACTCTACTTATAGGAATATTTCGCACATCAACTTTATTTTGAGTATCCTGAAGAGTTTTTGATGTTTTTTCGTCTATTTTGTTACTTTCTTCTTTAATAGTATCCATAATATATAAAGTTGGGTGGAGAATATGAGTTATTAATCAATGTTACTAGACTGATTTAAATCATACAAGTGATTATTTTCTATATAATTTTTAATTTTGTTCATGATATTTTTTTCAGATATCCCACTTTCTTCAAGCTGCTCTTCCCTGGTAGCGTGAAGGAAAAATTTATCAGGTGTTCCAACATTAATGGTCTTAATATTAAAATTATGTTCACTTAAAACTTCGTTAACAGCGCTACCGGCGCCTCCCATTATACTATTGTCTTCAACTGTGACAATTAGAGAGTATTTTGTAGCTGAGTCTAGAATAGCTTTATGATCTATTGGCTTAATAAACCGCATATCTATTAGAGAGCAATTAAGCTCATTCGCAACATTTGAACAAATATCTAATACAGAGCCGAAACACATAATTATAATATTATTTCCAGTACGAATTTTGTTAGAGACGCCAATTTCATAATTTTCAGGCTGCTCACTAGCTTTTATACCCAAGCCTTCGCC
>ENA-ORXF01002685-ORXF01002685.1-marine-metagenome-genome-assembly--contig:-NODE-2685-length-10460-cov-4.090340_pt1 | contig 10460 bp, 8 predicted proteins | sample MGYA00237864_ERZ511476 | MGnify/ENA primary metagenome ERZ511476 (study PRJEB26306, sample SAMN06343908) | marine metagenome | isolation source: coastal waters | place: Atlantic Ocean: West Antarctic... | reverse complement strand
AATGCCCGCCACAACGTAACCCACTTCACCGGCTCTTAAGACATCTGTTTGCACTCGCTTAGGGGTGAAAATACCCACGTCATCTACGCCATATTGTATGCCTGTAGACTTCACCACAATTTTATCTTTCTTGCGCAGCACGCCATTTTTAATACGCACTAAAGACACGATACCTAGGTAGTTGTCGAACCAAGAGTCAATAATTAAGGCTTGTAATGGCTTATCTTCATCACCGGCTGGCGGGGGAATTAATTCAATTAATTGTTCCAGCACCTCTGCCATGCCCAAGCCGCTTTTAGCCGAGGCTGCAACAGCATCTGTGGCATCGATGCCAATCACTTCTTCTATTTCTTGTTTAACCTTGTCTGGGTCAGCTTGAGGCAAGTCCATTTTATTCAAAACGGGCACAACCTCTAAACCTAATTCTAAGGCCGTATAACAGTTAGCGACAGACTGAGCCTCAACACCTTGCGCCGCATCCACCACCAGCAAAGCCCCTTCGCAGGCTTCCAGAGAACGTGAAACTTCATAGGAAAAATCCACATGGCCCGGCGTGTCAATAAAGTTAAGCTGATACGTTTTACCATCTTTACTTTGGTAGTCTAAGGTCACACTTTGAGCTTTAATGGTGATGCCACGCTCACGCTCAATATCCATGGAATCAAGCACTTGGTGTTCCATCTCTCGATCTGAAAGGCCACCACACATTTGGATAAAACGATCTGCAATCGTCGATTTACCATGATCGATATGAGCGATGATGGAAAAGTTGCGGATCAGTGAGTTAATGGACATGCGATGACTTCCGAGTTACCCCGACTCATAAACCACAAGTAGGGAGCATAAAAGAGCGGAATTATATCCTAGTTGAAGCTAAAAAACCGCAGCAAGACTAACTGCTGCGGTTTTGTTGAGGCTATTTTTACTGCCTAGGTCGAGTGATTAGCCTTTTTATTATGTTTTTGCATATGCTGTGCTCGTTTTTCAGCCATTTCAGCATGCATTTGTTTATATTGCTCCATCTGCTCTAAGGTTAATAAAGCCAAAACTTGCGCCTCTGCATGGGCATGCTCAATCAAACCTTGACTCATTGCCTCGCCGTGCAAAGCACCAATGATTTTGGCTTTAGCAGTGTAGGCGTCGCTGCCTGAGGCTAACTGCGCCAACTCTGCCAGGTGCTTAGCCATGGCCTGATGACTCACTGACCGAGCCTGATGCTGACTCTTCATGATGGCTTTAATCGCGTTTTTTTGAGCATCCGTCAGATCAAGCACCTTAGCCAAATGGCCCATCCTCATATCAGTCTTTTTGCCACCCCAGTAATCCTCAGTCTCATGACCAACGCCATGATGACAACTCTTGCCACCTATATGACCCCAACCACCATACTCGCCCTTACTCGCTGCAATAGACAAGCCTGTCACCATCAAACCAACCAGCGCTAAAGCTATAGTTGGAACAATATATAAGCTGCGCTTTATGTATGTTTTGATGGTTTTCTCCTAATTAAGTTGCCCGCCTGCTGGGATAGCTTAATTATAAGGATAAAAATGCAAGAGTGAGTGAAGACACTGCAAAGGAGTGCAAAGAAAAGGCCTGTGTTGCAGCGAGATCACAGGCCCTATTACGGCTAGTCAAGGTGCGCCAAATTGCCTTTTTCTTGCAACCAAGATTTACGATCACCTGAGCGCTTTTTCGCTAACAGCATGTCCATCAGCTCCATAGTGCCATCACCCGCTTCTAAACTGAGCTGCACTAGTCGTCGACTGTCTGGCTTCATGGTCGTTTCTCGAAGCTGAGAGGGATTCATTTCCCCCAAGCCTTTAAAACGCTGAACATTAACCTTGCCACGCTTTTTCTCAGCCTCAATGTGATCTAACACACTTTGTTTTTCATTTTCATCAAGGGCGTAAAAGACTTCCTTACCAATGTCGATGCGATACAAAGGTGGCATGGCCACATAAACATGGCCTGCAGCCACGAGCGGCTTAAAGTGGCGCACGAACAAAGCGCACAAGAGGGTGGCAATGTGCAAGCCGTCTGAGTCGGCGTCTGCCAAGATGCAAATCTTGCCGTAGCGTAAACCTTCTAAATTATCCGCTCCTGGATCTACCCCCATGGCTACGGCAATATGGTGTACTTCTTGAGACGCCAATATTTGCCCAGAATCGACTTCCCAGGTATTGAGTATCTTGCCTCGCAAAGGCAAGATGGCTTGAAATTCACGTTCCCGCGCTTGCTTGGCTGAGCCACCGGCAGAGTCACCTTCCACCAAAAACAACTCACCTCGGCTCACATCAGTGCCACTGCAGTCCGCCAATTTTCCGGGCAGGGCGGGGCCTTGGGTGATTTTTTTACGAATGACTTTTTTACCCGCACGGAGGCGTTTTTGGGCGTGATTAATCACTAGCTCAGCTAATAATTCGCCTTCGTCTGTGTGTTTATTGAGCCATAAACTAAACGCATCTTTCACTTCACCAGACACATAAGCCACAATTTGGCGGGACGAAAGCCGCTCTTTAGTTTGCCCAGAAAATTGAGGATCTTGCATTTTTACAGACAAGACAAAGCAGCAACGGTCCCATATATCTTCTGGACCCAGTTTCACCCCTCTAGGTAGCAAGGCACGAATTTCGCAAAACTCCCTTAGGGCATCCAACAACCCACTGCGCAGGCCATTAACATGAGTTCCACCCTGTGAGGTGGGAATCAGGTTAACATAACCCTCTTGGGTTAAGTCACCGCCCTCTGGCAGCCATTGCACTGCCCAATCTACACCTTCAATTTCACTTTTACGGCTGCCCACAAACGGCGTTTCTGGAAGGCAACTAAAGCCCTCGTTGGCCCCCTGCAGGTAATCATCTAAACCTGCTTCATAGAACCACTCATGTTTTTCTTTGCTGGCACTGGTTAGATCTAAAAAGGTGACTTTTAAACCACTACACAATACCGCCTTAGCCCGTAACACATGCTTAAGCCGCGCCACGGAGAATTTAGCAGAGTCAAAATATTGAGGGTCGGGTAGAAAGGTGACACTGGTGCCTGTATTGCGCTGACCCACGCTATCCACTACCTCTAACTCACTCATCTTATGACCGTCGGCAAAGCTAATACGGTGCACTTGACCGTTACGTCGAATCTTGACCTCTAAGGCCAAGGTCAAGGCATTAACAACAGAGATACCTACCCCATGCAAACCGCCAGAGAACTGATAATTTTTGTTAGAAAACTTACCCCCCGCATGCAAGCGGGTAAGAATGAGTTCCACACCACTCACGCCTTCTTCGGCATGAATATCAACAGGCATACCGCGACCATTATCGGTAACGGTAAGTGAGTGATCACTATGAAGAATGACATCAATTTGATCTGCATGCCCAGCTAGGGCCTCATCCACTGAGTTATCGATAACCTCTTGAGCTAGGTGGTTTGGACGGCTAGTGTCCGTGTACATACCTGGGCGTTTTTTAACCGGATCTAAACCACTTAATACTTCAATGGAATCTGCTGTGTAGTTATCTTGTGCCATGGAGTGACTTTACCTATCAGTGTCATATTAGGGTTAGCAACAATCTAACATCTCATCGCTAATTTGCAATAGTAGCAGTAATTGCTCAACTATCGAGACCTTTTGCGTTGGTATATCTAAATGGGCGCCTTAGTGCTTGGGTAAGCGTTGTATTTGAGTGTGGATCTGGCCATCCGCTGCAAGGGTAAGCAACCTTAAGCCGGGGCCCAACTCCGTTTGCACCTTAAACTGTTGCTGCTCAATGGCAAATTGCACCGCACTTGAAGGGGTGGCAAGAAAACGTGTCGCGCCTATGAGTTGGTCAAATGTCTGATGGACATGGCCACACACCACCGCCTTCACCTGACTATGGGAGGCCACTAAAGCGTTAAATTGTTGCGCGTTACCCAACATAATATCATCCTGCCATAAGGAATTAACCGCTACCGAATTGTGGTGCATAAACACACACACGGGGCGCTGCACATCGTCCTCAAGCACCCGCTTAAGCTCTTCCATCTGCACTTCAGCGAGGCTGCCTCCACCGCGGCCATCGGCTTGCTCGGTAGTATTAAGTATCACCAGCCGCCAATGGTTATCATCCAACACCCGTAACTCTTTTACAGCCTGACCAGCCACCTGCTGCATGGTGTCACAGTGGTCGTGATTGCCCGCCAACCAGACACATGGAAAAGCCAAGCGACTCAGTTTTTGCTGTAACCGCTGGTAAGCCTTCTCACTGCCAAAATGACTCAAGTCTCCCGTAAGCATCAACAGATCGACTTGGGCATGGTCCTGCAGCCACGCCAGACACTGATCTAAATGAGCATCAGCATCCACTCCCTTGTAGGGTGTTGTGACATCCGCTTGTAGGTGGCAATCGGTAATTTGGGCAATGCGTAAACTCATCAACTGGCCCACTGGGCTTGAAGCCTAGGGTAATGCAACTGTAACCATTGCGCCGCGATAATGGTGGCGGCGTTGGTCAGCTTACCTTGCTCTAACATCTGCCATAAGGCTTGGCGCTCTATGACTTGCACTTGTATGTCTTCACCTTCTGTCGGTAAGCCGTGTAATCCACTGATCTGGCTGGCATCGACAGGGGCACAATAAATCGCTAAGCTTTCATTACTGCCACCTGGGGTGACCAGATATTTGCACACTAGCTCCAGCTGACTTTGAGCCACGACGGCGCCAGACTCTTCTTTACATTCTCGCACCGCCACCTGCTCGGGGGTTTCTTGAGTATCAATCATGCCAGCCACCATTTCTAGTTGCCAAGGGCCATTATCATGGGCCATAGCACCCACCCGAAACTGTTCAATCAACACCACTTCATCTGACTTGGCATCGTACATCAGTACAGCCACCGCGGGTAACCGAATAACTAGCTCACGTTGCAGCAGATGACTCCACCCGCCCTTAAATAAGCGATGCTGTAGCTTGAGCTTTTGGACTTGATAGAAACCCTGATATACCGTTTCTTGATGAGCTACGCGTACATCTGGCCGTTTAAATGTGGGTTTATACATGGCAAACAAAAACTCCTATCATTTAGGTTTGAGCGGGCTTCATATTGTGGCTCACCGTGTTGGCTAATTGCAGGGCATTTTCAACGCAATCACCTAAGGCCACCCCATCACGCCAATTACTGCGCATATACAAGCCTGGAAATTGAGCTAACACCTCATCGACGAGGGCTACTTTATTCAAATGACCCAGATCATATTGTGGAATTGCATTGGGCCACAAACTTTCTTCATGCCACAAAGGCTGTCCCTCTATGCCTAGATAAGGCGACAACTCTTGCAAGACCAAATCTACCCTTTGTTGAGGGGTTAAGGTCATGGCCTGCTGCCCACGACCGCCACCAATAAAAACAGTAAGAAGGTGTTGATTGGCAGGACAGCGCTCAGCAAAAATACTCGATGGGAATAATACACCTAAGGTCTGTTTGTTCTCTTTAGTGGGCAGCAAACAACCAAAACCATCTAGCGCATGTTTAACTTGATGCTTTTCAAAGGCCATAGTAATGCTAGCCACAGCAGGGTAATCAATGTCGCGTAAAAACTCCATAGCTCTGGCCAATAGCGCTTCATCTGCCGTCGCTAGGTCATCTATGAGCCGAGCCACTTGAGGCGCAGGGATGGCTAACACTACCTGTGGGGCCTGCCAAATTTCATCGCCAGATCTGGCCTGATAACCAAACTCGGCGCTATAGGTCAAACTATCCACTTGCATGTTGAGTTTTACCGCTGGCCCAAGTTGCTGAGCCAATACCTCTGGCAGCTGGTGCAAGCCCCCAGAAAAGCTCATCATCGCCCCATCTAAAGGAACAATACCCTGCTCCAATTGCAACTTTTCGTGGCGCGCCTTAGCTTTCATTCTAGCAATACCACCAATAATCATGGAGCCATACTCTACTTCTAAGGCATAAATTTTGGGTACCGCGGCGCGCACTGACAACCGCTCTGGGTTACCCGCAAAAACACCAGAAATAAAGGGATCAATGAGCCAATCGAGCATTTCATGACCTAATCGGCGTCTCACGTATTCAGCAATGCTCTCTTCGCGTTTGGCTTTGCCAATCAAAGGTTCAAACACCACCCGCAATTTTCCAGCAACACTGAGAACCCGACTCGTAAGGGCGCTAAAAAGTCCTGAAGGTAAGGCCAGTATGCGGCCTTTTTTGCCGATAAAGCGTTTATGCGCGGCTTGGTTGGCCAGCACAATGTGTGGCTTTAGTCCTGCCTGCTCAATGAGTTGGGCCATAGCTGGGCGATTATTAATAAAGGAGTTAGGACCCCGTTCCCACTGACAACCGTATTTTCGCACGGTTTGTAAGTTACCACCCACTTGATTACCTGCTTCAAGCACGGTCACCGAAAACCCTTGCTGCTGCAAGAACCAAGCACTGGCTAGACCAGAAATACCCGCACCGATGATGAGTACGTGGGCATCCTGCTCACCCTCATGAGCAGGTTTTGGAAGCGGCCCAGCAGTTTGGTGAGCGGGCAATGCGTTATCAGTGTCAGGCATAGTTGGCATCATCTCATGGTCGAGTTAACAGGTTAGCAGTTTTGGCCTAAATAGGCTTGAATATACGGGTCTTTTTGTTGCAAGAAATCCTTACTGTGCCCTTGCCAATGCACCCCACCATCGGCGATAAACACCACAGTTTCGGCGAGTAGCAAAACATCCTTGGGCTCATGGGTGACTAATAGCACTGTCAATTGGTGTTGCTGACTAAGGCTTTTAACCAATACCGCCATTTCTTGCCTTAAGGCGGGATCCAATGCACTAAAGGGCTCATCTAATAATAACAATGGTTTGCGCCGAACTAAAGCCCGACCCAATGCCACCCGCTGACGCTGACCACCAGAAAGCTGCTTCGGCAAACGAGAGCCCAAGCCTTTCAAACCCACTTGATCAAGCGCAGCCTCTACTTGGGCTTTTTCATTTGCGGTTAGTTTAAGACTCGCACGTATACCCAGTGCTAGATTGTTAAACACTGACATATGCGCAAATAAATTATGCTCTTGGAACAAACTGGTGACTGGCCTTTGGGAGGGTTCTAGATGATCCACACGCTGACCATCAAGTAAAATTTGCCCTGCATCAGTTTGCGGCTGAATGAATCCAGCCAGCAAGTTAAGCAAGGTCGATTTGCCAGACCCACTGGCTCCCATAATAGCCACTACTTGACCCAAGGGTAGCTGTAGGTTAAAACTAAATTTCTGGCCCCCTAAACGACAGCTCACCTGCTTAAAGTTAATCACCAGAGCCTCCTAATAGACGTTCTAAAACCACAAAAATACCGAGACATAAAGCCAACAAAACCACCGCCGTAACTCCGGCAGCCTCACTTTGATAACTGCCCAAACGCTGATACATCAACAACGGCAAGGTTTGGATGTCTGGGCTACCAAATAAGGCGACCACCCCTAAATCGCCAGCTGACATAGCCGCTACAAGGGCCAAAGCCAAACCAATGGGTTTACGTAATATAGGCCATTCCACGTAGCGCAACCGATGCCAGCCCTGTATACCTAAGCTACTCGATAGACGGTCATAATCTCTCGCAATTTTTAAATAGGCCACAGATAATACGCGCAGCATGTAGGGCAGTCCCATCAAAGCATTGACTAGCACCACAATATAAAGATTGATTGCAAATACATTGACGTGAGGGCTTAAACCGATGAATAAACCCGTTGCAAGCACCAACGGAGGCACCACTAAAATCACTGATCCCATCCACTCCACCGCAAGCGAAGCTGCTGCATAACGCTCACGCCAATGGCGCTGAGCCAACAATAAACCCGCAGCCATGAGCAGGCTCAATAAGGCAGAACTCAAAGCCACCCACAGGCTATTACTAAAAGCACTCCATAAACGAAGATCAAGCAAAACCTCAGCCCAAGCCGAGTTAATACCTGCAATCACCACCGCCAGTAAAGGCAACAGGACCAACAAGGTGGCTAGTAACAACACCACCGTGTCACTCACAATACCCACTATTGGCCTGAGGTCTGGGCGCATATTTTTAGCCGTGGTTTCAAGACTTACAAATATTTCGATCGGTTTTCCTAAGCGCAAACCGGCCCACAAAATAAAGCCACAAAAAAACATTTGCAGCAAACTCAGATACACTGCTTTGGCAATATCAAAATCAAAGCGTATGGCTTGAAATATCGCCACCTCTATGGTGGTGGCTTTTGGCCCACCCCCTAAGGTCATAACAATAGCAAAACTAGTAAAGCACAAGGCAAACACTAAGGCCGATAATTGTGGCAATACCCCTTTAATGTAGGGCCATTCAATATGACGCCACAGGTCTGCTGACGTCATCCCCAGCTGACTAGATAAACGCCAAGTCTCGGAACTGATTGCATCTAATCGCTGTAATAGAATGCGGCTTGATAAGGGTAGATTGAAAAATACGTGGGCCAACAAAATGCCTGTTAAACCATAGACGTAGCTTTGAGGCTCGCCGCCTAACCATCGCCATAGCTGATTAACATAGCCATATTTACCATGTAACAAAATGATACCAAACACCGCAATAATACTAGGCACCACTAAAGCCACACTAAAACAGCGCAATAATAACCAACGACCCACAAAAGACTGCCTACGAGCTAAAGCGCGGGCCACCAACACAGCTGCAGATACACTAATAACAGTCGATAAAGACGCCTGCCACCAAGAAAACCAAACCACCCGCCAAATGTAGGTGTCCTGCACGTAGGTAAGCCACTGAGCCTCGCCTAGATAAGACCAAAAAGCTCCCATGGCTAACAGCAACGGCAACAACACCAGACCAAAGCTAATGCCACTAAACCAAAACCAGTGACGCGATAAGAATAATTTACTCACTGGTTTAATGCCTGCTCCAGAGTCGTCTCTATGGTTAGTAAATGGCGCTTAAGGGCACCCTTCTGCTGGTCAACTAAAGCTGCACCAGCAGCCCCCATCGCCAGCCTTAGCTGGGGATCGGTCAATAGCTGGGTAATGTCGTCTAACAAACAGGCTTTAGTCGTCACGCGCAGGGCCTGCACCCGCTCTAACTGGTCGCATACTTGAGTAAAATTAAAGCAGTTAGGTCCCATCAACACAGCCTTACCTAATGCAGCGGCCTCTAAGGGATTGTGGCCACCCGTATTAGCCAGACTGCCGCCCACAAACACCACATCAGCTCGGCGGTAACAATGCATCAGCAAACCCATCGTATCAACCAACAATATGCGCCGAGGGTGCGACTGGTATGCTTGCACATCAACAACTGCCTGCTCGAGAGAGTTAGGGTCAGAGTCAGGGTCAGGGTCAGTGCCACTGTACCTTAACCAGGGCAAACCCGACTGCTGACACAGGTCTGCTACTTCGTCGAAGCGCTGCGGGTGCCTTGGCACTAGCACCAAGGTTCCGTTGACCTGCTCAGGCAGCTGAACCCAGGCCCGCAAAAGACTCACTTCTTCACCACTACGAGTACTACCACATACCCAGCACAAACCCTCAGGCACCAAAGACCCTAAATAATCTACCTCACTGTCAGGCATCACCAAATCATATTTTAAGCTACCCAACACTGACACCGACGAGACTGGCGCACCTAGGTCTATAAACCGCTGAGCCGCGGCTTGATCTTGCACTAACAGCTGAGTGAGCTTTTGCAGCATGGGGGCAACTAACCAAGGCAAGCGAGCGTAAGCCCTTGCAGAACGAGCTGACAGGCGCCCATTGACCAAAATAGTAGGGATGTTTTTACTTGCACAATGGGCGATTAAGTTGGGCCATAGCTCAGTTTCAACTAACAAGACTGCACGCGGCTTAATGCGCCGTAACATCAACCAATTTGAAACACCAAGGTCGAACGGCAAAAAGCAGCAACTGACACGATCATTATCGGCAAACAGCTGCTGACAACGCGCTTGTCCAGTCACACTCGTGGTGGTCACCAAGACGGGGAATTTTAGCTCACTGATAATAGCGTTGATTAGAGGCGCAATGGCATTAAGTTCGCCTACGCTGGCAGCATGAACTAATACTGGTTGATGATGCTTTTTTGGTAACCAGCCATAGCGCTGCCAAAAGCCACGACGAAACTCTGGGCGACGCCAAACAAACAGCAAGTGAGATACAATGCCAATCGGTAGGGCTAAATAGCAAAAACAGGTATAAACGAAGAGTGCCACGGGTACAAAAAAACCTTTTGTTTGTTAAACTAATGTTAACTCTTATTTTTAGTGACGCCAACAACAATGAAGATCGTCAACCTGATATCCGGTAAAGACTTAGGCGGCCCTAAGCAGACTTTTTTACATTACAGTGACAATTTACGCCAATTGGGCCATCAAGTCACTTCTGTCATTCGTCCTAATGCACAATTAGAGCCATTACTAAAACATAGAAAGCTTGATTATCTGCTGCTGGATTACCCACGTACACGCCT
>ENA-ORXF01002683-ORXF01002683.1-marine-metagenome-genome-assembly--contig:-NODE-2683-length-10463-cov-7.890429_pt1 | contig 10463 bp, 8 predicted proteins | sample MGYA00237864_ERZ511476 | MGnify/ENA primary metagenome ERZ511476 (study PRJEB26306, sample SAMN06343908) | marine metagenome | isolation source: coastal waters | place: Atlantic Ocean: West Antarctic... | reverse complement strand
AATGGTGTTTTTCCTAATTGTGCAAGTAACTTTTTTATGAGTAAAAGGTCATCATTCTGAATTGCTTTGTCTAAATCTGTAATAATACCTAAAACAGTTCCAGGGTAAAATTGTGTTGGATGGGCAGTTAAAACCACCCGTACTTTAAATTCTTCTAAATGCGCTTTTAAAGCTTCTGTTTTATCATCTAAAATTGCAGCCTCCTTAGAGTTTCTTAGCGTACCAATTCCATCCATATTATTTACCACAGGAAAAGCGGCGTCTTCGATTGCATCAAATAAAACAACTTGACGTTCTATGTATTGAATAAAGCGAAATAACAAATCTGTTTTCTCTTTTGGGGTCGGATTTTCTTGGTACTTGTTAAAAAAGGCATCTACAATTTCTGTCGGATTTTTTCCTTCTTGAAATCCTTTTTTACATAACTCATGAAATAAAGGTAATAATACACCTGTATTGTTAATTGTGTCAAAAGGCAAAGTCATAAAAACACTGTTGTAAATTTGATATTTAGACAACACATTTTCATTGAAACGAGCAAGTTTAGGTAATCTGGACATATTTTTTCTAAATTTTATAAAGTAAAGCTACAAAAAAGGGATGTTACAGAACTTAGGTTTTTGGCAATAATTAACCATTTAATTACGAAAACGATGTAAATTTTAATGATTTTTGATCAAAAGAGGATTTATTATTCATTCACAGAATTAGGTGGTATTCTGTTTCTTACACATTGAAGGTTCCATCTTGTGGGATTGTTATTAAATAAGAATTCCTTTAGGAAATTGTTGTTTTGATAACTTTTATAATCATCATAAATATACCCCGATGTGCGCTCGCCAATTTCCATAAAGGTTAAAGGATATATTTTTTGATCAACATCATGTATATCTACAATTATAGAGTTAAAAGATTTTAATTGTAATCTTTTATTTAATAGAGAGATGCTAAAGTTATCTTTTTCTAAAGAGTTAAATGCATAAATACTAACAGGTGCTTTATTTGTTATTTTGACTACTTTTTGAGCATAAAAAAAGCTGCTCATCAATAAACTTAGAGGTAAAAATAAAAGTAGTTTTTTCATAATTTAAAAGATTAAAGCTAGTACAATACAATGCATCAATTTTTATACCAATTCTTACTTTTTAAAATTCTCGATCCCTTTTTTTAGCCAATTCTTATAGGTTTTTATGCTTGTATACTGTTGTGGAGAATTTAAAATTTCTAGATCTGCATTCATCAATACATAATAAGGTTGCGAAGCATTTTTAAAATTGATTACTTGAAAAGTAGACCATTTGTCTCCGTAAGTTCTAATTTTTTTAATTTGTCCGTTTGCTTTTTTAAAGTCGAATTGTGCTGCTTTTGGAAGCTGCTTTTCATTGTCGTCAACATATAAAGAAATCAGGATATACTCCTCTTTAAGAAGGGTATAAATTTCTGGATCACTCCAAACATTTTCTTCCATTTTACGACAATTTACACATGCCCATCCTGTAAAATCTAATAAAATTGGTTTATTTGCTGCTTTGGCAACGAGTACGCCCTCATCAAAATCTTTGTAGCAGTTTAAACCTAATGGGCAGTCTGATGCTTGCTCATAAACGCTGTAAAATTGTGGCGGCGGAAAACCACTTAAAGCATTTAAGTTCCAGGTCGGATTTTTAAAGGTTCCCGGAATTAAATAAACAACAAAAGCAAAAACCAGCACACCAAAAGAGATTCTAAAAAAAGATAATTTTTTGATAGGAGAATCATGTGGGAATTTTATTTTCCCGAAAAGATACAATGCCAATCCAGAGAAAATAACAATCCAAAGACCGATAAAAACCTCACGTTTTAAAATATCCCAATGTCCAACTAAATCAGAGTTGGATAAAAATTTAAAAGCAAAAGCCAATTCTAAAAAGCCTAAAATAACTTTGGTGGTATTTAACCAACCACCAGATTTTGGTAAAGAACTTAATAGATTAGGAAACAGCGCAAATAATGCGAAAGGCAAAGCCAAAGCTAAACCAAAGCCCGTCATACCAGCAGAAAGCTGAAATGCGGGATTGCCAACAGTTCCTAAAGAACCTGCTAAAAGAGACCCTAAAATTGGTCCAGTACAAGAAAAAGAAACAATTGCCAAAGTTAATGCCATAAAGAAAACACCAACAAAACCACCAACATCAGAGGCAGCATCCATTTTAGTTCCCCATGAACTTGGGAGCGTTATTTCGTAAAAGCCAAAAAAGGATAAAGAGAAAAATACTAAAATGACAAAAAAGAAAATATTTAACCAAATATTGGTTGAGATGGTGTTTAAAATACTTGGATCTAGGCCATCAATTAAATGAAAAGGAACACTTAAAAGCATGTAAATTATCACAATAAAAACACCGTACAAAACAGCGTTAAATATTCCTTTACTTTTACTCTGAGATTGTTTTGTAAAAAATGAAACCGTTAACGGAATCATTGGAAAAACACAGGGAGTTAATAAAGCGAACAAACCACCAACAAAGCCCAGTAGAAAAATATTAAATAGAGAACTACCAGATTTACTTTCTGTTTTATTTCCTGTGTTTAATAACGCGGTATTTTTTAAATCTAATTGCAGACTTTTTGTTAAGGTTTTGCTTTTGTCATCTAAAACAAGTACTTCTTTTTTTAACTTTTTTCCATCTAAAGAAAAAGAAAAAGATTCTTCTATTTGTATACATGCTTGTTTGCAAACCTGCGCGTAAACTTCTAGAGTAATTGAAGTAATAGTTGTATCTACTATTGCTATTCTTTGAGTAATTATAGCACTGTCTTTAAAGAAAATTTCTTCTTTTCCCCAAGTTTCTGAGTACTCTTTATCTGTTTTACTTTCTTGTGCTTTACCAACTAATTTGTAACCAGTTTTACCTTCTGGAATTGTAATTTCTAAGGGTTGTGAAGCGTTTTCTGGGTTGTATTGCGAATACAGATGCCATTCTTGTAGAAGTTTGGCTGTAAAAACTGCATTATATTCGGTTTCTGAAATTTTATGAATGGAAGATTCCCAGACAATAGGATTGTCTGGTGTTTGTGAAAAAACAGAAAGCGCTGCGAAAAATAAGAAAAAAGAAAAAAAACTCTTCATTGTAATTGGTTGTTTAGAAAATACTAAAGGTTTAAACCATTTAAGGTTTTTATTAATTTTTTATCTGAGGGTCTGGGTGCGTTGGCATCAATAATATTCCCTTTTGGGTCTATTAAAATAAAGCGAGGAATTCCTTTGATCATAAAATCTTCTATAAATTGAGATTCCCAATTATTATCTGCCATTAGCTGCATTCCGCCTAATTCTTTATCAATAATCATTTTTTTCCATTTGTCATGATCTTTCTCAGCATCAATAGAAATACTTAAAAACTGAATATTTTTACCATGAAACGCTTCTTCAACTTTCTTTAAAGAGGGTATTTCTGCAATACAAGGTCCGCACCAAGTTGCCCAAACATCTATGTAAACATACTTTCCTTTTAAGTCCTCTAAAGATTTTAGTCCGCCTGCATTGTCTTCATAGCCTGTAAATGAAGGAGAAGGACTTCCTTTAGCTAAAGATTTTAAGTTGTTATAATCTTTCGTTATTTTTTTATTGTTCTTTTCATTTGTAGAGTTTTTAGAAAAAAGAAGATAGTATCCCTCTAAATTATCTGTGTAGGTAATACCATATCTAGCATCATCATATAGTAATTTGTTTTTTATGACTTCATTTTTAACGGCAACAATTGTTTTTAAGTATGCAATATCATCTTCTATGCTATCTTTTGCTACTAAATCATCAGATTTACTTCTTAATACAGAGCTTACAATAGCTCTATAATTTTCAGAGAAAAGAAAGTCTGTTTCATTCTCTAGTGCAATGCCTTTTAATTCGCTTAGAAAACCTTCTGAAGGTTCAAAACTACGATCCTTTAAATAGTAACCATGATACGGTTTGTAGTTGTTTAAAGCAGCTAAATAGCTGTAATTAATATTTTTTTTCTCGTTAATTTTAAAATCTTCTGGAATGCCAGTTGTTCTATATAACAGGTCTTCTTCTGCTGTTTTTATGTTGAGTATATGTGTCTTAAAATCCTCTTCATTTTTTAAAAACATTTCTTTTTGATCTCCTGCAACCACACCACGGGCTCTGCTTTTATTGAAAAGATAGTTATTAATAGTGCCTGCGCTTCCACTTAAGATAAGTGTAGAATCCTTTTTTTTTGAATTGTATACAATGCGTGCATCACTTCCATTTGGTGCATACAAATCCGTCATATTCTTGCCTTCTTGTAAGAAGTAAAAATCTGAATCCATTTTTAAAGTATCTATAAAAGTACCATCTTCCGCTACTACTATTTCTAATTTTTTACTGGTATCAAACTGACTATAAACAGTTAGTTTTTTTGCCTCTGAATTTTCAATTTTACCAGAGATTATGGCGTAATCTGTCTTTTTTTCTGGTGTGCAAGCACTCATTGAAATGAATGCAATTAAAAGCCATATTTTTTTCATAATTTTATTTTTCTATTGAAGATTTGGAAGGTACAAAACCTTTCTTATTAATTTTATTTTAAACATATTTTTGTCATTTCTAAGTCAGATTTCACTTCAAATCTGTTGTCTTTTCGTCTGTTAATAATCCAGATAATTAATCCGTTATTATTGCAGAGTAACCATGTATTATTTTTTTCTAAAAGCGATAATTTTTCATCCTTAAAATATTTGCTTATTTTCTTTTTCCCTTTCATTCCTGAAGGATAGAAATAGTCGCCAATTTGCCATTTCCTTACAATTAACGGGAATTTTAAATGCTCTTTAGAAACGTAAATGGTGTTTTTATTTTGTATCGATTTAGTGAGGACTTCCTCAAAAGTTAAATGAACTGGGTTTTTAATTTCTACAGTATTTTCAGCTATTTGAAAGATCTTTCCTTGTACTTGTAAAACATCGGAATCGGCATCTCTTTCAGACAATATTAGAAAATGGCGATCCTTTAAAAGTACATGTGTTTTAGAAAATACTTGTTTCCCAGATTGCGCAGAAAGTAACTTGTAAATATCTTTAAATTCAGTAAAATGGTATTCTTTTAAAAGTTGAAATAAGTAGGCTTTTGGATTTGATAATTCCTGGATTTTTTCAATATTAATTGTAAAGGATTTTTCATCTTTAGAAACTTCTAGAGATTGCATAATATCTTTAGAAACAGCTTCAATTCTATCGGCAACAAGCTGTTTACTCTCCTGTAAATTTTCTAGTGTTTTAGAAAAGGTCTCTAATAAACTAGGATTTATTTCTTTTAAAACAGGAAGTACTTTGTGACGAATTTTATTTCGAATATATTTTGTGGAAGCATTGCTTTGGTCTTCTCTCCAAGAAATGTTATTTTCTCTCGCAAATTGGAGTACCTCTTCTCGTGAAAATTTCAAAAATGGACGCACAATATTGCCATTAATTTCCGGAATTCCTGTAAAACCATCCAAACCACTTCCTCTGGTTAAATTAATTAGAAAAGTTTCTAGATTATCATCTGCATGGTGTGCTGTTAAAACAGCATCAAAATGTTGTTCTTTGATAATTTCTTGAAACCAAGTATACCGCAAGTTTCGTGCAGTAACTTGGGTAGATTCTTTTTGCTCTTTTGCTATTTTATCAGTTTCAAAAGAAGTTGTAAAACATTTTATGTCTAGCTTTTTAGCCAATTCTTTTACAAATATTTCGTCTAAATCACTTTCTTTTCCGCGCAAGTTAAAGTTGCAATGCGCTAAAGAAATATCAAAATTTAAAGTTGATAAAAGGTGGGTTAAAACTACGGAGTCTATTCCGCCAGAAATGGCTATTAATAGTCTCTTGTCCTTTAAAAAAGGAAAATTCTCAGTAATAATATTTGATAATTTTTGAAGCATATTGCTATCAAAAGTACGTAAATTAATGAAGTTATTTTACTGCTGCTTTTTTAACCAAACACGAATGTCTTTTCTTATAGAAACTTCTGGTTTTGGCAACGGAATTGTTTTACCAAATTGTTTACTTCTATTAAATTTAGAAAAAGTAACTTTCAGTTGTTTCCATTCCGCTGGGTATAAGTCTAAAAATTTATTAAACATGTTTTGTTCTGTTGGCTTTTCTTTTAAACCTTCTAGTGTTTTTTGAAAAAGTGCTTCTTGGTCAATTATCATGGCGTAAATGTAAGGGAAATTATTTTTTGTTTTTAATTGCTTTATAGAATACTTGCTGAAGCTTTGGTCTAATATTTAAATGGTAGATGTTTTTGTGGTTTCTGCTAGGATACACTCGGTTTGATAAGAATATAAATACCAAATCGTTTTTAGGATCTGCCCAAACAAACGTTCCCGTAAAGCCACTATGACCAAAACTTTCTGGACTCACCTCAGGTGCGGGATACGCTTCTTCTAAAGATAAGTTAGCGTTGCCAATTAAAGGTTTGTCAAAACCAAGACCTCTTCTGTTTTCATTTTCTGGATATTGAATCTTTGTAAATTCTTTCAATGTACTTTCAGCGATGTATCTTTTTCCGTCGTAAATGCCATAATTGGCATACATCTGCATAATTTTTGCTAAATCTAAAGAGGTACCAAACAAACCTGCATTGCCAGAAATTCCACCTAATAGTGCAGCATTCTCATCATGAACCCAATTTTTTGTAAGTTCTTTTCTAAAAATAGTATCAATTTCTGTGGGTACAATAAGATTCTTAAAATTTTTGGTTTTTGGTCTATATCCTAGAGTAGTTGCTTCTAAAGGTAAATAAAAATTTTCTTGCAGATAATCTGTGTATTTTTCATCAGTAATTTCTGCAATCAAATCGGGATATAATAAAAAACTTAAACCAGAATACTTGTATTTCTTTATCTCAGAAACTTCAGAGCTGTTAATTTGACGAAACATCTTATTTTTAAATCTATTTTTTACAAAAAGACTTTTATACGCTTCATTTTTAAATCTTTTATTGGGTTTGTTTTTGATAAACCTTTTTTTAATTTTTCCATTCTTCCTTAAAACTTCATTTAAAAAAACAATGTAGGGTTTTAAACCAGCTTGATGCGCTAAAATCTCTCTAATACTTAAATTCCTCTTGTCTTTTCTTCTCTTCCAAGGTTTCCAGTACTTGCTAAAAGGACTGTCTAAATCTAGTTTTCCTTCACTATGCAATTTCATTAATGCAGGCAAAGGACCAATAATTTTTGTTACTGAAGCCAAATCATAAAGGTCATCTAAACTAACTTTTTGAAGGCTATCGTAGGTGTGAAAACCGTATGCCTTATTAAAGATAATTTTATGATTTTTTACGACTAAAATCTGAGCTCCAGGAAATGCTTCTTTTTGTATTCCGAAATTTATAATAGAATCTACTTGCGTATGAATATAAAGAGAGTCCATACCAACCTCAGAGGGGTTGCCGTAAGATATTTTTTGATGATGGCTGTTTTGAGCAATCGAAAAGTTAGAAATATATAAAAATACAACTAAGAGAAATGAATCTATTTTTTTTGAAAACATCATATTATAAAGGAGTTCATCAGATTTTAACAATGTATAAATAGCGAAGTTTTATTTAGAGTTTAGCAACACATATTTCATTGCTTTTGCTTTTAACAAACATTCTTCATATTCTTTTTCTGCCACAGATTTTGCTGTTATGGCGCCGCCAACAGAGTAGGAAATATATTTTTTTTCTTCATTATAAAGAATACTTCTGATTACTACATTAAAATCAAAATCATTTTCTGGTGTAAAATAACCAATCGTTCCAGAATACAAACCACGCTTTGTTTCTTCTAAGTTTTCAATAATTTTCATTGCAGAAAACTTTGGAGCGCCAGTCATACTTCCCATAGGAAAAGTACTTCTTAAGCTTTCTATGGGATGCATCGCTGTATCAATTTCAGAAACTACCGTAGATATCATTTGATGCACTTGTTTAAACGAATATACCTTGCATAATTCTTCTACTTTTACAGTTCCTTTTTTTGCAGTTTTAGACAAATCATTCCGAACCAAATCTACAATCATCACATTTTCTGCGCGTTCTTTTTCATCGCGCATTAAATCAGATGCAATTTTGGCATCATCAATTGTGCTTATCAATCTTTTTGCAGTTCCTTTGATTGGTTGAGAAATGATTTTAGTACCTTCTTTTTTGAGATATCTTTCTGGTGATGCACACAACGCATATTGATGATCCATTTTCAAAAAGGAAGCAAAAGGTGGTTCAGAAATTTCATTTAAGTGTTTGTAAACGTTCAGAGGCTCTATGCGTGCGTTCTCAGCATAAAATTCCTGACAAAAATTAGCTTCATAAATATCACCTCTGTTGATGTGATCTAGAACGGTATTTACTTTTGCATAATAGTCGTCTTTGTGAATTCGAAGTTTTATTTTGATGTCTTCATCAGTATCTCCTAGTTCGCAGTCTAAACTTGGATCCACATAATTCTGAATTTCTTTAAAATCACTTTCAATCTCGTCAGCTACCATTTTTAAATAATGGAATTCGATATTTTTTCCTTTGATAAAAATTAGTTTTTGAGGTTGAAAAAAATACAAATCGGGAAAATCTAAACCATCAAAATTTTTAGAAGAAAGCTGTTCTACATCATTTTTAACATCATAAGAAATATACCCAAAAATATAATCTTCTGTAATGGTTTGATATTCTTTTAGTTTGTCAAAAGCGTTCGAGTAATCTGTTTTTATGGCAGTAAATTCTTCAGCGGCCAAAGCACTATCAAAACTAGTATATTGTTGATTGTGATTATTAGAATCTAACCAAAGTGCGGTTTCGAACTGTTGAGACCAAGACAATAAATTTTGTTTGAAATCTTTACTATTCTCAATAGAAAAAGCACGAAAAGTTCTTTGTATCATTGCTGCAAAAATACAATTCTTATTCTTTAAATGCAGCACCTGTTTGGTTGTTTATTCGCGTAATTTTAGGTGTTAACAATCTAATTTAGAATGTTTTTCCAAGCGTAAATTGAATCGGAACTGCAACGCCAGAATTTTGTGGAAAAATGTTTCCGTTAGAGTAATGCATAATTCGTAGTTCTGCGTTATAAGATCTTTTCTCTCCGAAGAAAACACCTAACCCCATGGTGTCTTGGAAGGTGATTTTCGGGCCTGTATTTAAGTTGTCTAAATTTCCTTTGGTTAAAAGTGTAGGACCAATTAAAGAGTAATTTGTATACATATCAAACCCTTTTCTTCTCAGTACATAAAAACGCATTGTTGGAAATATTGAAAATGCAAGTACGTTTTCTTTAGTAGCTTCTGTTTGAAAAGTGGTAATGCTAACACCCCAATCTAAAGAAAAAATCTTTTCTGTTCTAAACGCCAGTCTTTGGTAGGTAATGGAAAAAGAATGGGCTGCTTTCACTTCGCCAACCCAAAAAATAGGAATTCCGAAGCTTTCAAAATCACCCACTTTTAAGCTCATTCCAAAAAAACGATTCGCACCAAATCCTATTTTGCTATTCCCATAACTTACTTGAAGTGTGTTTTTAGGAAAAAAATGACCGTTGTTTTCATGTTTTTCTAGTTGTGCTTTAGACAGTTTATTGATATGGTGTTCAAAACCAAAAGTAACTTGAGAGATGGAAGGTTGATTTTTTTCGGTAGATTTAGGTAAAAAGGTTCCGTTTAAATTCAGTCGCCATTTATTATTCAATTTGTAATTAAAACCAAAACCATATAATAAACTGGCAAAATGTGCATCTGGATAGACGATTTTATCATTAATTGAAAAACCAATTCGAGTAACATTTGCGATACCTATTTCACCAAAAATAGAAAGTTTTTTATGTAGCTTGATGTTTTTTTTGAGAGATAAAGACCAGGCATTTATCCATACACTTCTAAAATAACCAATACCATTCACATCGTCATATTTAAACCAGGAAGCTGGTCTTAGTGTACCAAATTGTATTGCTAAATCTGGCATAATTTTATAACCTAAAAGCAATCTTCCTGAGAAATAGTTTTTAGAAAAAGTATCAGTTTTATAACCATCAATTAAATTATCGTTAGAAAAAGGATAGAAAATACCACCAAAATTAATACTGTAATAAGATTTTGATAAAAAAGTAGAAGGTTGTGCTTTAGACGCTATATTTTCTTGACTATAAATAGCATTTGTAAGAATAAAAAGAAAAAATATTTGAGTAATTTTTTTCATGAAATAAAAATAAGAAAATTTCTGAAAACAAAAAGCATCCAATAAATTGGATGCTTTTCTATTCTGTAAATTTTCTTATTTTCTAAGCATTTAACGGTTTCCCGTCCCAGGCCGCTTTCGCAGCTTCTTTTACAGCTTCAGAATAGGTTGGATGACCATGACAAATTCTTGCCAAATCCTCTGCCGATGCTCTAAACTCCATCGCAACTGCAGCTTCCATAATTAAATCTGCAACACGTGCACCCACCATGTGAACTCCTAAGATTTCATCAGT
>ENA-ORXF01002682-ORXF01002682.1-marine-metagenome-genome-assembly--contig:-NODE-2682-length-10464-cov-8.095119_pt1 | contig 10464 bp, 11 predicted proteins | sample MGYA00237864_ERZ511476 | MGnify/ENA primary metagenome ERZ511476 (study PRJEB26306, sample SAMN06343908) | marine metagenome | isolation source: coastal waters | place: Atlantic Ocean: West Antarctic... | reverse complement strand
TTGCGCTTTGGGTCGTCGTTAACTTCCCCGCGCATGGTACAATCCCCACAAATTGAGAAGTCTTCGCCGGTTTTGCTTGCCTCGAGTGGATTAATATCCGAGCGCAATATATAAGTCTGTAAAACAGCGCCGGTTTTTGTGTTTCGATTTGACCAAGTTGCAATGGCAACGATAGGCTTACCATCCAAGAGGCTAGGCCCGTTGTATATGATACCGCTTTTCATAATTAATTTCCTCGTTAAAATGCATGATTGCATAGGCTTATTATATATATTTGTGCGTATAGTGCAAGTAATTGTTTACTTGCTGCGCGCCGCTGCGCCCTTGCCTTTTTTATAATCGCTGCGCGCCGCTGCGCCCTTGTTTTTTATAATCGCTGCGCGCCGCTGCGCCCTTGCCTCTTTTATAATATTTTTTTTGGATTTTTTTAAAAATGCCACCCCTTGCAGGGTGGCAGTCTCTTTAGCTATAGCCTTAATCCGACCATCTGAAATACTCGTCTATGGGCCTAACATCGTATTGGTTTCGCCATTCAGCATCAGCATTAAACAGTTGGCCATACTCGAGTATGTCTTTCACGTAGGTGTCACCCATCTCAAACGATCCATCATGCATCATAGGGCTTGTAGCGGCGACAAACCATCTGGCGTATGGGTCTTTTAGTTCGCTTGATCTTTGCTTGTATGTTTTAAGAACGCGCCATTCCCACCCGTCAATACTTTTATAAACTGCGTAAGGTTCATCTTTAGCGCGTGTTTTTCCAAATTTATTAGCCATAATCTTTTCTTTCGTTAAAGTTAGATGCTAGTCGCATCGGATGGCCACCCCTTGCAGGGTGGCTGACCGATAGGCCTAATCATTTATAAAGAGCATGATTATAGATGCTAGAAAAGCAAATAAGAAACATATTGTAGCTTCAGGCGTTGGGATAAAAAGAACCGATATAGCAACGCCCATAGCTGAAATTAATGCGCATGATGCTATTATTCTATTAATAATTGTCATGATGCCACCTCAAGACCTTCAGTCTTTTCAATGGTGCGGCCTAAGTCCCAAGCAAGAGAATAAGATTGAAAGACCCATCCAGCCCCGTACTTCTTGCCCCTATACATATTAGCAAACGCTGGACGAATGAAGTTGCCCTTTGCGTCCCTGAACTCAATGCAACTAATGTAATAACGTGGATTGCCATTGCCGTCGTTTTTCAAACGTACTGCTTGGGCTTCAAGGTTGTTGATGTAGTTATTGTTTACTTTTGTCATAGTTTTTTCCTTTATTAATATCCCCTTGTATCATAGATACAAGGGGCTTGCAAGTTATAGCCAAGTGAAGCTTTTTACGACGCCCCGTACCGCGTGTTTTTTCCAAACAGTGGGCCTATTTTCTTTCCACCATTTCAATGAGGGGGCGCGATCCCTCATCGTTTCATTATAGAATGCAAACCCTTTCTTCACGGCATCCTTTTTTAGGCCATCGCGCATTTCAGTTAACTTTTTAATTTGCCCGTCTAACATTTCTATTTGTGCTCTCTGTGGGTTGATCTTTCCTTCGGACCAATCTTGCACAATGGCATTTAACATTTCTTGCATAATATTCTCTTTCGTTAAGGTTAGATGCTAGTCGCATCGGATGGCCACCCCTTGCAGGGTGGCCGACCGATAGGCCTAGAATTTAGCCGTGCCATAGTTTTTTATTTCTTCCCATGTGCTATGTGAGGTCTTTCGTGTCATAGTTTTTCCTTTATTAATATACTTATTCGCGCATGCATCCCGTCCCGCTTGATCTAGGCTTTCTTCCAAAGCACATGCATGCGAATAAGCTTCATCCAGCTGGTCTTGTAGTTCCTCTATTTGAGTATCATCGCCGTATTCTGGTGAACTATTTACCCAAAGCTCTTGTACTTCACCTTGCACCTCTTCAATCATGCTAACGGCATTGGAGGCTTTTAAGTATGAATGCGCTAGTGATTTTAATGTTGATATTTTCATAATATTCTCTTTCGTTAAGGTTAGATGCTATTCGCATCGGATGGCCACCCCTTGCAGGGTGGCCGACCGATAGGCCTAGCAGTATGTATCAGCTTCATAATCAAGATCGTCTTGACTTAATCTCTCGTCATAATCTTCCATGTAATCCTCAGATATCATACGCTCTATATTCTCTCTAGCCATGTGCGTAGTGGCAACTCTTAATGTTTTATCAAATTGACCCTGCGTTAATTCACCACTATTGGTTTTTAAACCGATACGATCCTGTATATCTTTAGGCTGGATATAGTTTTCGTAAAAAGGCTTGTCGCAGTCTTTAACACTAAAGTTCCCGTGCAGACGTTCCAGAACCATTATCCTTCTGTAAAATTCTTTCCAGTTATTCTTAGTTATTTCGCCCATACGAACCGACATAGTAAGCGAGATAAGAATGTTGGTTAGATTTGGGTCTAACTTATCAAAGTTTTGGATCGTGGTAGTGTCATAATTTAAAGGCATAATATTCTCTTTCGTTAAGGTTAAAATGAGGGACCGCTTGCCCCTTCATTACCTACGGTAATGAACTATAAATTGCCTGCCGTCAATAGGTTAAATACAATTAATTGCAATTAAATACAATTAAATACAATTATTATTCTTTTATAATCCCGCTTTTCAATTCCCGTTGCGCCCCGCGACGGGGGTTACTGATTACTTCCTTTATGCGCCCCGCGCATCCCTTTGATACCCTTCCCCCCTTTTTGGGGGGTCTATACACTACTTAGCTCTATAATACATGGTCTGGTAAAATCATTCCGGTATAATAACGTTCCAAGAACCGAGGACTTGGAATCGATAACGGTGTTAAAAAATGTCCACTTTATTTTCATTTGGTTTTAGATTATAGTGCATATAAATTCATTTGGGGTTCATCATGGGAATAGAGGATATATTCACTGCTCTTGGCAAAAGCGAGAGCGAAGGACTTGGTGGCTATTCTGCTGAGAACGATGAGGGCTTTGTTGGCAAGTATCAGTTTGGAGAAGATAGGCTCACGGATTTTCGTAAGGCGACGGGTAAAGATTTTACCATGGACGAGTTTCAAGCTAATCCTGAATTACAGGAAGAAGTTGTTCGTTGGCATCAAACTGACGTATTAAAATATGCAGAAAAGAACGGCTTAGATAAGTTATATGGTGAAAAGGTTGGCGGCGTTTTAATTAATGACAACAGTGTTTTGGCTATGGCTCACCTTGGTGGAAGATTTGGGATGCGTAAGTTCATAGAATCTGGTGGCAGTGAAGATTCTAATAAGTCTGATTCTAATGGTACAAGCCTACGGGATTATGGTCAGAAGTTTTCTGGTCAGTTTGATTCTCCTTCGCCTAAATATAGGCCTGAAGGGCTAGAGGCAACAACAGAGTATGCTGAAGCGAAATCTTCTATTCCTCCTGATCTAAAAGCTAAAGAAATAATGTCATCTGTGATGAATAAAGAGGCGGGTGTTTCCAGTATGGTGGAGTCTATTTTAGGAAAACCTCAAAGCAAGTTAGAGGGTTTAGCTGCATTATTTCCTGATGAGCCACTTATTCCTGCAAGTGAGACCAACCCGTATGTTAAACTTGCCCCGGAAAGAAAAAACTTCCCTGTAGGTAGAAACAGGAGCCGTCGAATAAATGCCTTAAAGAGGTTTGGTTTGGACAGTCTTCGTTGACCAAGCAGTCTGATTACATTGATTGTTTGGAGTTATGGACAAAGGTTGCACCGTATTGCGATTTTCCTTGTCAAACGATTAGTTGGCGCTTGGCTCCTGCGATTGAGAGCGGTCAGTACATGGTTTATTACCAAGAGAATGGTTTGGTTTCGGGTTTTGTAACGTGGGCTTGGATGACGGATGAAGAGTTTGAAACGCGAAAGTATTGCGGTTTAGAGGTTTTTGAGCGAGAAACAGGTGACAAACTTGTTTTTTTAGATATGATTGCACCGGACGGCACTTCTGGTGTATTAAGGTTTTGTAGGGAGCTTCGAAAGTTTTTTCGGATAAAGTTCCCAAAAATAGAAAAAGTATGGTCGCATCGCGGCCCACGCTCTGGCGTGTATCCAAATAAAGGTGGTTAGCGCATGTACAGCATAATGAAATTCACAAATCCTCAAATTTGTTATGGTGGAGAGTCCACTGGCGGTGGCGGAGATGGCGGCTCTAAGGGCGGTCCCGGAAGTAGCTACGGGGATATGAATGCTGGTGGTGGCAAGGCAACATCTGCTGGTAAAGCAAGAGCTTCGCAACTAAGAGATGAAGCAAATGCCCAACGAGAACAACAACGAGAACAAGACATCCGAGCACCGGAAGAAGCCCGTGAAAGAGAAGAGAGCAATCGACGTGCTCGTAACTTAGAGACGGCAACCGCGTTTGCTAACATGCAGAGAGACGTACTTAAACAAAGACAACAGCCTGCAAATGATAGCGGCAATCAACGAGTTGTGGCAGATCCTAAATTTAAACAAGTTACATACAATGCATCGGGAGACCAACCTACATACGATGGAATTGACACAGACTTGTCCTCGATACAGTCACTAATTGATAATAAACTTGTTCAACAATCGGATGTTGATAGGTCTACAATAAGATCTAGAGATGCGATTGCTAAAATTGCTGCTAACGAAGCAAGATCAAAAGCGGATGGAATCCAGAGATTTGCTGCGTTGAAAGCAAATCAAAAAGATTTGGCCGACCTAGAAATTTTAAGAAGTGGGGGTCTTACCCCGGAACTTGCTGCTATTAACAACACGACGCCTATGGGTGGCAGTATTATTGATAGTGGAGGTAATCAAGTATTACTGGGAGAACAGCAAGGTGCTCTAGGACAATCATCAATTCAAGATCGTATAAAAGAATATAATACAAGTCGTGATCAATACCAACGTAATTTCATGGGAAACTTGCCTCAAGTCGGTGGAATGGGTGGAATGGGTGGCGTCACGGGTAAAGCGGCAGACATCGACTCTTCTATGTTTTCAGGGTCTGCTTACCAACCGGGAAAAAGAAATCCGTTTGGTAGTTCTACGCAAGGTGACATCGACCGAGATGGAGATGGCATAAACGATTTCACTGGTTCATACTACAGTCCAACAAACGTTACACTAGAAGATTATAATCAGGGGAAGTTTACTACGCTTCCTGCCGCCGCCGGCCAAGAAGGAAGTTTAAGTCTTGCTCGTTACGCGCAGCAAAAAGATATAGACAACATGTCTAAGTTTTCAAATGACAACGCTGGAAGCGCCAATTTCTATAAAAACCTTCAGAACACCGATAGCCTAATGGGAAATGCCGGTGCAACCAGTGATCAGATTGCCGAGTACAACAACTATATTCAGAACGACCCTGAAATATCACTGGCTAATCTGGCTTTGGGACTAGGCAGAGGAGCTTTGGATGAGATTGGTGATGCTAGAAAACGTGGTATTATGGAGCAGTTAATTCAACAGGGTGATTTTGAAACCAGTGGTTTATTTGGCACGGGCATGTTTAAGAGTATGTTTCAAAACCCTAAAACTACAAACTATGTACCAGTTATGGATAAGGATGGTTTGGTTATTGGTTCTTTGGCCTTGGATAAGGATGGTAAGGCTTTAGGCTATCGGGGCGATAAGACAGATGACCCTAGAGTTAATCCCGGGCAAGCAAGTACTGAGGATGTAAAGAAGTATGCTTCTAACTCTAGCGCGGACGTAGGCGTGGGCGGAGCTTCTGATAATGAAAATGACAATCCAGTTGTAGAAGATCCGGTTACTCCTCCCGTAGAATGTCCAGAGGGATACATCTATGACGATGAAACAGAAGCCTGTGTAATCGATCCGTTTCAACAGCCTTTCCCAGATGCACCCGACGGAGGAACGGGCGTCCCATTACCGGCGGCGAACTATACCCCGCAACAGCCTCTGGGCACAAGTACTTTACCGGGTTTGTTCCCAACACAACAACCTGCTTTCATTATGCCTACACCTAGTGTACAACCAATTACAGTGGGTTCACAAAACCCAGCAGGGTTATCATCACTTAGGCGAACATGAACAATTTAACTGGATTACCTGAAGAAGCCCTGAAAGAAATTTTAGAGCTTACGGAGGCAAAGCAAAGGATCGAGTTGCGTGAACAGGCGCACGAAAACTTTATGCCGTTTGTTCATCATGTCTACGATAATTTTATTGAGGGTCGTCACCACAGAATAATTGCTGAAAAACTTGAACGTGTTGCACGAGGAGAACTCAAGCGTTTAATAATTAACATGCCTCCTCGGCACTCGAAGTCTGAATTTGCTAGTTTCTTAATGCCTGCTTGGTTTCTAGGCAGGAATCCGAAGTTAAAAATAATCCAAGCTACGCACAACACAGAGCTGGCTGTACGCTTTGGACGTAAAGTTAGGGATTTAATTGATGACCCTGAGTACAAAACTATATTCCCGGGCACAAATCTTAAAGAAGATAATAAAGGCGCGGGTACGTGGGGCACGGACAAGGGTGCGGAGTACTTTGCTGCGGGTGTTGGAGCTGCCATTACTGGCCGTGGTGCGGACTTGCTGGTCATTGACGACCCTCATTCGGAACAGGACGCTTTAAGCTCAACTGCATTCGACCATGCTTACGAGTGGTACACTTCTGGACCTCGTCAGCGTCTACAACCGGGTGGTGCAATCATAATTGTTATGACCCGATGGGGTAAAAAAGATTTAACAGGTAGGTTATTGGCTCAACAGGGCAATGATATTATGTCTGACAAGTGGGAAGTAGTAGAATTTCCTGCTCTATTGCCTAGTGGCAAGGCGTTATGGCCAGAGTTCTGGGAACGAGACGCTTTATTATCGATTAAAGCGTCACTTCCTGTAGGAAAATGGAACGCGCAGTGGCAACAACAGCCTACATCTTCTGAATCTGCTATAATTAAGAGAGAATGGTGGAAAACGTGGGAAGAAGACAAGATTCCGCGCTTAGATTACATCCTACAGTCCTATGATACGGCGTTTTCTAAGAAACAAACGGCTGACTACTCTGCTATTTCCACATGGGGTATCTTTAAACCCGAAGATGGGGGACCAGACAACATAATTCTGTTGGATGCACGTCGTGGGCGGTGGAATTTCCCTGAATTAAAGGAAGTTGCCTTCGAAGAACACGAGTATTGGGAGCCTGATATGGTGTTAGTGGAGGCTAAAGCGACTGGTCAACCGTTGATTGATGAGTTAAGACTACGTGGAATACCAGCATTGGGCTTCTCACCGGGCAAAGGAAGTGATAAGGTAACCAGAATGCACATGGTTGCACCGCTTTTTGAAGCGGGAATGGTGTGGGCGCCTGAAGACAAGAATTTTGCAGAAGAAGTGATTGAAGAAGTAGTTTCGTTTCCCAATGGTGACAACGATGATTATTGTGATAGTATGACACTAGCACTTATGCGTTTTCGTCAAGGTGGGTTTATCTCTCTTACCGGAGAGGGCACAGAAGACGATGAATGGAGGCCCCGTAAACGGGAGTATTATTGATGGCATTACCACCAAACATGGTCGCACCGGGATTAAATCTCGACGACACAGCAGGATTACCTGAACAAGAAGTTATGATCGACGCACCTATGGAGTTCCCGGGTGGAGCCGAGGTAATTGAAGATGGAATGGGAGGCGCTACCGTGCAGCCCTTAGACTTCGCATCCTTAGAAGGCATGTCTCAAGAAGAATTAATTCCATTTGACGCTAACTTATCCGAGTTTTTGGATGACGGAACGTTAGGTGAATTGTCTTCTGATCTACGCAGTATGTACGAAGAAGACCTATCTTCACGCTCTGAATGGGAAGAAGCCTATGTAAACGGTTTGGATCTGTTAGGGATTAAAACAGAAGATCGTTCTACACCGTTTGAGGGAGCTTCTGGCATTACGCATCCTATGATTAGTGAAAGCGTAACACAGTTTCAGGCACAAGCTTACAAAGAACTATTACCTTCAGGTGGCCCTGTTCGTACAGCCGTACTTGGTTTAAAGGATGCCGCCAAAGAAGAGCAGGCTAATCGTGTCAAAGACTTTATGAACTACCAGATTACGGAAGTCATGGAAGAATATGATCCAGACATGGATCAGATGTTGTTCTATTTACCGCTAAGTGGTTCGACATTTAAGAAAGTTTACTTCGATCCTACTAAACAACGGGCTGTTGCTAAGTTTATTCCAGCGCAGGATTTAGTTGTTTCATACTCAGCGTCTGACTTGGCCACTGCTAGCCGTGTTACACACGTTTTACGCATGGATCTTAACGATGTGGTAAAGATGCAGTACGCTGGTCAATACCGTGACGTTGATTTACAAGGTTCTAGCGACGTAGAAGAAGATCAAGTACGCCAGAAAGTTAACGAATTAGAGGGTTTATCCAAGAATTACAGCGAAGATGTGATGTCTATCTTGGAAATGCACGTTGATTTAGACCTAGAAGGCTTTGAAGATGTTGATCCAATGTCACAAGAACCAACAGGTATTAAGCTCCCATACATAGTTACACTAGATGATTCTTCTGGTGAGATCCTAGCGATTCGTCGTAACTATGACTTAGAGGATGTATTTAAGCGTAAGCGCCAATACTTTGTCCACTACAAGTTTATGCCGGGTTTAGGTTTTTATGGATTTGGTTTGATCCACATGATTGGTGGACTAGGCCGTGCGGCAACAAGCTTGTTACGACAGCTTATAGATGCTGGAACGCTAGCTAACCTACCCGCTGGTTTTAAAGCCCGTGGAGTCCGTGTCCGCAACGCAGATGAGCCGTTGCAGCCCGGAGAGTGGAGAGACATTGACGCGCCCGGAGGAAGCATCAGGGACGCTATTGTACCTTTACCGTACAAAGAACCGTCAGGTACTCTTGCTCAATTGTTGGGTGGAATTGTACAAGACGGACGTCGTTTCATTGCACTAGCAGATCAACAGATCTCAGATATGGGTAGTGATACACCGGTTGGTACTACAGTAGCTATGTTGGAACGCGGCATGAAGGTCATGTCAGCAATTCACAAACGTTTGCACTACGCTCAGAAAACGGAGTTCCGATTACTGGCGCGTATCTTCGCCGATAACTTACCGCCTATGTACCCGTATCAAGTATCGGGTGCGCAGGCGCAGGTAAAGGTTGAAGACTTTGATGATCGGGTAGACGTTCTCCCCGTCTCAGACCCGAACATCTTTTCGATGTCGCAACGTGTTACTTTGGCCCAGACGCAGCTCCAACTGGCTCAATCTAACCCGGAAATGCATAACCTTCATGCAGCGTATCGAAGAATGTATCAAGCATTAGAGGTGCAGAATATAGACGAGATTCTACCTCCAGAGCAACAGCCTATGCCACAAGATCCTGCAACTGAGAATGCATCCATGGTAGCTGGGCAAACTCCACAAGCGTTTCCACAACAGGATCATGACTCACACATTCAGGGTCACCTATCGATGTTGGAGTTGGATATATTACAGCAAACTCCTCCTGTCTTGGCGGCGATCTTTAGTCATATCTTCCAGCATGTTGGTATGAAGGCTCGTGTTATTGTTCAACAAGAAATGCAGCAGATGCAAATGCAGGCTCAACAACAGATGCAGGCTCAAACATCGCAGATTAATGCACTAGCAAATGCTGGAGCTATTGCTCCGGATACGGCAATGCAACAAATACAGCAAGCACAGATGCAAATGCAGCAGTCAACTCAGATACCTCCAGATCAAATGGAAGCTCGTGTTGCTCAACTAGAGGCACAGTTACTTCAAGAGATCACTCCTATGTTATCATACAAAGGTTCTGGTGAAGAGCAGGATCCACTGGTAACTATTCGGATGCAGGAGTTATCCATCAAAGAGATGGAGACAAAGCAAAAAGCCGAAATGGAAGAAGCTAAATTGCGACTAGACGAATTAAAGCTAGAGCAACAGGCTACCACAGATTCAGCTAGACTAGAACTTCAAGAGCAAATTGCAGATGAACGTAGTGATGTGAACAGAGAACGGATAGATGTACAGCGTCAAGCCATGGAGCAAAGAAATGCTTCTCAAGGTAGGTAACATGACACGTTTATTCGTAATAGCATTGCTTCTATTAAGTGGTAGTTTAGCTTTTGCCGATGACACAATCAGGACTGAGACTACAGTAATATCTGATGGTGAAATGGATACAACTATTAATAGTCCACCACCATCAGCCATATCACCTCAAATTAGCGCAAGTAACTCTGACCTATGTACTGTAGGTGTAGCAGGCGCGGTGCAAACACAAATCCTTGGTATTTCTGCGGGTCGGACGGTTAGAGATATGAATTGTGAAAAATTAAAAAACGCCAAAACCATGTACGATATGGGGATGAAAGTGGCAGCCGTGTCCGTAATGTGCCAAGACGAAAGAGTGTTTGACGCGATGATGAATGCTGGAACTCCCTGCCCCAAAGATGGATTGGTGGGAGATAAGGCTAGGTTAGCTTG
>ENA-ORXF01002681-ORXF01002681.1-marine-metagenome-genome-assembly--contig:-NODE-2681-length-10469-cov-3.974307_pt1 | contig 10469 bp, 10 predicted proteins | sample MGYA00237864_ERZ511476 | MGnify/ENA primary metagenome ERZ511476 (study PRJEB26306, sample SAMN06343908) | marine metagenome | isolation source: coastal waters | place: Atlantic Ocean: West Antarctic... | reverse complement strand
AAGATTTTTCAATAAATGAAATTTGTAATTTTTTTAAAATACACAACAATGCTGCCTTTATACTTACTCAAGCCACCATTTATTATTGCGAAGAAAAGATGCACCGAAACGACTGTGAATTTGACCATGCAGTAGCCTTTCATCCTTATCTACAGCATCTACACGAAATATTTCCCAGAATTTTTGTTGTAATAACTCATCATCATCATGCAATTGCCAAGTTCCCTTTATTCTCTTGTGCATTTCAATAACTACGTCACGAATTTCTTCAGGCGTATTGTCGATTAGCAAAATATCTTTTGATTTATAATTTGAAGTCATCAAGGGGACTCCATCATCATCCATAAAAATTTCTCTAAGGGATAATTTTTGGTTGGATTTAATAGAAAAATGGTGCTTGAAAATACCTAGAAATCGACTGTTAAACGTGGAAAAATCTTCAACTGTTACATAATTTACATAAGCGATCGGTCGCCGAAAAATTGTTGGAACAGCATCAAAACCCGTTCCGTTTGTTATGCAGAAAGCGCACTTTGCACCCAGATAAATGTCCATAAAATCATTACGCATTCCATTGGTAGCATAGTCGATAATAAGTGGATGATCAATATTTATGGCCTCATGCACCTTAACTCCCATGCGAATTACATAATAACCATTATCCGCAAGCGCCTCAGCAGCCAATACATAATTTTTAACATCATTATCGCGATAATCATGATAACTCCAATCTCCCTCTTCTCGCTTTAATTGGCTTTCCAAATAGGCGCTGTCACGAACGGTAAGACAAACAAATGGTGCTCCTAGTGGTATTCCCATTAATATCAAGTTGGCTTGACCTTTCACTTCCTCTTTCTCAGTAAATGCAAGATGTGGAGGGGTTTTATCGAAAAGATTATGAACATCACGATCAGCATTGGTGTTAGTGCCAACTTCATGTATCGCACTCCCTGGGACAAGACGATTGATTCGAACAATTGGTGCAATAAACCAAGCTGGCCAAATATGAAGTATTCGTTTCCACATTTTTGCCAATTGTATATTACAAATTGGCCAAGAGTCGTAATAGAAGAGATCTATATGGCGCTGTTCCGGGTGGTTAATGCCAGCCTCATACTCACATAAGTATAGCTCAGTGTTACCTCCGAAGTGTCCTATTCTTGCACTCTCCATACCACCAAACCGCACGAGCAACCAAGGTCGGACTATTCGGAGGGCAAGTACGCTCGGGAGCGCTGCAACGTATAGAGGTGACTTTAACAGAATCCTTAAAAAACGTTTTATTTTTCTAATCATAAAAACATCCCCGCCTCTCTTAACATAAAAAGGTGTTTGATAATGAAATTTTCATATTTTAAGTCCTCTTATATTATTAGCTTTTTCATATCTTTCAGGAGTACCCACATCCATAAACACATCTGAAGTTTCGTAGCTAAAAATATGTCCCTTAAACCGATATAACACTTCTGTGCTGAAGTCCTGCACATTACACAGATCTAATGATAATTTTTCTAGCAATTCTGCAGAAAGAATGTAAATCGCTCCATTAGCAAGGTTACCAGGAGGGTTCTCCACTTTTTCATGAAATCCAATAACAACTCCACTCTCATCCAATTCGACTATGCCACAAGAGGACGGCTCATTAGTACGAAATGTCATCATTGTCATTAAACAACCTAGTGGCCTATTCTTATGTGCAAGCTCAAATGCAGTAAAATTTGCCAAACAATAATTATCGGCATGAATCAACAATCCATCTTCACCCTGAAAAAACTCTAAATTCTCAATTAAAGTTCCAGCAGTGCCACGTAAGACTTCCTCATGAGCTAAGTGAATTTTTTCCCGAAAGGGACTTCCTTCTACAAAAAATTTTACCTGATCCGCTAAATAATGCGTATTAATCAATAACGGTTCGATGCCAGCCTCAGCCAACCGATTTAACCATATCTCAAGTAAGGGAGTTCCATTGATGGGAACTAAGCATTTAGGAGTAGTATCCGTAATTGGCCTAAGACGCGTTCCTAAGCCAGCAGCAAGTAGGAGTGCACGCATGTTCAGTCAGCCAGTTCTAATGAAATATCGTTTGGCGAAAGGGGAACATTTCCAACCCTACTTACCTGACACGCCGCAGCGATAGAACCTAGATACATACTTTGCCAGATATCTGCCCCCACAGCCAGTGACATCGAACAGCACGCTAGCAAGCTGTCTCCCGCGCCTGCAGAATCCTTGGGGGCCGTGTTAAAAGCCGGTAGAAGGTCATTTGTCCAATCATCATTGGTTATTGTTATAGCATGTGCGAGCAGCCCCTCAGAACCGAGCGTTAGTATAATGTTTTGGGCAAGAGATTTCTTTCGCAATTTTTCGGCAAGGACTACCAGTCCAGAGTTAAAGTCGCCCAAAGAAAGCCTCGCTTCTCGCTCTGTCGGTGTTAGCAACATCATACCCTTGAAGCGGGAAACGTCACCGATCTGCGATGAAGATTGGCTATCCCCAACCATCAGAACTTTTCGAGACCTGCACGCATCCACTATCTCATCGACTAACGGTTGCGGGAGACAACCATAATTGAAGTCGGAAAAAATAAAAACATCTGTCGTTGGTAAAGCTGCTTTAACCGAATTTAGTATTCTCCCTGCGAGCTCCTGTGTAATGGCTTGCTGACGCAAGTGGCTGACCCGCAGTAATGTTTTGCCAGCCGCTCGGTAGCGCTGTTTTAGTGTTGTTGGGCGATTATCGTCTTCGAACACTTCTGCATTCACACCATACTCACACAATTTAACGCGTGCAAAGTCGGCAGAGGCATCTTTGCCCGAAACCGAAATAAATCTCACATCGGCACCGAGACTTGCTGCGTGGGCGGCAACAATGGCAGCACCTCCCACAAAACTTTTGTTCTGTATAGGCGTAACGACAATCGTCGGGTCTTCCTGAGACATACCAAGAGGATCACAGTCAATATATTCATCCACAATGAGATCGCCCAAAACCGTCACACGAAAACCCTTAAATTTGTTAACCGTGGCGCGGAGATCAGCCATCGTAAAACCATGCCTCTGCGGGAAATCTATTGGCCGAATAATGGATGATAAATTCGATTTTAGCATTTCCTTCTTAAGTAAATCGAGCGATGAAAATCTCATTTCACCTGAACTATACAAAAGCTTGCCTCCATAGCCTTCAACCAAAGACTGCTCAGCATTGACATGCCCTTCATGCTCTTTGCCTCGAACCACAATTTGTGGCCTTAATTGCTGTATAAACACTTCAGGTAGAGAGTTCAGGATAAATGCATAATTGACAAAACTGATAGCCTTTATCCCATTGAGCCTAAGTTCTTCCGGTACCAACGCACCTTTCGCATAGTTGTTAGCGACTCCTATAACGAGAAAGTCGCCACATTCACTAGCAAATTGAAGCAGGCGAAGATGGCCCGGATGAAGCGTATTGAAATTGCCTGAAACGAAAACAATCCGCTTGCCAGCACCCGCCATTTTTTGAATCTCGGCGACTGCTCTCTTACTCTGTGAGAGTAAACTAGTCATATTACTTCACCTAACGTAGAGTCGATTTCAATGAGCGGTCGCACCACTTGATTTTGTTCCAGATCGTCCAAAGCTTGGTTAACATTCTCAAGGCTGTACCTGTGTGTGATAAGTTTATCCAACGGAAGTTTCCCTTTAAGATAAAGATCGGCGTATATAGGGATGTCATGATCAGGATCACTATCACCTCCCCAGCTTCCCATAATTTTTTTTCCACAGATCATCTCGAACGGATCAAGCGTGATACGACTTCCATGCGCCGGATGTGAAGCGAAGACACAAAGCCCTCCTCCTCTTCTCACCGCATCGAATGCTTTTTCTATTGTGTCGCTCCGACCAGCCGCTTCGATTGTGTAATCTGCTCCGCGCCCATCGGTAAGGTCGCGAACCGCCTGAACTGGATCACACTCAGCCGCATTGATGGTATGTGTAGCACCAAACTCTTTAGCTAACCGTAATTTATCTTCAGAAATATCTACAGCAATGACTATTGCGCAATCAAATAAAACAATTCCCATAAGTGCACTTAAACCAATGCCCCCAAGGCCAAAAATTGCAACAGACGAACCACTTTTCGGACGAACTGAATTCGTGATAATTCCTGCACCGGTAAGCACCGCACATCCAAAAAGCGCCGCTATATCCATAGGAACGCCATCAGGGACTCTGACACACCTGTTTTCAGAAACAACCGCATAATCATTAAAAGTAGTGACGCCACCAGCATTCAAAATTCCATCAGAGCATTTGTATTGCACACCACCGGCCTCGATTCCACTGCCTTTAATCCACCCAAGGACAACACGATCTCCTGACTGTACCTTGGCTACGTCTGGCCCAACTTCAACCACAACGCCAGAACCCTCATGACCCAGCAAATGCGGCAAGTATCCATTCTCCCCACGCTTGCCTCTAGCTTCCATGAGTTGACTATGGCACACACCACTGTATGCAAGTTTTACCAACACCTGCCCACGACGTAACGCCGGAAGTTGAATATCGTTACGCATACGCAATGGAGTATTAAGTTCTTGCAGAACGGCTGCTTTCATTTTAAAAAAAACTCTAATTGTTAATTTTTGGTTGAATATAAGGGTCCAATATGGCGGTTTTCGTAAGCTTATCTGGAAGTTACGTAGGTCAATTAGGCAGCCATTTCACATTTCGAGGGCAGTCTCAATATTTCGTTTAATCACATTATATCTGCCAACACTTCAGTCAACAGCTGTGGTTTGATATCAAGACTACTCGTTGTCATACTCATATCGAGCGAACCAAAACGGCCATTAAAGAGCATAGTCGACTGCATCATTGCTTTATTAACTGGCCTTACCAGGTCATCACCACCACATGAGTTAATTGCGAGCATCCGTGCAAAATCAAAATAACTAATATCATCGCTCCCAGAGATATTAAATATCCCCTCTTTGAAGTTACAACCCACCTTAGCAATTGCATCAATTGCAAACTTTAGCGATATTGGGCAAAAATAAGAGTCTGAAAAAGAGTATATTTTCTCTCCATTTTTGAGGTTTTTAATCCAACTAGCTATTAGTGGAGTGTCTTTTGAAAGTACTTTGGTTAGCCTGATAATTGCTACCCCACCTAGTTCAATTATTTCTCTTTCTGCAGCAGCTTTTTGTCTGCCATATTCAGTAAGGGGCATATATGGCTCATCTAACCCACTGAAAGGTCGCTTACCTGAAAATACAGCATTACTTGACAGCCAAACCACGAACATACCAAGATCTTGTAGGGTGCTGACCAACTTGACTGTATTGGTAACGTTTACTGCATAAGATCCAACTCTATCATTTTCACAATCAACTATTTTCGTTGTCGCGGCACAAATAAAAGCGATATTACATGAATTGGGAATTTTTTTTAACCCCGTGAAATCATTTGACAAGTCAATTTGAAAAAAAATTTCTCCATCCTGCTCTCTTCTGCTCGTACCATAAACGGCATTATACGATGGAAGTAATAACTCATATAGAGCTCTGCCAATTCCGCCTTCTACGCCAACAATAAGAGCTTTTGAAAAAATGGGTTTCATTTTTTCGAGCAAAAAACAAAAGGGGGCATTGAACTAATCTCCAAGCACATCATGCCGATGATGGCACTGAGTAACAAGATAAATTTGACAGCTTACGCTGTTCCACAAAAGCACTCACCTAACCACCTGATTTGATGTATAAGAGAAAGCTTGACACCCATTTTTCCATCTCGGCAACTCTCGGTGTTCTGTTATGGTAGATTCCAGCAACTGCAATTCCTTGGCGCCGATACACTCAACGTGATGGGTGCTGCTGTCGCTACTGGCAGCAAGCACGATAAACCTTAGCCGTTTTATTACAGGCACCTTAAAAAGGTCCCGAGAACCAATCGCCTGGCACGTCATGGGGGTGTTTTCGCTGTTGCGAAAGAGAGGCGAATTGAACTTCGCGTAAAAGCACCTTTCCAATCTTTTCTGCGATGTGCTCTGCTCGTACGTGATAACCCTCAGTCAATGAGGGGCTAGTAGCCTCTGGATAGTCTGGCATTGCCAATCGTTGCGGAGCACACTTAAGAGCGCCCCAACAGTTCGCTGTAACCCGAGCTACAATTTCACCCGAGATTGATCCGGTAAGGTTGCCGGTATCCAGTACCAGAAGACGACCAGTACGATTGACTGAAGCTTCAATGGCCTCCCAATCTAATGGTCGGACACAACGCAGATCAATCAAGTCACAATTAACTCCTTGTTCTGCCAGATGATCCACTGCGTGCAGCGCTTCTATAGTCATATATGACATAGCTACAACGGTAATATCCCCACCTTCGCGCAGCAGTTTGGCTTTGCCCAACGGAATACGGTAATCACCGTCTGGGACTTCACCGCGCAAGTTGTGCAACCAACGGTGCTCTAAAAATATGACCGGGTCAGGGTCAAAGATGGACGAAAGTAGTAGCCCCTTTGCGTCTTCTGAGGTTGCGGGCATCACAACCTTAAGTCCAGGCACATGCGCGAACCACGCTTGCAGGTTTTGCGAGTGTGTAGGCCCTTGACCCCAGCCACGCCCCAGTATCATACGCACAGTTAGGGATACTCCTCGTTGACCACCAAACATGAAGCGCCACTTTGCAGCATTATTTACTAATTGATCCATAGATAACAAGGCAAAATCGAGGCGCTGGTGCGTTATCACCGGACGCAATCCATAGAGCGATGCTCCAACCCCGATACCTGTCATGGCATTTTCTGATGTAGGCATGTCAAATACCCGATCATCACCAAACTTTTCCTGTAAGCCCATAGTTGTGCCGAATACACCTTTGGGATCAGGTACACCTAATCCGTAGCAAATAACATCCGGGTCGAGTGTCATAGCCTCTGTTAATGCTTCATTAATAGCTTTGGCAAACGTCATAATAGCCATATATTATCCACCTTCACTTTGAGGAACAGAACCAAAACCAGATGGCTCAAAGTACAAGCCGGTATAAGCGCTATCAGGCCCTGGCATTGGAGATGCCTCTGCAAAGGTGAAGGCCTCTTCCACTTCCAGAGCAATATTATCATTCATCAGCTGCAACTCTGCGGCGGTGATAGTTGAGTTGTCGAGCATCACTCTCTCGAAGCGTGTGATTGGTTCCTTTGCTTGCCACTCAAGAAACTCAGATTCAGAACGATAACCAATATGATTATCATAAGACGGGCCACAATGTTCAAGCCAGCGATAGGTAGAAAACTCCACAAACCTCGGCCCACCGCCCGCACGAATTTCAGCAATTGATTCGCACACCTTGGCATGCACTGCAGCTACATCATTGCCATCACCAGTGTATGCTGGCAGACCAAGACCTGAGACCATAGCTGCAATACTCCGACCCTCAGGTTGCCTAACGCTCAAAGGTGAATACACCGAGTAGAGATTATTTTCACAAACAAACAGTACTGGCAGTTTTTTAAGTACAGCAAAATTCACCGACTCGAAGAATGCGCCTGTCTCAACCACAGCATCGCCGTGAAACACACAACTCACTTGATCACTTTTCTTCACCTTCATGCCATATGCTAGGCCTACCCCAACAGGAACTGTACCTCCAACGATGGCAGTACTCCCCATAAAGCCAACAGACTCGTCTATCAGATGCATTGAACCGCCTTTTCCGTGGGAACAACCAGTGGCCTTGCCATAAATTTCTGCTAGCATTGCTTTGAGATTGCCGCCTTTACCTAAATAGTGTGCATGAGCACGGTGCCCACTAACAGCCATATCTTTATGCTTTAAGGCCAAACCGACAGCAGCTGCGACCGCTTCTTGCCCAACGGATAGGTGCGTAGGGCAGCGCATTGCACCCTCAGGATAACGGCGCGCGATTTCTTCTTCGACAAAGCGAATCCGCTTCATCTGAAATAAAAGTTGTTTTGAAATATCGAGGGTCATGGCACAAACCAATAGTAGTCACCTGTGTAGCCAACTTCATCAAAAAAAGCTACCCACTCATCAACACTCATGATGGTTTTAGCAGTTAGATTCCAGGCAAACATACGCTCTTTTTCTTCGTCATTGCGATAAGCATCAACGGTTACGAAAGCACCCTTTTTACTTACTCGCTCAATCTCGCGCAATGCTTTAGCACAGTCATCACGCTCAAGGTTATGGATAGTATTAATGGCTATCACAATATCAAATGAATTATCTGCAAAAGGTAAATCCCTAGCGTCTGCAACCTTCACTTTCGATTGAACGTCCTCCATGGCATGCTCAATTGCATACTCGGATACATCCACTCCATTAACGGTAATACCCGGAATTAAATCTGCAAGGTCATGTAACATGAACCCTTTGGCGCAACCTACATCTAGCAAAGAGCTGCTAGATGTAAGATCGAAATATTTCTGAATGGTTGGTATAACTGGCTGCCAGAACCGTGGAAAATATTTGAAACCACCATAGCCATATTGACGATCACCATCAAAAAATTCTTGGCCAAACTGCCTAGCAATGCGACGTACATCTTCAGTTTTGGTTGCACCTCGCTCCTCAACATTACGCTTAGTGCGGGGGTATTTCTCTAATAAATCTATTTCTTGACCCATTATAGCTCCTGATCAACGTTTGTGAATATAGTCGAAAGGCTGGTTTTTGAGTACATCAAAATTACGCCTCACCCAGTCTATACATTGGTCTAAGCCTTCATCTAGGCTGACATTATCTCGCCAGTCCAGCTTAGTTCTAAGCTTGGTGCTGTCTAGCTGGTACGCCGCATCTTTACCTAGACGGTCACCAACGATTTCGGCGTGATCTTCAAAACGGACACCAAGTTTTGTACATATCGCTTCGACAAGTTGACGAACGGAAATAACTTCGTCTGTTGATATATGATACGTGTCACCATTTTTACCATGCAGCATGATCTTTAAAGTGGCATCACTAACGTCATCCATATGGATAAATGAGCGCTGAGATGTCCCACCACCATGTAATTGCAGTTTTTTCCCAAGCAAAATGTACAAAATAGTGCGTGAAATAATGCGATACAGCTGCTGGCCAGGGCCATAAACGTTGGCTGCACGAGTCGTAACCACTGGAAAATCATAGGCAGAGTGAAATGTTTGAAGGCTCATGTCGCCGGCTGCCCGTGAAACTGCATATGGCGTACTTGGGTTAAAAGGGGAGCTTTCATCTACGAAACCAGAGCAACTGCCATACACTTCAGGCGTAGATACATGAACATAACGCTTGAGGAAATCACACTTACGTAACTCATCATGCAACTTTACCGTCGACACGGTATTAGTCATAAACCAATCAGCAGGATTAAGCCAGCTTTCTGCCACCATACTTTGCGCCGCGAAGTTGATTACGTAGGGTGTCTCGTGCTTGCGAACCAACGCAATCAGCCCCCCCAAGTCCTGATTAAGATCGTACTGGTGAAAACTGAACTTCCCATGCCGAGGCTGCCACCTATAAGGGAGGAACGCCTCATGCGGCTCAACCGAGCGACTACTTCCTATAACATCATAGCCCTGCTGCAAAAGATGGTCCACAAAACAAGCACCCGAAAAGGAGTTACTTCCAATCACTACACAAGTTTGTCGTTCAGTCATAGTGGGCCTCTCACTTGTGGTGGATTTTGATATAACCACTTCATTAGCATATGACCAACCACCAATTGCATATCTTCTGCCATCTGCATATCGTCTACTTCGAAGTGGATCGACAAATCAGCCAAGGATTTACAATGCCCACCGGTATAGCCAAGAATAGCGCAAGATCTGACACCCATGATTTTAGCTTGCTCCAGTACACGCAAGATATTGGGTGAATTGCCGCTACCTGAGAGCACAATCAGCAAATCTCCAGATTGGCCCTGAACAGCAAGTTGCTCAGAGTATATGTAGTCATAACCGACATCATTGGCTAGACAAGTTATAACGGCGGAATTGGCAGAGAGAGCGTGGATTTTCATGCCACCTCCAGTTCTCTTTGCGATACCATACAAAAAATCGTTGGCTAGATGAATGGCATTGCCCGCACTACCTCCGTTACCACAAATAAATACTTGCCGCCCCGCTGCCCAGTTTTCTCGCATATCCAGACCGAGTTGAGCTACGTCAGACCAGTCGGACGAACCGAGAACATCACTCAATTTTCTAGCATAGCCGGTGCAAAAATTTTCTAATTGCTTAGTGGATTCCATAGTTATTGCCCCACAATTCCAGTCTTCTCCATCCATTTGAGGTTGTAGAAGTGATCTTCATCCTTGAGAACACCGTTACGATAGCTCTCGATTATTTCCTGTACCGCATGCTCGACTGTTTTTTTCGGCTTAAACCCTGTCGCCAGCAGCTTATCTGAGTTAATCCGATAAGAGCGTGGATCATTAGATTCGGTCACGAGTATTTCAACTGGAATATATTTGGTTATTAGATTG
>ENA-ORXF01002680-ORXF01002680.1-marine-metagenome-genome-assembly--contig:-NODE-2680-length-10471-cov-4.643833_pt1 | contig 10471 bp, 14 predicted proteins | sample MGYA00237864_ERZ511476 | MGnify/ENA primary metagenome ERZ511476 (study PRJEB26306, sample SAMN06343908) | marine metagenome | isolation source: coastal waters | place: Atlantic Ocean: West Antarctic... | reverse complement strand
ATCCTCCGCCAGTGTCCTCGCATCATCCAGTAGCGTCGTTGCCGTAGGCGGGGCCGCATTGAGCACGACAAAGCCCGTCCTGCCGGTGCTAATAATGAGCTGGGCCGTGCGCTTAATAGCGTCGAGGTCGATGAGGGAAGGGCGGCACGGTATCAGCACAAGATCGGCGCGTTGCGCGGCTGCGGCTGCCTCGGCCCCTGCTGCCGGGGGCGTGTCGATGATGGTGAGATCGAATCCGTTCACCTCGGCTGCATCGATCGCCTGATTTAAGCGTCGCGCACTGATCGGTTCTACGTGGGGTAGTTCGGCCTTTCGACGTTCGCTCCACGCTGTCGCGCTTTCCTGCGGATCAAGGTCAAACAGGGCCGTCTTGATGCCTGCTGTCTGCGCAGCAACTGCCAGATTGACTGCAAGTGTCATCTTGCCGACTCCGCCCTTTTGCGCCGCTAGTGTAATTATATGCACGTGTGCACACCTTCAATATTGATGATTTGATAGTATGCAGATTAGCGGGGTCGCACAACCTTCTTTTGTAGCGGTGCGAAATGGAATGGGAGCCAAAGCTGCTGGTTGAACGTCTTGCCGACGGCGGGCGGACGCGCTCGCTCGGCCCGCCCGGTCGCTCACCCTTCCGGCGGGCCGTCAGCTGGTCAGGATATCGGAATACAAAAGCCTGTTGTCGATCTTTCCCCGATCGGGATACGGCTACTCCGTGAAAGCTATCTCAGTGCCTTGGACCCTGCACGAGCACGACAGGGTGCGCTCTATGTATGCGGCAGGTGTGCCCCTTGACCAAATCGCCACCCAGCTTGGACGCAGCCGAGCTTCGTGCGAGGGCTACATATTTCGACGAAGGTTCAAGCGCGATGCATCCTTCTAGTGATCGTGGCCGCAAGACGTCTGATGAGTTCAACGCCATTAGGTCATCGCCCGAAAGCTATCGTGCTTGATATAACTAGCAAGAAATCAAAGGTTTTGCCTTAGATCGACGCTAAAAACGGGCAGACAAAAAGCGCCAAATTTCGGCCGTTCTAATTACGGACGGGGCGGGCCGGAGCGGGAAATATATGGCGCAGATCAAGCAGGATGCCGATCGGATATTCGTCCGGCACCAGGGCCATCTTTTATCGGATGAACGATTGCGTTCGCGACCGATGCGGGCGTCTTTCCGTCACCTATTGACGAACTGAGTCGAGGTAGAGAAATGGCAACGTGCCGAGATCCAATTGGGCTCACATTGCAGGCGCTAGCAGCGCTGATTTTTTCGATGCTTCTCGCGGCTTGCTCGACCGGCAATGAGCGCGATCGAGACGCAACGGCGAAGGGTGAGCGCGGGTCCAGTAAGGCAGGCGGTGAAGGAGAAACGCGATCTCGCGCAATTGTGCCGCGAGGCGCAACCATCGCCGCATCAGGTTTTGCTTCAATCCTAAGTGCCCCACCACGACCGTATGACAACGAGCCGCCTCCGCCTGTTGATCAGACCAATCCCGAAGTTGCGGCTATCGCGCAGAAGCTGGGTATTTCGCCTCGGGAGGCCGAAGCACAAATGAACCCAGATTGGGCGACCAGCCTTGCGGCGACCGAACTTGTGGGTCGGTTGCAAGCCGACGCCAAGGGCAACTTCATCACGATCGCGATCGAGCGTGACCCATTGCCCTATTACGTGTTTTATTTTCGTCACGACGCAGCCGCCACGTTGGCAGGTTTTACCAAGAACGCGAGTTTCCGCGCTCGACAGCAGGGAGTATCAAAAAAAGAACTACAGCCAATTTACGATGAGTGGTGGCAGCGATTCGAGCCGCAAAAGCTGATCGGTGGAGGAGCCATCGACGAAATACATGGTGTCGTCCATTTTGACATGAACATCGACGAAGCCGGATTTAACAAAATCGCGAAACGCGAAGGGTGGCGGTTGCCCGAACAGTTAGAATTGCGCTTTTCTCGTGTTCGAAATCCGCGATCCGTTGATCCGGCGCTAGCGTCATTTGTTCGCATTTTCCCTCGTGAGGATCGTAATCCGGCGATTCTGAATATGGCAGCAATCCAAGGGCGTATTGTTTTGCGGGACGGTTGTTTCCGCGTTTCCGAATCCTTTCTTCCCGCCAACGCCCTTGTGATTTTTGGACGCGACTCTGAGCTTACGCTCGATAGTGAAGGTTACATGGTGGTGGGCCAACCTGGCGCGGATCATCCTGCCCCACGTATTGGCGAAACGATGCGGTGGGGTGGACCACGCGGCACTGACGAAACCGACGTCGGCATGCAGCAGCTCAGGAGTCGATGCGGCGCGGGACCGGTGATCGCTGTTGGTGAACCGACAAGCGTATATGCCTCTCGTATCCGGCCATTTGCGATAGACAGCTATGCGAGGATCAAGGGAATATCGCGTCAAAAGGCGTGGGACCAGATCAAGGCTTGCTTCGCTGAGGAAGATGCACGCGTGGTGCGTGGTGGTCCCGATGCAGCTAGGCCACCACGCGAATGCGATTCTGTTTATCCAAATGGACCACCACCGCCCGATCACTCTAGATCGCGGCGGTGATGATGCAAAAATCAAAAGTTTTGCATCAAAACCAACAGCGCAGCGGATGTAGGATTTGCCCGTTGCGGGGCATCTGCTTGATCACCCGTATTGTATTGCGGCGGCTATCAGAATGGCCATCCCCACGCCTGCCAGCGCTAGTTGACCCCTGGGATGCCCGACGTTGACGGTCCATCCCAAGGCCTTCATTCGTTTGGGCACCACTACGCGGGGGTCGTCGGCATCATGGTACAATCCTAGCAAGTCATACCCCTTTTTCATGGGATTCGCTCCTCAGTAGAAGATGCCATTATGCTATATCGTGCGCTTGGGCTCTCCACCATACTGGCCGTTCCCGATGCAAATCTCACAAGTTTTGCATCAGGATAAAAACGCCGGAAATCCAAGCGCTTCCATGATGCATAAATCCGATGCACAATGGCAACATGATTTACGGCTACGCACGCGTGTCATCAACCGGGCAGGACCTGGCGCAGCAGCTTGCTCAGCTCGACGGTGCCGGATGCGCCAAGGTCTACCGGGAGAAGGCCAGCGCCGCGACCGCTGACCGGCCCCAGCTCAAGCGCGCGATCGGCGCGCTCGGTCCCGGCGATGTGTTGATAGTCACCGCGACGGATCGCCTCGCGCGCAACACCCGTGACCTGTTGAACATCCTCCATGCGGTGAAGGAGGTCGGTGCTGGGTTCCGCTCGATCGCCGAGCCAATGGTGGACACCACCTCGCAGTTTGCCGAGGTCATCATTGCCGTGCTGGGGATCGTGGCGAGCTGGGAGCGCCAGCGGATCACCGAGCGCACCGGCGCAGGCCGAGCCCAGGCGAAGGAGCGGGGCGTCAAATTTGGCAGGCGCTCCGCCCTTACCCCGCATCAGCAGAGTGAGGCGCTACAGCGCCTTGCAGCTGGTCACACGCAACGGACCGTTGCCGCGCTGCTCGGAGTCGATCAGGCGACGATATCACGGCTGTACCGCAGGCGGGGCTGAATGACGCTGATTGGTGGAATGCAGTCTGGTGGCTTTTGGTATCGAATAGCTGCGCAGCATCGCCCTCGCGCTCCGACATAACCCTCAAACGCGCGCCGATCCGCTGCTCCGAGGGTACTCCCGAGCAGGCCTCAATTTGTCGCTCCACCCGCGCCAGGTCGGGCGAAGCCGATAGCCAACAAACATGGCCGATCCGACCAAGGCCGCCAAAAGCCCCACCACGAGCGCGTCGAACGTCATCAACGCCCAAACGATAGCGCGCGGCTGTTCCATCGCCAATTTGTGGTCGAGGCCGTGCAACGCCTGGCTGGGCGCGAATGCGGCAAACAACAGGATCGCCATGACGCCCGCCGTTGGCACGTATGAGGTCAGGGAACCCCAAAGGGTGACGGTATGATCCTCGATCACTTGTCCGACCACCCACACGATCACCATCAATTGCAGCACGCCGGAGACGATCAACGCAAGCGCCTCCGCGCGCGGCCCGATCGCCCTTCCCGCTATTTGGATGCCAAATCCAACAAACATGAAAACAGCGATGGACAAGATAATCAGTCCAAGGGCGAGCGGGGCTATCCGCACCGCTCGCGACACCGACCCATCCATCGCCCACAGCCTCGCTGTAAAGATCATCGCAAGTAAAAAACCCGCGAGCTTCACATATCCAAAATCCCAACGCAGTGGGCTTTGCGCCAGCACGTGCGCCGTGGCGCGGCTGTCGAACATGCCCATGGTGATTTCGACGATATGCTGCACAAATTCCGGAACGACGACGAGCGCCACGATCGCGGGCGCGACGATCATCGTTTTGCCGCCCAATCGATAGCTGTCATGGATGCCGCGACCGATACCGCGTGCCACGCTACCCAAGGCTTGGCTGATACTGACCATCGGCTAGACCTCTGTTGCTACTGTTAGCTGCCGGACGAATATCCGATCGGCATCCTGTTTAGTCGAGTCATTAAACGACCACTTTTGGCATCCACTCATTTGACCACGAACGGCAACAAGTGGGCGACATCCGCCGTCGCAAAAGGGAACCCTTTCGCAACATTCTGACCGGCAGCTAGCACCCCAAATCTGGCCATTGGCGCGCAGCCGTCTGAGTGCCATGTCAGAATAGCTATTCGGGATGAATGAACCAACGCCCGGTTTGGCGATCGGCTAAAAAACATCGAAAGCGATCCTCCGCGCTGGGAGCCATGAGGGCGGTAGCGTCCAAAGGCCACTTCGCGGCCTCCTCCTTGCCGTAGGAACGGCATATCACTCCATGGCTAGCGGCAGTTGCGTCGCTCTTATAGGCATAGGCGTGGTATTCCAGGTTGTTCTGGCCTCGTTGTTCGCCATTTGCGAGTAGATCAGCCAACTCTGACTGCACTTTCGGAGGGGCATCGACGAGCCGGTCGCGTTCAGCACCGTTTCCAAGCCCGAGCGCGCTAGGACGGCGATTCAGGATGCGCAAAACCCGCGCTTTCACCAGAACCGGAGCGCGGTCTAAACACGCGCGGATGATGCAGGACTGATCGACGCGCGCAACCAAGTCGACGGAAGCGTAGCGGTATGCGGCGTCGAAATCGAAGAGCGACCTCGGCACCCGGTCCGGGCGATCCCAATCAATCGACAAGCATCTATTCCGCATGGGTTGGGCAGGCGTCGCCTCCTCCGGGCATATCTGACAACTCCAGTTTTGGCACCGATCGATCTGCCCCGTCAGACGCACCACCTTATTATTAAACCCCGCGATATCCGCGCTGACCGCATCAAGTGTAGTGCTCAGCGGCTCAGCGGTCGTGCGATCGATGGCTTGTACGGAGCCGCACGCGCAGACAGCAGTTGAAAGTAACACGACTAGAAGCAACGATAACCGCATTGCTTTTCCTTCGGTTGCGCCAAACGAATTGACCGATCTTCGCACATCTAGGCTCGCAGTTATGTGATGACCACTACCCTACCTTAGCGATCCAACGGCAGCTTCTTTGGGCGCATGCCCAGAAGCCGCCTATCAGAAAACCACTGGGCCGAGCCATTGCCGACTGGTTGCGAAAGGAGCCCCCTTTGCAACACGCATCGGATTTACGCATCAGCGAAATCTGCGGCTTTCATCGCTCGCGTTCGTGATGCAAAACTTGTGATTTTTGCATCACGACCGTCGAAATGGCGGTCAGTTCTCGGCAAGCCCGTCCTTATCAGGCTGCCGATCTGACGCGCGCGAAACTCCTAAAATGTGCCTGAAGGTTGAGATCCTTCAGACCGGCTGTAAGTTCGTCGATCTGCGTGGCTAGGTCACCGCTGCTTAAGCCTGGACGGACCACAGCTTCCGCTGCCATTGCCCACGACCCGAATGCCTTCTCTGTTATTGCTTTCGAAGACAAAAGTACGACGCCACGATGACGGGTATCGGACTTGATCCGGCGATACGTTCTTTCGACACTTGCTTCTTCACCCTCAAGGGCCTGCAAGAAGCGACGGCCATCGTACAGCAGTAAGCCGGTAACTCCTGCGGCGGCATTGTTCAGCCGCGAAACCTTAAGTATCTCGGACACCGAGTTTTCGACAATATCGCGGGTCGCGGTACTTATGTAAGTTATTTGGATCATATGGCCTCCTGACCATGTAATCAGCTGTAATCTAATAAAATCGGATTAACCTACCCGCCATTAGGCGTCTCCTGCCGGACAGATATGAGCGCCCCCATCTGATGCAAAACTTTTGAGTTTTGCATCAGACGCTCTTCCTTCACCTCATCGGCAATCGTAATGCTTTGCCTAACGGTGATCGCCATTGGAATTATGGCAAGTCATCGGTCACGATCACAGAACGTTCGACGCTGTCGGGTTCGCGAAGCTGTAGGTCTACGTCACATATCGGTTTGCGATCGACCACGATGTAGCTGGAAAACAGGCTTATGCCTCGTTTGGTGGTCAAAACTTGCCGCTTCCCCTCCACCATCTTTCGTTCAATTTTTTCGGATGCCAAATGGAGGAATTGAGTGACGTAGCTTCCGTTCGCTTCCGGCTTTAGGTAAGCGTAAGTAGTGCCGCCGGGCGTTTTCGCGATGACGTTGTCCGCCTCCAGCTTGACATGCGGCTCGTCGCCCGGACGGAGGTAGGTTATCGGTCCGTAGTCCTTTACGATCCAATCGATTGTGGTTGCCAATATGTCGCGGCACTGTTGCCCGGTGATGCTGCCTTCGCGATGGTAGTTGAGGCCAATTTCGGCGAGCTTGTCCTTCCGGTTGAAATCCAGCTTGAGAGCATAGGGCACGCCCTCGCGCATATCGAACATTGTGTCGTCCGACTTACGGCTCAGGCCGCATCCGCGTAGCGCGAGATCACGAAAGCATTCTTTGAGGCCATACGGGTTGAACAGGTCGGCATCTACGGTGCCAATCACGTCCTCGAAGCTCGATCCGAGCTTAATGCCCTTGTACTCACCTATGGACTTGTAGGACGGGGCGGGAGCGGGCGAAGCATTGTTGCCAGATTGCGCCTGTCCACAGCCCGTGAGGGCGACCATAAAAGTCGTAGCTCTCCATGCCTTCAACGCTGTCCTCCTCGCACTTGCCTATCCAAATAATTCGCTGTGCGATCCCAACCGCGCAAGGCTCAAAACGCCTTTGGTCTTCTCGTAGATCAGCACCAAATCGGGTTTGATGTGACAATCCCGAAACCCCTTCCATGGCCCGCTAAGCGCATGATCAGCCAACCGCTCGGGCAGCGCCGCATCAGCAACGAGCAGATCAAAGACCGGCTGGAGAATATCGGCAAGGGCGGGATCGGAGCGCATCTCCCGCTTGTAATCCCGCTTGAATCTGCCGGTAAATTCAATCTCGCGCATCAGACTGCCTCCTCGGTCGGACTAACCGGGGGCGGGGGCGGTGCGGGGGGCACCTGTTGCGGCAATGGAGGGACCACCACCTGTGGCGGCGGAACGATCGCGGGCGGATCGGTCATGTCCTTGGCCCCGATATCGAGCGCCCACTCCTTCAACGAATTATAGCTGGCCTCGGTCAGCCCCGGCGTTTTGTGCTCATGATGCCAGCGCAGGACGAGATGGGGATTCCAGACGATCGCATTGCTCATGGGACCAGATTTGCCCGCCTTGATGTCGATGAAGTGCAGCTCCTTGAGCTTCTTCATGCGGGTCGCCCACGTATGCTCTCCGCGCTGACCACCGAACCCGGAAGCATTCGCCATATCGCCGTGCTTGTTCAGTACCACGAACGAATTGTCCCACGTCGAACACCACAGGGTGAGGTAAGTCGACGAGACTGGTGCACCCTTCGTCATCTCGTCCATGATCTTGAGGATCATGGGCATCGTTTTCGGGATCGTCGCGAACCCCTTGTTCGCGGTGCGATGCCACAAACTCGGGGCCGCCCCAGGCCAATGCAGCTCACGCAGCGCGAGCTGTTTTTTTGTTATTGCCCCCGCCTCCCTGATCGTCGCCATTTTCCAAAACTCCTGTTGCTCACCGGATAAGCCCGGATTTTGCCAGTTTCACTAAGATGCGCTTTTTTTTGTTATTTTTCAATAACTTAGGTATTTACTCACTGAAGACGAGTTCCGCTCTTGAAGTAACTTAAGGTAATGGGAATTTGTCAGACGTTGCAGCTCGTCATAGATCGTGCAACATATGATTCAGGATTTTCCTTTTATCTCCTTAATATCAATGGCTTGCGGGCGGCGATGCGGTTCTGCAATGTGCTATATGTACTGATACGTGCTACATGTGCTCCATGTGCTTACGGATGGTACAGGAAGGGTGGGGGGTATTGATCCCCCGTCGTCAAACCTTCATTTAGGTTTTGTGGCTACAACGTAGCTACAGGATTTTAGAAAGGTACTCTCTCATGGCTGCTGCCGATATCGTGCGCGCCCGGATCGACCCCGATCTCAAGAAGGAAGCTAGCGCTGTGCTGTCCGGCATGGGGCTGTCGGTGTCCGATGCCATTCGCCTGATGTTCGTGCGGGTGGCTGCGGATAAGGCGCTGCCCTTCGATGTGCGCATGCCCAACGCCGAAACACAAGCGGCAATGCGCGATGCCCGTGAAGGGCGGGTGACCCGTGTCACCAACGTCGCTGCGCTGATGGCTGATCTCGATTCCGACGACTGATCGAAAGGCAGACGATGGCGGTGATCGACGTGGAAGCCCTGCGCGCCCAGGTTCGCACGATGGACTATGTACGTGGCACCCCGGAGGAGGTCGCACAGTGGCGCGAAGACAACGAAGAATCCCGCGCTAACCTCGTCATCGAGGGCCTAACCCCCACCCCCGATGAAGACGCGATGTTCGCGATGCTGCTCGACGAGGGCGTGCCCCCGACGCTGGTGACACGGATCATCCTAAGGTTCTACATCCCGACCACGATCGCCGCCTGACGCCCTAAACGCTATTCCGCCCCGTCCGGAGCCTGGTGACGGGCAATATGCATCCACTGATGCAGAATCCGCGCTTTGGGCACCAAGTCGATCCAGGTCGCCCGAAGCTCGAATCATCTTCTATTAATCCGGATTATAGAGCCGACGCGATCGAACCATTAATACGCCGCGCCGGAGGCGTTATGATCGAATCGGATGTAGCATTTCATCGCAGGCGGGCGCGGGAAGAGCGGCTACGCGCGGCCCGTGTTGACAATAACCGACGCGCTATTTTGCATCTCGAACTGGCCGAGCTTCATGCTGAGCGTGTCATGCACATCGAAACCGCTAAAACCCCGGATATGGACACCCATATCTAAGCTTACCGCCCGCGCCCACCCCGCTCGGGGCCATCGCGCTCCCGGTCCCGCGCCTGTATCCGCTCCCGCTCTTCGCGCACCCGTTGCTCCTGCGGGTTGACCGGCGCGCGTTCCCGGTCGCGATCCCTTGCGCCGATCGCAGGCTCAATGCCGCCCCCGCCGCTCCGCTCCAGCTCGCCGCGCGCCACCTTCGCGGCCCCCTGCATCAACCCGGCGAGCCCCTGCATCGCCTGCTCCGATCCCGACCACACCCGCTCGGCTGCCGACCGCAGCCATTCCCGGCCCCGCTCGATATATTCGCGGGCGCGACGGCTCTCGCGGACCATCTCGTTGAACATACCGCGCATCGTTACCGCCTGGGGCCTCTCGCCCTCCGGCGTCGCGCGCTGCGCGCGCCGCTCGAGCGCCGCTGACGCGGGACCAAGCTTGATCGTCGGCTCCATCCCCACCCCCTGGCGCGCATAGCTGCGATGATCGACCCGTTCGGCATGGCCTGCACGTTCCAGCGCCTGGTTGGTCAGCTCTGCCCATTTTTCGCGCACCGCTTCGACCTCGGTCGCGGCGGTCGAGCGCACGTCGAGCTGGCGCGTCTTCGCCCCCAATCCGTCAGGACCCACCTGCCGCGTTGTGGTCAGCACATGCGCGTGGTGATTGCGATCGTCGCCATAATCGTGCGGCTCATGGATCGCCACATCGACCGCCACCCCATAGCGCTGCACGATATCCTCCGCGAACGCCCGCACCAGCGCGTGCCGCTGATCGCGGTCCAGCTCGGTCGGAAGCGCCAGCTCATATTCGCGCGCGGTCTTGGCGTCCTTGCGCTTCTCCGCTGCCTCGACCGCGTTCCACAGCGCCGATCGATCCTGCGCCCATTCCGCGCCCTCGGGCGCGACGATGAACGACGCCTCGACCCCGCCGCGTCCGCGATAGTCGTGCACTCGCCCGTCGCGATCGTTCTCAAGCAGTGCGCCCGATCGATACGCAGCAGCTGCGACCGAGCTGCGCCCGGTCGAGCGCGACACCGATTTCACCGCCAGATGGTAGATCGCCATCGCTGCGCGCCTTTCTCAAAACGTAGTCCAGCGGCATGATGCTGGTCGGGGTGTGGGGCGGAAGCCCCATTGTCGCCACGCGACATGGGTGCAGGGTGTCCCTGCCGCACGCATTACGCAGTAATGCTAAAGTGCGCCCTTGTCTCCTACCGTCGT
>ENA-ORXF01002679-ORXF01002679.1-marine-metagenome-genome-assembly--contig:-NODE-2679-length-10474-cov-5.959027_pt1 | contig 10474 bp, 8 predicted proteins | sample MGYA00237864_ERZ511476 | MGnify/ENA primary metagenome ERZ511476 (study PRJEB26306, sample SAMN06343908) | marine metagenome | isolation source: coastal waters | place: Atlantic Ocean: West Antarctic... | reverse complement strand
ACATCAGGGGTTTATCTTGAAGAATATGCTAAGAAAAACTGGTTTTCTGACCTAATAGAAATTAATGTTTCTAATTTAGCTGGCGTTCCCTCAATTATTTATGGATTATTAGCTCTTGGATTATTTGTGTATAGCTTTGGATTAGGCCAAAGTATTTTAACTGCAGGTCTTACTTTAGCTCTTCTTATGCTTCCTATCGTTATTGTTTCAACAAGAGAAGCTATTAGAGCAATACCTGTCCATATTCGCGAAGCTGCATATGCTGTTGGTGCAACAAAATGGCAGGTTTGTCATAACCATGTAATTCCCTATTCATATGGAGGAATTTTAACAGGTGTAATTATTGGCATGGCCAGAGCAATTGGTGAAACTGCCCCAATCATAACGATTGGGGCTCTTACATTTATTGCATTTTTACCTCCAAGCCCTATTGGTTTAGAGCCTCCATTTTTAAACTTTGAATGGTTGGACTCTGGCTTTACAGTGCTACCTATTCAAATGTTTAATTGGATTTCAAGACCACAACATGCATTTCATATTAATGCTGCAGCTACTGGAGCAGTGATCATAATGCTCACCCTCTTAATGAATGGTTTTGCTATTAAGCTGAGATATAATATTAGGAAAAAAATTAAATGGTAAAAAAAATCACTTCAAATAAACTAAAACCCGATGAAATAATCAAGGCTGAATCTAAAAGTCTTAATTTCTTTTATGCTGATGGGACACAAGCTTTAAATGGTGTAAGTTTACCTGTTTACGAAAATAAAATTACTGCTTTAATTGGGCCTTCTGGATGTGGTAAATCAACTTTCCTAAGGTGTTTTAACAGAATGCATGATCTTTATCCTGGGAATCGATATGATGGTCAAATTATTTTACAGCCGGATAATACCAATATACTTTCAGATGGGGTTGATCCAATTGAAGTCCGTATGAGAATTAGTATGGTGTTTCAAAAACCAAACCCTTTTCCTAAATCAATCTATGAAAATGTAGCTTACGGGCTTAGGGTTAGAGGTGAATCAAACAAGCGTAGATTAGATGAAAAAGTTGAAGAAGCATTGAAAGGTGCATCATTATGGAATGAGGTAAAAGATCGCTTACAAGATCTTGCTTTTAACCTTTCAGGTGGCCAGCAACAAAGATTATGTATAGCAAGGGCTTTGGCAACAGAGCCTGAGATTATGTTGTTTGACGAACCAACATCAGCACTAGATCCAATTGCTACAATGAATATAGAAGAATTAATGTCAGAATTAAAGCAAAAACTATCGATATTAATTGTAACTCATAACATGCAGCAAGCTGCTAGAATTTCTGACTATACCGCTTACATGTATCTCGGAAAATTAGTTGAGTTCGATGCAACTAATCAAATTTTTACAAACCCATCTAAGAAAGAAACAGAAGACTATATAACTGGCAAGTTTGGCTAAGAAAATTAAGACTTTATTTTTTCAATTAAAAATTCTGCGGCTTTAATCGCTTTTTCTTTGTCTGGTCCCTCTGTCATAACTCTTATTAATGGCTGAGTACCTGACTCCCTAATTAAAATACGCCCTTTATGCTCCATTATTAATTTTGCATCATCAGTAGCTCGCACCATTTCTGAAGATTTTAGGTCTACGTTTTTAGTGAGTGGTAAGTTAATTAAAATTTGTGGGTACATTGGAATTAATTTTAATACTTCCTCAATAGATTGTTTAGCTTCAAGAATTGAATTTAAAACTTGTAACGCAGAAATAATCCCATCACCTGTTGAGTGCTTATTGGTTATAAGGATATGCCCAGAATTTTCACCGCCTAACATCCAATTTTTTTCGTAAAGCAACTCTGAAACGTAGCGGTCACCAACATTAGAACGCAAAAAAGGAATCTCTAATTTTTTGCATTGCTCCTCAAATGCTAAATTAGTCATTAAAGTGCCAACAACCCCGCCTTTTAATTTATCTTTTTTATGGTAATCCTGCATTATTAAAAATAAAAGTTGATCCCCATCGACGAGATTACCTTTTGAATCTGTCATAATTACACGATCGCCATCACCATCAAATGCTATTCCTAAGTCAGCATTATTACTTAAGACACTTTCTTGTAATAACTCAGGATGGACTGACCCTGCATTGTGATTAATATTTAATCCATCTGGTTTGTTATTAATTGTAACGACCTCTGCACCAAGGGCAGAAAATACTTTTGGTGCAACTTGATAAGTTGCACCATGTGCACAATCTAAAACAATCTTTAAGGAATTTAGATTAAAGCTAGAATCGACAGTACTTTTACAAAAATCAACATACCTATCAACAGCGTCATCAATTCGCCTTACCTTGCCTATCTTATTTGAAGGATTACGATTAACTTCTTTATCTAATAAGGCCTCAATTTCTAATTCCACCTCATCAGAAAGTTTAAGTCCTAAATCAGAAAAAAACTTAATCCCATTATCTTCAAATGAATTATGAGATGCTGAAATTACCACTCCAATTTGAGCGCCTAATGATTTAGTTAAAAATGCAATCGCTGGAGTTGGAATTGGTCCGGTTAAAAACACATCCACACCTGCGGAAGAAAAGCCAGATTCTAAGGCAGATTCAAGCATATAGCCTGATATCCTAGTATCTTTACCAATAACAACTGTTGGTCTTTCTTCTTTATTCCAGGATTTTGTAAGAACAATACCAGCCGCATAGCCAAGCTTAATAAAAAACTCAGGAGTTATTGGGTACTCTCCAGTTTTACCTCTTATTCCATCCGTCCCAAAATATTTTCTTGTCATTTATATTTAATTTCCATCTAGTTGCAATGTTTTAAGTGCAATTTTTGTTTCTTTAACATCATGAACTCTAACTATCTTTGCACCTCTTAAAACACTAAGTGCAGCCATAATTGCGCTTGCTTGAATAATATCATTTTCTTCATCGCCAATGATGTTTCTTACCATTGATTTTCTTGAAACACCTACAAGTAATGGTGCTGATAAAACTTTTAATTTGTCTAGAGATTGAAATAATTTTAAATTATTATCATGAGTTTTACCAAATCCGAAACCAGGATCTATCACTAACCTTGATTGATCTATACCAAACTCACTACAAACATGAATTCTTTCTTGAAGAAATTGACTTACATCATTAATTATATTTTTATATATGGGTTTATCTTGCATATCATTTGGGGTTCCTTGCATATGCATTAAACATAGCATTACATCTGACTTTGCAACTATATCCATAGCTCTGGGTTGTCTTAATGCATAGATGTCATTAATCATCTCAACTCCTAAATCAAGACCCAATTCCATAATTTCTGGTTTATATGTATCAATTGAAACTGGAATATTAAAAGTTTTTTTGATGGCTTTTACTACAGGTTCTATTCTTTTTCTTTCTTCATTAACTGGCACTATTTTTGCCCCAGGCCTTGTTGACTCTGCTCCGATATCAATTATATCTGCACCACTATAAATCATCATCTCAACATGTTTAAGTGCTGCATTGGGGGTAATGAATTTTCCACCATCTGAAAACGAATCAGGTGTTACATTCAGTACTCCCATAATGAGAGATTCTTTATTTTTTTGAAGGAGTTTTTTTATTGAATTCATCGCAAAAATAAGGGGCTTTTCAAGCCCCTTATTTACTTACTCTTTGCAGTAGGTTGCGTCGCCAAACTGTCAGGTCCAATAGATGGGCCCTTCTTATTTTTTGGAGGCTTTATTGAAGCTCGTGATGGCTTAGGTAACCTAACTTTTTTACCTGCCATTACGTCAGAAATCTGATCACTATCAATTGTTTCATACTCAAGAAGAGCTTTGGCCATTGCCTCAACTTTTCTTTTATTTTTTTCAATTAACTTACGAGCAATTTTATATTGCTCATCTAAGATAGATTTTATTTCTGTATCAACTTTTAGCTGAGTCGCCTCAGAAATAGATTTAGTATTTAAGAATGAATCTTGATTGTCATCTACATACACCATGGTTCCTAATTTATCTGACATACCATACTTAGTTACCATCTCTCTTGCCAATTTTGTTGCACGCTCAAAATCGTTTGCTGCACCAGTTGACATTTGCTTCATGAAAACCTCTTCTGCAATCCGACCTCCAAAAAGAATAGATATTTCTTCTAACATTTTCTCTTTAAAATTACTAAAGCTATCAAATTCTGGTAGCTGCCAAGTGAGCCCGAGAGCCCAACCTCTTGGCATTATTGTTACTTTATGAACTGGGTCAGCATTTGGAAGTAGTTGCGCAACAACTGCATGTCCTGATTCGTGGAAGGCAGTGTTTCTTCTCTCTGCTTCACGCATGACAAGTGATTTTCTTTCTGGACCCATAAATATTTTATCTTTTGCTTCTTCAAAATCTTCCATATCTACAGTACGCTTGTTAGATCTTGCAGCAAATAAAGCTGATTCGTTAACTAAATTTGCTAAATCAGCACCAGAAAAACCTGGGGTACCTCGAGCAATAATATCTGCCTTTACGTCAGCATCAGCTGGAATTTTTCTCATATGAACAAGTAAAATTTCCTCTCTACCTTTGATGTCAGGTAGGGAAACCATAATTTGTCTATCAAAACGACCTGGTCTTAATAAGGCTTTATCAAGTACATCAGCTCTATTAGTTGCAGCTATAACAATGACTCCTGAATTAGGCTCAAAACCATCTAGTTCTACGAGTAATTGATTTAATGTTTGTTCGCGCTCATCGTTTCCGCCACCAGTTCCTGAGCCCCTACTTCTTCCAACAGCATCTATTTCGTCAATAAAAATAATGCATGGCGAGCTTTTTTTAGCTTGTTCAAACATATCCCTAACTCTTGCAGCACCGACACCGACAAACATTTCAACAAAATCAGAACCAGATATCGTAAAGAAAGGGACGCCTGCTTCACCTGCAACTGCTCTTGCAAGTAATGTTTTACCAGTTCCAGGAGGTCCAACCATAAGAACACCGCGAGGAATTCGACCACCTAATTTATGAAATTTTGTTGGATCTTTTAAAAAATCAACTAACTCATGCACTTCTTCTTTAGCTTCATCGCATCCCGCTACATCCTTGAAAGTAGTTTTATTTGTAGTTTGATCAAGTTGTCTTGCTTTGCTTTTACCAAAAGAGAATGGCCCACCACCGCCTTTATTTCCACCCTGCATCTGACGCATAAAGAATATCCATACACCAACTAATAAAATCATTGGAAACCATGAAATAAATATACTCATCAATAATGATTGTTGTTTAGCTGGTTTTGCGTCTACAACTACATTATATTTAAGCAAATCTGACACTAAATATGGATCAGTAGGTGCATATGTTGAAAACTTTTTCCCGTCGGCAGTTATCCCAGTAAGGTTAGGGCCGTCAATTTCTACCTTAGAAATACTTCCTGATTTAACTTGATCTATAAATTCAGAATAGACCAATTTATTTTCAAATCGAGGTGATCCAGAAAATTGATTGAAAATGGTCATCATAAATAGACCGATTACGAGCCATATTGCTATACTTTTAAAGTTGTTATTCACATTGGTACCTTTATTAAGTTAATCATTTTAATCTTTATTCTAAACTAGAATATCTTTAAAAACTTATGTATTTAATTTTCCATAACCTAAAACAAAAATTTCTGAGCTCCTTCCCCTTGAAGAACTTGGCTTTATTCTTAGAACCTTTTTAAAGAAAGGTTTCATAGAGTCAACAAAGCTATCGAAATCAGCTCCTATAAAAGACTTGACCAACAAATGTCCATTCGGTTTCAACCAATTACAAGAAAAATCTAAAGCAAGCTCGTTTAGATAAATAGCTGCTGACTGATCAACTACCTTTATTCCACTTATATTGGGTGCCATATCTGAAATTACAAGGCCTATCTCCGAATTTTTTAATTTATTCTCCACTTCAATCAGGACCTTATTATCTCTAAAATCACCTTGAATGAATTCTACATTTTTAATGGGCTGCATCTCTAATAAATCCAATGCAATCACCTTTCCTTTTAAGCCAATCCTTTTAATGGCAACCTGCGACCAACTTCCTGGCGCGGAACCTAAATCGACAATTGTCATATTTTCTTTAAAAAGATTATGTTTTTCATCAATTTCAATTAATTTATATGCGGCACGTGATCGATATCCATCCTTCTGGGCTTGCTTTACAAAGACATCAGAAATATGTTCAGACATCCAGCTTTTACTAGTTCTTGTTCTTTTCATCTGATATGATTTACATCCAAATAATTTAAGAAAATAAAAATGGTGAATTCAAAGCAAATCTCATACTTAAGGGGTCTTTCCCACTCTATTAACGCTGTCGTTCAAATTGGCAACAAAGGTCTTTCTGATACAGTCATTAAAGAAATTGAAGAGAACCTAAAAGCTCATGAGTTAATTAAAATCCAAGTTCAAGTTAATGATAAATTAAAAAGGCAAGAATTTTTAGATTTAATCTGTAAAACATTAGGCACTGTTTCAGTTAATCATATTGGTAAACAAATAGTTGTTTTTAGAGCCAATACAGAATCAAAAATAAAGCTACCTTGAGTACTAACGTACTTTTAAAACCAATAAAATACCTAATATACACTCAAATAAAAATGCTGCGCTAGCTATCCCATGCCAAGTGCTATATCTGTCTGCAAAAACACTCTCTATTATTTCTTTTGAAACAGAGCTATCATTAAAATTATCAATAATGGGATTAATTCCAAAATAACTTATTAAAATAAGGAAAAGCATAAGCAACAATAACCAAAAAATAACAGATCTAAAAAATAATAAGTTATTTTTTTTGAACCCATAAATTATAAGAAACCCCGAAGAAAACATTCCATACAAATTCATAAAGGCAAACATGTCATTTGCAATCGCTCCTGCAATATAAGAACTTGGAATTTTATTAAATAAAATTGTTGTGACCATTAGCATAGACCATAATCCACCCACCCATAGCGAAGTAATAATTATAGATAGCTTTTCAAGTAATGAATTCATAAGTTAGATATAAGATATTTTTATAATTTCATAATTTTTTAAACCGCCTGGTGACTCAAAATCTATCACATCACCTTCTTCTTTACCAATCATAGCTTTAGCTAAAGGAGAATTGATGGATATTTTTTTTTCTTTAATATTAGATTCATCGTCACCAACAATTTGGTAATTATATTTTTTTTCTTCGTCTAAATCTTCGATTTCTACAGTTGATCCAAAAACACATTTTCCATCTGAATTTAATGAGCTAGGCTCAATTATAATTGCTTGCGAAAGTATTGCTTCAATTTGAGCCAGTCGCCCTTCAATAAATCCTTGTCGTTCCTTTGCTGCATCATATTCTGCATTCTCTGATAGATCTCCCTGAGCCCTTGCTTCCGCAATAGCTTGAACAACATTTGGTCTATCCACACTTTTTAATTGCTTCAATTCTGCTTTGAGGAGTTCTGCGCCATTTCTAGTAATTGGAATTTGATTCATTAAACTGTTCCTATGTAAATAATCACCTTAAATTTATTTAGTGATAATAATTCTTGAGTCTATTTTAAGATGATATTTTATGCAAGTTCTGGAGTGAGGTTACACCGAGTTCTTTTGAAAAATTCATTGCCTTACAAGCTGCTCGAGCACCAAAAAGTGTTGTGTAATAAGTGATTTTATTTTGCAATGCATTTCTTCTAATCTCATATGAGTCAGCAATGGCTTTTTTATCTTCGGTAATATTAACAATGAAGTCAATTTCATCATTTTTAATCATATCTACAATATGTGGCCTACCTTCAGCAACTTTATTTACTGAAATCACATCCATATTATTTTCTTTTAATACTTTTGCAGTGCCTTTAGTTGCGACTAATTTAAAGCCTAAATCGTCAAGAGACTTTGCAATATCAATAACACTTTGATGATCTTCTTTCCGAACACTAATAAAAGCCTTACCACTTTTTGGGAGGGTGGTTGAGGCACCAAGCTGAGCTTTAATATATGCTTCCACAAAAGTTTTCCCTACCCCCATAACTTCCCCGGTAGATTTCATTTCTGGTCCTAAAATAGTATCAACTCCTGGAAATTTAATAAAGGGAAAAACTGCTTCTTTTACAGAGAAGAATTTAGGCTCAATTTCTTTTGTTAGATTTAGAGATGCAAGTGTTTTACCAGCCATAACTTTTGCAGCAATTTTAGCTAATGGTCTGCCTATAGCTTTTGAAACAAATGGTACAGTTCTTGAAGCTCTAGGGTTCACTTCCAATACAAATATTTCTTCATTTTGAACGGCGAATTGAACATTCATTAAGCCAATTACATTTAATGCTTTCGCCATCAACTTTGTTTGGGTTATTATTTTCTTTTGTATTTTTTTCGATAAACTATAGGGCGGAAGTGAGCATGCCGAATCACCTGAATGCACTCCTGCCTGCTCAATATGTTCCATAATTCCAGCTACTACTACTACTTTACCATCCGAAATAGCATCAATATCTACTTCAATAGCATTATTTAAAAAACGATCTAATAAAACGGGTGATTCATTTGATACCTTAACAGCCTCTCTCATATACCGCTCGAGATCATTTTTTTCATGCACTATTTCCATAGCTCTACCACCTAAAACATAACTTGGTCTAACAACTAAAGGGTAGCCAATTTCTTGAGCTAATTTAATGGCCTGAGTTGGATTTCTAGCTGTCCGATTAGGTGGCTGCTTTAGTTTTAAATTTTTTATTATTTGTTGAAAGCGTTCGCGATCTTCAGCCGCATCGATATCATCAGGTAGTGTCCCTATAATTGGGGCACCTTCTTGAGCTAATTCTTTTGCAATTTTAAGTGGTGTTTGTCCTCCATATTGAACAATTACACCCCATGGATTCTCTGTTCTAATAACTTCAAGGACATCCTCCATGGTGATTGGCTCAAAATATAATCTATCCGATATATCATAGTCAGTTGATACTGTTTCTGGATTACAATTAATCATAATAGTTTCGTACCCACAATCTCTTAGAGAAAGAGCTGCATGAACACAACAATAATCAAACTCGATTCCCTGACCTATTCTATTAGGGCCTCCGCCAATAATAATAATTTTTTTGTTCGTAGAAGGATTTGCTTCGCAAGCTCTTTCATAAGTCGAATAAAGATAGGCTGTGCTTGTTTCAAATTCTGCGGCACAGGTATCTACTCTTTTATAAACCGGATGAATTTTATATTTGTAACGTAATGATCTAATATCTTTAGTTTTTTTTCTAACGAGCTTAGCAATCCGACTATCAGAAAACCCCTTCCTTTTTATGTCGAAAAGCATTTCCGAGTTAAACGATTTAAGAGACATTTTTTTAATTTTTTCTTCTATCTCAATTAACTCTTTTATTTGATAAAGAAACCATGGGTCAATTTTAGAATGCTGAAATATTTCTTCAATAGATAAGCCTAGTCTAAAGGCATCACCCAAAAACCATAATCGATTCGGGCCAGGTTCTCGTAACTCCATAATGATTTCATTTTTGTCTGTTGATTGCTCCGAAAATCCATCCACATCAATTTCAAGACCTCGTAATGCTTTTTGGAGAGACTCCTGAAATGTTCTTCCAATAGCCATTACCTCTCCGACAGATTTCATTTGGGTTGTTAACCTAGAATCTGCTTGTGGAAATTTTTCAAAAGCAAACCTTGGGACTTTAGTCACAACATAATCAATAGAGGGCTCAAAAGATGCAGGGGTGAGTCCTCCTGTTATGTCGTTACTTAACTCGTCAAGCGTGAAGCCAACAGCTAATTTAGCTGCAATTTTAGCAATTGGAAATCCTGTTGCTTTTGATGCTAATGCCGATGACCTAGAAACTCTTGGGTTCATTTCTATAATTACCATTCGTCCATCATTGGGATTAATTGCAAATTGAACATTTGAACCACCTGTTTCAACGCCAACCTCCCTTAAGACATCAATAGATGCCTTCCTCATTAACTGATATTCTTTGTCGGTTAATGTTTGAGCAGGTGCAACAGTTATTGAGTCTCCAGTATGAACACCCATTGGATCTAGATTCTCAATAGAGCAGATGATAATACAATTATCATTTGTATCTCTTACCACCTCCATCTCAAATTCTTTCCAACCTAAAAGTGATTCTTCAATTAATAACTCATTTGTAGGTGAAGCATCCAATCCTCTTTTACAAATATTTAAAAATTCTTCCTGATTATAGGCAATTCCACCACCACTCCCCCCCATAGTAAAAGAAGGGCGAATAATCGCAGGGTAACCAATGCTCGCCTGGACCTGAACTGCTTCCTCTAAACTATGAGCTATTAAAGAGTGGGCAGACGCAAGGCCAATTTTACTCATTGCTTCTTTAAATTTCTGCCTATCTTCGGCTTTATCGATTGCTTCTTTTGAAGCACCAATCAATTCAACATTATACTTTTCTAATATTCCATTTTTATCCAAATCTAAAGCACAATTAAGTGCAGTTTGACC
>ENA-ORXF01002678-ORXF01002678.1-marine-metagenome-genome-assembly--contig:-NODE-2678-length-10477-cov-3.243462_pt1 | contig 10477 bp, 15 predicted proteins | sample MGYA00237864_ERZ511476 | MGnify/ENA primary metagenome ERZ511476 (study PRJEB26306, sample SAMN06343908) | marine metagenome | isolation source: coastal waters | place: Atlantic Ocean: West Antarctic... | reverse complement strand
CGACGAACCGGCCACGTTCAACGCCGCCAAGTTCATCGTATACATGGACGACGGGGCACGCACCTGGTTCCACATTCGTTTCTGCGTGATTTCGGTTTTGTCGACTAACGTGGTGCCGCACGACATACACCGACCCGCATTCGACGACACTTCAGTTCCCGAACAATCATTACATCTTTCTCCTCCTAAGTATGATGGCATATCCTATATTATTGTATGCGATATAAAATTGAAACCAAATATGTGAATATGCTTGTCTGGTAGACAATAGAACGATGCCGCACGTGTGCGTGCACTGTAACCGCTCCTTTTCACGCAAGATATACTTCGAAAGACACCAGTATGCGTGCGAGTTGATGCAAAAGAGCAGTGAGGAGCGACGTTTCGAATTGGAAGAGCACGCAGATACTCCCACACCGCGGAAGCAATACGAGCTCATTCTTGAACTAGCGCATATGGTGAAGTCGCAGGAGAAGAAAATAAAGATACTCGAAGGCATTGTCCAGCGCACACAGAAAAAGAAACTCTCGGTCACTGCGTGGCTGGATGAAAATGCGTCGCCGTCGCAAAGTTTCAATGAGTGGTTTGGTGCGTTGGAAATCGACCAAACTGATGTCGAACGCGTGTTCGAGCACGACCATATCAAAGGCATTATTAGCGTATTGGAGAACAAGACGTCGGCGGTCTCCATTGAGACGCTGCCCATCCGCTCTTTCAAGCAAAAAGAGAACACCCTATATATCTTCAATGGAGAGAAATGGGAAGCAATGTCTGTCGACCTCTTGAAAACGTTTGTTGCGTGTATCTCGAAGGGAATACGCGTAATTTTCCGAAAGTGGGTCGATGAGAATCAAGAGAAAATAGACAATTTGCACAGCGACTTTTCGACAACCTATTTGGAAAAACTATACAAGGTGAACGGTGGGAAATTTACAACCGACCAGACCCACTCCCGGATCAAGCGCGGTCTTCACCAACACCTCAAAACAGACCTCCAAAATGTGATTGAGTACGAGTTCACGTTTTGAAGGTTGTCTTTCTTCTCTTGGTATAAAAATTGATTAGATAATCGTGACCAATGAAATGACAAAAAAGATGACCGATAACGATAACGATAACCATCTCAAAGTTGATATTTATTACGATAAATACCCATCACCAAAGTTTGTCGGCATAAATCATGTAGACGAAGTGTCGCGTGTTGATGTCGCACCCACAACTAGTGTTCTCGCAGAGCCAACGACTGTCGTCGTGTCTGCGCCCGCACCAGCACCAGCACCAAGACCAGCACCAGCACCAGGACCAGCACCAGCAAGCAATGTTCTTGAGGGCGACTCGCAAACTAAGACTAATCCATTTCTCGCGGGAGGGCTGTTGATTGGTAGCACATTGATCTGTATTGGTATTGGGGTGATGTGTATTGTGATTGCTCTTGAAGAAAATGAACCCAATGAAGAATATATGATTAAGTTGGAGGGCAATATAATATATGTGTTTTATCTTGGTGTTAGCATTCTGTTTTGTGTGGGATTGTGTCTCTGTGGAGTAATCTGCGCACAATGTACTGATGTTTGTCTGGTTTGTTGCAACTGAAAAAATCAACTTCACAACTTCACAACTTCACAACTTCATTATCATTCTCATTCTATTTTCTACCTCTTTTCACCTCTTTTCAATCGGACAGTGTTCGGGTGTGATGAATTGACTGCAATGATTCTTAACAATATACTTTTGACAAATTGGGCAAAACGGGGGGTGCATTGTTTCGGTCATAGCGTTTATAAATGTAATCTGCTCAATGACCACCTGCTCAATGACCACCGGCATTATTATTGCGCCACTTGCGAGAGCCTGTCTAGGAAGTTTCTGGATTGCTTGCATCTTGTAGTTTACAGAGATGAAATTCTTACAAATGGTATTCAATTTTTTTCACTTGTTGGGCGTCAATAAACCATTGTATCTTCTGTGTCCGTATATGGAAATTGAAATATTTTAAACAAACATGCTTCAAAAGATACGACGCTTGTATTGAGCAAAATGGGACTAGAGCATTGTCTACGATTTGTTGTCGATGCTTTTCATGATGTATTCGTTGGCAGTTACGTGAATTATCTCTCCGTATTGTATATTATGGCCGTGACACGCAGTAACAGTAGTATTGGCACATCTAGTGTGTCGCGAAATACGAGAGGAGCTAGCAAAACGAGAAAAGGAGGCACCATTAAAAATACCGCAACAAAGAGCAAGACAAATAAATCCGTTAGAAATAAATCCGTTAGAAATAAATCCATTGGAACTAAACCAATCGGGAATAAATCCGTTAAGGAAGGATTTATCCAGAGAATCAACCCAACAGAAGGAGAAAGTATATTCGAGTCATACCTTTCAGTTTTGATACATTTGCTTGGCACACAATATATATATGGAAAAATAGTCCAAGAAATTAGTGATGTAGTCACCATTCAAGAAGTGCCTAGAAAGAATGTTCTTCCAGTGCTTGAGAGAAATAAGTTCGATCCTATTATTTATTATTATAAACCAAATACCAAAAAAGGCGAGGTGGATGGCGAGGATGGCGATGGCGAAACGCACTATCGGGTCTACTCGTATGAAAAGAACGAGAGTTCGCGTAGTAAAAATGCCTTCAAGTGGAAGATAATAGACCCTTACGATTTGTATCAAAAGAAGAAATCTCACGGGTTTTGTCAGATGTTTGCCTTGTATATAGCAACTAACAGGACAGACGGTTTTCTTGACAAAACAAACGTCAAAGGAAAAATCTCGAAGGAAGAGTTGGCTGCTCTTCATAGACGTAACACATTTGAATGTTTGAAAAAAACAATAAAGTTGATTGAGAATTTGCCCGAACCAATCATCAACGCTATCAAAATCGAATTCAGTGATCTCGAAAAAGACCCCAAAAACGGCATCCCGTTTAAAATGGAGTTTGATGATTTTGTTGACGATTTGAAGGGATTCAAAATCGCGGATTTAAACGATTACATCGCGTCGCTCAAATAGTGTATACACAGATTATTAGATCAATATACGGAGAGAGTAAATCCTAAACGGAAGTTTTGGAGAACTACATCACAAGAAGTGTTGGGTTTTTTTAATTTAATGGATGGTGAAATGTGGGTAAATAAAGATGAAGATGAAGACGAAGATGAGAGAGAAATAAATAAGACAAAGCGTGTTTTATCTGAATACTTTAAAGATAATCAAAATCCAACACATCATAGGTATAAATAAAGAATGGATTGGAATGTATTGTTCTCATGAAAATGTAATTAATTGTGAAGGTGTGAAATACGATACATTAAGTAAGTTTGTTGAGGCACATTATAGAAAGGAACAACCAAACAGTTCTTGTAAGGCACAAGGTTGGGTTGAATGTAAATATGAACTTGATGACGAATGGGTAGAAATTAAAAAGAATCAATAATATTTATATTAGTTTTCTTAAAAACTAAGATTTGTATTTATATATGTATAATGTATAAATGCCAACATCAAAAAACACAAAATCGGGAAATCCTACCCGAAAAGAATTAGAAGCATATATGAACAAACGGGCAAGTGTGATGCATAGCAACCATGTAAAAATGCCAATAGCTCCTGGACAAGGATTTAAATCAAAAACATCTTCTGCCCTAAAATTGATAATCCCAGAAATAAGAGATATGGCACAAAGAGCTAGGGAAAAAAAATTAGCAAACGAGTTTAGACATTATATGGAAAATGCAAAAACACATTCTATAAAAAAACGTTTAGGCAATTTAAACAAATCATCGCCAAAAGCAAAAACACAATCTATAAAACGTTTAGACAATTTAGACTTAGAGGAGGAGTTAATCAATGAGAAATGGTATGGAGGAAAGAAAAGAAGAAAACAGAAAACTAAAAAACATAAAAAAAAACAGAAAACTCGCAAAAATCGTAAAAAATCTAAAAAATAGATTAAGATTAAAGTATTTAAAAATAATTAATGTTAAATATATAGTAATGTGACAACGTGTCCGAGTGGTTAAGGAGGCGCCCTGCTAAGGCGTTGTGTTTTACACGCGCAGGTTCGAGTCCTGCCGTTGTCGTATTGTATAATAATATAAAAGTTTATTTATTTTATTATATAAAATAATGAGTTATTGTGAATATAAGTGTAACTATTGTATGGATATAATTGATAAAAATAATATGTATTAAGGGAGATAATCGCATATATTATCATTGGTCTATTTATGGGCGTTCCCAATCGTATTTTTATTGTTCCATATCGGAACCGAGAAAATGATAAGAAGAAATTTCTCGAACGTATGAACGATTATCTCTCCGATTCGACCGATTGGGAAATATATTTTTCGCACCAGCATGACAATCGCCCATTCAATCGCGGTGCGGTCAAGAACATAGGGTTCCTTGCGATGAAAGATAAGTATCCGAATGATTACAAGGACATTACCTTCATATTTCATGATGTGGATAACACCCCAGTTAACAACGGTTCTATCCACTATACCACTACCGAGGGCGTCGTCTCCCACTTTTACGGCTTCGAGTTTACACTTGGCGGTATGTTTGCAATCAAGGGAAAGGACTTTGAAACTACCAAAGGATATCCTAATTTTTGGGGATGGGGGTTTGAAGACAATTTGATTCAAGAGCGATGCACCAAGGCAGGATTGAAGATAGATCGCAGCTGCTTTTTCAAGATTAATGACAAAAAAAATATTGACCACAGTTTTGATGGATGGACCCGAACGTTGTCCAAGCGCGACCAATACGTATACTCAATGGAGAGTCCCGATGATATGTATAAACTGAAGGACGTGAAGTGGAGCATCGAGGGACAAATGATAAATATCACAAATTTTACGCCAGAAATGCGCTTGGAAGACCAGGAGTTCTACAAGCGCGATATTCGACACGGCACAAGAGTGAGGGGAAAACCTGGCTTCTTCCGAAAGAACTGGAACATGGGGAACCTTATAAAACGGTGAACGGTGAACGTCCAACACTAACGCTTTGTAAACTTCGGTTGGATTTTATTCGCCGGATGCTTTGCGTTCATGTGCGCTTCCAATTGTTTCATGCTGTTGAACGTATCCTTGTGGCACACCGAGCACACGGCATTGTTGCGAGAGCACGCGCGCTTACTCTTTTCTCCTGCCTTTGCAGCGATTTCTTTTTCTTTGCGAGCCCGATTCTTCACCTTTTGTAAGCGCTCTCTTTCGGTTTGGATGATTTGGTTATGAAGCACAACAAAACGGTGCTTGCTGTGCTTCATACTCAGTGTGGTGAAGTGGGCGTTTTCCCATTCCTCCATGAATTCCTTACGCGTATTGATTTTTTTGACGGGGGAAGGGAGTTTCTCATCGGCGCACAGGAGCCCACTGGACTGAAGGGACAACGAAATAACGAAATCGAAGTTGGCAACCAGCGCACTTCCTTCGCGGCAATACGGACACTTGAAGCTAGCGTTAGCGTTAGCGCTAGTGTGGCGCGTCATCTGTTCCAGACAATGTTCGCATACCCCATGTCCACAACGAAGCAGCTCCATTGAAGGAAGGGTTTCGTGTGGTTTTTGCGTCGTCGCAATGCTATAGTATGCCTCGCCGAAGCATATTCCGCACGTATTGACGCCTGCGTTCACAGCACAAAATAGTTCGGTGTTTTCGGACATCTTGTATAGTATCCTATCGATTCTTCTACAGATTGATTCTTTGAAAATCCGGATTCAATTTTAACTGTTGAAGAGAGAAAAGGTTATTAGATTATTAGATTATTAGAGTAATAACGATAGAGGAGTTCATGAATAAGATGCTACCGTTCATTCAATTAGTGTGAAGAGGGAACGGATTACCCCGAAGATTCTCATAAATACGTATGATAAAATTGAAATACCTTTTTTATAAATACACAGTGATATAATAAAAACAGGACAACAATATGCAACAAGCAATGAAAACTATCAACACCACAAGCGGAGGCGGAACTCACACAAGGTTCACATACGATGAGGGGGTACATACGCAAGATGACCTCGAAGTAGCCGATATAATGATTGGAATCCGTGATAAGAATGTCGACGAGAAGGCAGCGGCATTTGATGAACTGATAAACGATGTCAAGAAAACTCTCAAGAAGGCAGTGAAGAAAGCCTCTAAGAAAGCCGTCAAGAAAGCGTTGAAGAAATCAGACAACCAAGTCGTTGCAACTACTACTACACCGCGTAATAAGAATTATGAGATCGCGTATGCGCTCTTAAAGGTCTCTATTAGCGTAAGCAACGATGACGGATACTATTGGCCTCGCGCGGAAGTATACCGCGATGCTGCGGAGGGAGTCAGTAAACTTGACTATGCGGTTACGAACGGTGGTGAGTTGGCGAGTGGTCCCAAAAAGGTTCGTGGTATTGGCAAAGGTGTTGCACGGTTGGTTGATGAGTATTTGAATAGCGGCACCATGACCCGAACCGAACACAAGGAGATTGAGGAGGTTGCGATCAACACAAAACCAAAGTGCGAGGTTGAGGCGAGCAGCGAACTAAATATGCAGCATGACACAACCGGGCATATTGACCTTACCGGAGATAGTTCCGAAGAGGACGGAGGGAGTGCCAATGATTATTAGATTATTATAAAAAATACGAAATAGTTTTTTATTACACGTGAATGTTGATGAGGATTTTCTTTCCGGTTGTGATGTGTTTGCTATGATATGCACACGGCTGACAAACAATGATGTCGCCTCCGGCGGTGCTATGGAAAACGCGTTTTATATGAAGTCCTTGTATCAGATTCATACAATCCATACACGGGGCTGATTCTTGGAGCTCGTCGTTCGAATCCAGTCGAACGACGTATAAAGTGATCCGATTGAACCGCTTTGTTTCTCTCTTGTTCACTTGTCGCAAGGCAGCAATCTCGGCGTGACACGTCATACAATTATTGATGAACCCATCCTTCGATTTGGAGCGGTAGTTGTTGAAGCCTCGTCCCACAATCCGTCCGTTGCGCACCGCGACGCACCCGTGTCGCATAAGGCACGGCGACATTTCCGCTTGCTCCGCGGCACTTTGGATGAAACGGTCTTCTTTATTCGAGATTTTCATTTGTATGTAATGCTTTTCTTCAACTTATATCTTTGAATTAAAGATAATCAATTTTTAATATATATATGATGAATCGTTTTGTGAAACTTATCATATATATCTGGCAACTTCGGGAACCAAAGACCCCTTATTATAAGCCCGCAAATGTGAACGGACGAAGTGGTTGTGTTCAAGCAATGCTTAGTACAACGCTCGCCAAAAAAATAAGCGCAATACCAGGTAAATGTAGTGATTTACAATGTAATACTTATAAAGGCGAGCATACGTTGCCGTTGTGCTGTACGCTGCAATGTTTTACGTGCGATGATTATTTGTGATTAACTTGCTAAATATTAATCATCATTCAAAATCTACCTACGAGATTTGCGAGATTTGCGAGATTTGCGAGATTTCTTATTTGCCTTCTTTTTTGATTTACCTCCTTTGATAGACGCGCGGCCCATTCTGCCTGCTAATGCATCCATGCCATCACCCCGTGTAGAAACATAATTAGGGGTTCCGGTCAGTCTAATATATTTTCGTTCCTCCTCTGTTTGTCCTGGGTCAATTATTCTTGAGCCATCCGCTGCACGTCCTACGTAGTTGCCTGTTTGGTCTTTTGTTGTGCTCATTTATAAGTTATAAAAAGAAAAAAATAATTATTTGTGATTATCGCGCCATATTGCGATGCTTCCGGCTCCCATACACTCTTTGCACTCTTCGTGTCCGCCCCCCTTGCACACGGGGCAGTCGTTATTCGTTCCAATCAGTTCGTGTCCCAACATTAGAAATCCGGTGCCACCGCAAAAGCGACACCGCAACTGACCTTCCCCTTCGCACGTGGGGCAAATGTTTCCGCATAGCCCTTCTTTGGTAATATCACACTCGTCGATTTCTTCTCTGATTCTCCATATTAAGTCCAGATGTTTCATTCGTTCTAAAGCCTTCATCTTTATACGATTGGAAAGGATGAGCGCGTTGGAAATTGGTATGGTTTGGATTTGGAATAGAAATAGCACTAACGCCACATAAGCATTCATATAATTGAACATACAAAGATACATATTAATATGCTTTAGTAGAATTACTATTAATATGTATTTTTAATATATAGTATGGCAAAGAAACGCGCTTACAATTCGCGAAAGTATTCACGCAACACACGTCGGACCCCGCTTAGGAAGCGTGCGACAACAAAGCGCAAGAGAGCCATAAAAAAACGAAACACGATGAAGAAAAAGAGGAGGAAACATTTGGTAGGCGGAAATAATGCCCAACATTACCAAAACCTGAAAGACTTAGCACAAGAAATTCTCAATGCACCCCATTATGGTGAAAGTTATATTGTAGGTTCGATGGCGATTGCTCTTCATGAAGAAGCCCAAGGTAAACAAGTTAGTGAACCATATCCGGATGACATCGATATTGTTATTCCAGTGAAAGGAAAACCCGGTCAAGCTCCGAATATTCCCAGGATGAAATCGCAAAATCAATACGCAAGAAAAGGTGCGACATTCGTTCACGACGACTACCCCACATTGTCGGTCGATGTAATTCAAAAATCTACAGAAACTGAAAAGAAAAAATACGTTCCACCAATTTTGGTGAATATCGATGGATTGAGAGTTCTGAACATCAAGTCTCTGAAATCTGAATACAACAGAATAGCAAGCGATGATGATGAACCAAAACAAGAGTTCGCACCAAAGAAAGTAAACCGTTTGAACGATTTGATTGATCACACAGAAACAAATGACCCGAGTCCCGCCGATGACAACAATGCGGACGATGTTAGTCGTAACTTGTTTTTTTAATTAATATTCTATGTTGCTACTGTGAACGTGATTTGATTGTCTTCGTCATCATTTCCTTTACTCTCGTCATCGCTCTCCGTAGTCTTTGCTTCTTTCTCTTTTTGTTCCCGTTCCTTTCGCTTTCGCTCCGGACATCCGCGTAAATGGGCCGATTTGGATTGTTGGTTCTTCCCCACAAAGGAGCAATACTCGCATCTGTACTTGTTCGATGAGAACGAGAACTTCGTCGACAGGTATCCCTCTAGCGAAGGCATCAGGATATCGTCCATCTGTTTCGTGAGGTTTCGGTTGAACTCCTTGGCAAGTTTGATGACGCCAGCCTTTGCCGAGACGAATGACTGGTATTCCGAGTTGATGTATTCGATCGTCTCCTTCGGAATGTTGTCGATGTCGCTCGCGCTGTCCGCATATTCGTCCAGTTTCTCCTTAAGATGGTCGATGATGTCCACCGCAATCTTTATCTTTTCGGGGTCGTTGTGAACGTCGTGAAGATAGACCAAGACATTGCCATTGTGCAGGTCGATTTCATAGTTCTCTTTCGTGGTGATCTTGCTGTTTTGAGAGAGAAATATCCCGCTACATTTTTGCGTCTCAATATCGCGGATGAACTTCACCACTTCCGTCTGCGCCACCGCGCGCGTCCACAGTTTGTTCTCGACCAGAATCTTCGGTTTGTTCATGCGCGTCACCATGACGTCGCCCGTCTCTTTGGTTTGCCCCACCGAGACGATTTCCGCGGACGGATACAGCGTCTCTAATACGTCGATGGTGAGATTCTCCGACATCTTCCCCTTTGCACTCGAGTTCTCGAACTTGTTCAGCAGTGTGTGGACCGAACTGTTCAGTATGTCCGTCGCCTGACTGCTCGTGGTGGAGAGCTCGCGGATATTGTCCATCCGCGTTTCCAGTCGCTGCTCGGTCGTGGAAAGCGCCGCGTTGAGAATGGTCTGCGACGACTCGATGGATTTCGTGATTTTACCATCGAAGTCGGCCAGATACTTGGTGAGCGTTTCCTCGTTCACCGCTTGCGACAAGAGCGACTTGGTGTCGTCGGCCACGTTCTTGTAAAGGTCTTTCATCACTGCGTCGATGCGGTTCGTGACCACCTCCTCGTTTCGCGGAATGATGCTGCTTATCATCTGGTTGGTCTTCTCGAACAGGGTCGCGTTCTGCTCCTTGAACAATGGCTCGATCTTGTCCGAGACGTTACACGTTAGCACCATCTTCAGCTCCTCCACATAATCCTTCTTGAGTTCGCCCATTTTAATGGCAAAGTGCGTCTGCGTCTCTCCGTTAATCTTTTCCACGTTGCTAGAGACCACATCTATCTTGCTGTTCATCGCCTTGAGATTGTCCAAAATGTCCAGGACGGTCGTGTTGTTCATCGTGCTGTTCATATTTTCGTGGAGCATCTCCATAATCTCCACGAACTTGAGCAGCGTCGACTCCAAATCCAAATTGGCGTGCTCGTTGAAAAAGTTGATAATACGCTTGTTCTTGATGTCGACCTTCATTGCCAGTGAGTATGTGTGTCCTTTTATCTTTAAATTGAAAACTTAAACAAGTTTTTGAT
>ENA-ORXF01002676-ORXF01002676.1-marine-metagenome-genome-assembly--contig:-NODE-2676-length-10480-cov-20.285206_pt1 | contig 10480 bp, 8 predicted proteins | sample MGYA00237864_ERZ511476 | MGnify/ENA primary metagenome ERZ511476 (study PRJEB26306, sample SAMN06343908) | marine metagenome | isolation source: coastal waters | place: Atlantic Ocean: West Antarctic... | reverse complement strand
GATGTTGTTGATGTTGAAAAAAAGATAAGAGAACGTGTTAAAAAACAAATGGAAAAATCTCAAAGAGAATATTACTTAAATGAGCAAATTAAAGCAGCTCAAAAAGAATTGGGTGAGATAGGCGACGAGGGTGATGAATTAGATATTCTTGAGGAAAAGATTGAATCAGCAGGAATGCCTAAAGATGCTCTTAAGAAAGCAAAAAGTGAATTATCTAAATTTAAGCATATGTCTCCATCATCAGCAGAGGCGTCTGTTGTTAGGTCATACCTTGATTGCATGATAGAAGTTCCATGGAAGAAAAAATCTAAGATTAACTCTGATATTCAATCATCTCTTGATATTTTGGAAGAAGATCATCATGGGCTTGAAGAGGTAAAAGAAAGAATTATTGAGTACCTTGCGGTTCAAAAAAGAGTTAAATCAATGAAGGCTCCTGTTATATGTTTAGTTGGACCTCCTGGCGTCGGCAAAACATCATTAGGTGAATCCATAGCTAGAGCTACTAACAGGAAGTTTGTAAGAATGTCACTTGGTGGCGTTAGAGATGAATCTGAAATCAGAGGCCATAGAAGAACCTATATCGGCTCTATGCCGGGCAAAATAATTCAAAAACTTTCTAAGGTTGGTGTTAAAAATCCTTTATTTTTATTAGATGAGATCGATAAAATGGGTATGGACAGTAGAGGTGATCCAGCTTCAGCGCTACTTGAGGTCTTAGATCCAGAACAAAATAATTCTTTTAGTGATCATTATTTAGAAGTTGACTATGATCTTTCAGAGGTAATGTTTGTATGTACTGCTAATAGCTTAAATATTCCTACACCTCTATTAGATAGAATGGAGATAATCAGAATACCTGGTTATATAGAAGATGAAAAATCTAGCATTGCTAATAAATATCTCTTACCAAAACAAATAGAAAGAAATGGTTTAAAAGATGGTGAGATTAATTTTGATAAAGAAGTAATTCTTTCTCTTATTAGATATTACACAAGAGAAGCCGGAGTCAGAGGTCTTGAAAGACAGATAGCAAAAATACTTCGTAAGGTTGTTAAAGATAGATTGCTAAATAAAAAAACAACATCTGCACCAACTAAAATTACGAATAAAAATTTAGAAAAATTCTCTGGTATAAAAAAATATAAATTTGGTATTGCTGAAAAAGATAATGCTGTTGGTCAAGTAACAGGTCTAGCATGGACTGAAGTCGGCGGTGAGCTTCTAACAATTGAAGCTTCCCATGTAGATGGAAAAGGTAGAATAATTAAAACAGGTTCTCTGGGTGATGTTATGCAGGAATCAATTCAGGCTGCTCTTACCGTTGTTAGATCTAGAGCAAGCTCATTAGGAATAAAATCAAATTTTTATGAGAAGCATGATATCCACATTCATGTTCCTGAAGGCGCAACACCCAAGGATGGGCCTAGTGCTGGTGGCGGTATGGCTATTGCTCTTATATCAATTTTTACTGGAATACCTGTTAGAGCTGATACAGCTATGACTGGAGAGATAACTCTTAGAGGCCAAATATTAAAAATTGGTGGACTAAAAGAAAAGCTCTTAGCAGCGAAAAGAGGCGGAATTAAAAATGTTATTATTCCGAAGGATAACGAACCTGACTTAATAGAAATGCCTAAGCAGATTACAGAATCCCTAAATATTATTCCTGTTGAATGGATTGATGAAGTTGTTTCTTCTGCGTTAATTGAAGAGCCGACACCGTTATCAAAAATTGCAAAGACGACCAAAGATAAATCTTCATCTAGTGATTCGTCAAAAGGCGGAAATAAACAAACTCACTAAAACCCTTTATTTACTTGACTTTTATTTACTAAAAGCCATTATATAAGTTCATTTATATAAATAAATTTACACAGAGGAGTGTTTAATATGAATAAATCAGATTTGATTGACGCGGTTGCAGGTAGTGCAGATATTTCTAAGGCTTCAGCAGGCAGAGCTGTTGATGCTGTTTTAGGTGGTATCGGTGATGCTTTAGGTAAAGAAGAAACAGTATCGTTAGTTGGCTTCGGAACTTTCAATGTAAGACATAGAGCTGCTAGAGAGGGTAGAAATCCTCAGACAGGCGCTTCAATGCACATTGCTGCTTCTAAAGTACCAGGATTTAAAGCCGGTAAAGGCCTTAAAGACAAGGTTAAACACAGCTAAGTTTTTTTAAACTTTAAAAGGGTGCATATGCACCCTTTTTTTATTCTATAATATACATACTATGCTTGAATCATTAAGAAACTTTTTAACTGGACCTAGACTATTTATAGTAATCGCATGTTGCGCTTTACCATTTGTATTCCTTGGGACATCATCACTATCAACTGCTTTTGGCGGCTCCCTTGGAACCATCAATGGTGAGGACGTATCTGAATCAGACTTTCAGGTCGCAACAAATATTACAATTCAAAAATTCAAGAATGTTTATGGAGACGATTTTGATTTTAATATGCTGGATGAGGAAATTCAGATAGAACAAATTAAACAAGAGCTCATGGTTCAAAAAGTGCTTCTATCAAATGCTAGAAACTTTGGCATGATAAATAAAACTTCTGAAAAGGAGGCAAAAAAAACTATTGTTAAAAATCCTTCGTTTCAAGTTGATGGAATTTTCAGTGAATCTGTTTTTGAAGCTCAGGTTAACTCCACAGGCCAGACTAAGGATGAGTACATTGAGCTATCTACGGAATTGACTGCTTCGGAAATGTTTAGAAGTGCCATTTCTTCAATAAGTTTCGCAACTGAGGAAGAGTCAAGAAAATTAGCTATGCTGTTAGAACAGACAGTCAATATTGATTTTATAAAAATTGATTTTGATTCTTTAAAACAAGACATATTTAATACAGATGAAGAATTAAGTCAGTATTATGAAAGTAACCAGGTTTTATTTTACTCAGATGAAGAAAGAGCATTTAGTTATATTATCTTAACTGCAGATGATTATAAGGATAAGGTTTCAATACCTGACGGGTATCTAGAAACTGCTTATTCAGAATATTTATCAAGAGCTAATGAGAGGTCTCAAACAAGAATTTCTCACATCATGATCAATAAAAATAATCATGCCTCTTTGGAAGATGCATACATTGTTGTTGAAGATATTAAATTAAAATTAAAAAATGGAGAGAGCTTTTCCGAATTGGCATCAATATATAGTGACGATATTGTCTCAAGAGATACTGGGGGCGATTTAGAATATTATTCAGCTGATATTTTTCCAGTAGAGTTTGGTGAGGCAATTAAAGATCTCTTAATTGGAGAGACCAGTCCTATTGTTGAGATTGATGAATCTTTTCATATATTACAAGTCACTGAACTAAATGAAGCGGAAATACTTCCCATGTTAGAAGTACAGGAGCAGCTTATTAATGAATTAATTGCTGCTGAATCAGTTGCCTTGATGAATGATGATTTCATGCAATTAGACGACATGATATCTTCCAACTCTTCTATTGAGTCTATTGGAGAGACCCTATCTCAAAATGTCCTTTCGACCAAAAACCTTACTATTAATAATTTTGAATTCGATTCGAATGATTCAAGGATAATTGACTATATTTTTTCCCCTGAATCTGAAATTGGAGTTACTGAAACTATAGAGCTTGATAATAGTTTTATAATCCTTTCTATTAATATGATAGAAGATGCATCTTTAATTAATTTTGATGACGTAAAAAGTACTGTTTCAGAATATCTATCTGATATAAAAGCTACAGAGAAAAAATCATTACTTATTTTAGATATTAATAAAGCTAAATCTGATGGTATATCAGATGAGGTTATTTCAGATTATGCTTTTATTACTAAAGATAGTTTTGTAGAGGTTGGCAGAGGATCTTCTTTAATGCCTCCTGAGGTCGTATCTGAGCTATTTAAATACTCTTCTGGGGAATCTGTTTCGATGGACTCAAATGATGGCGATGCTTATATCGTAGATGTATTAAAACTTAACCAACCTAATGATGAAGATATTGTTAAGTTGTTAGAACAATATCAAGCTTTTGCAGAGCAAAAAACTGCACAAGGCATATCTAATATTATCAACAAGGAACTTTTTGATTCCGCAAGAGTTAATTTAGATAATTCATTATTATAATTATGAGACATTTATATTTAGTAATTAGCGCCATTGTTATCATTTCAGGGTGTTCGTCCAGCATTAGTCCCGTTGATGAAGGTCTCGAAAAACAGATTTTTCATTTTGGAAATGGTTCTGAGCCTCAAGGAATTGACCCTCATATAGTTACAGGAGTTCCAGAACATCACATTCTAATTTCTTTGTGCGAGGGCTTAACTTCTCCTGGTCCTAAAGGTGGTAAAAGCCTTCCTGGAGCAGCCCGCTCTTGGGATATAAATGAAGATGGGACTGTTTATACTTTTTATCTTCAAAAAAATGGGAAATGGTCTAATGGCGAACCACTAACATCTAAAGACTTTGTTTGGTCTTGGAAAAGGCTTTTGACGCCATCACTTGGAGCTCAATACTCGGATATGCTATATATGGTTAAAGGAGCCTCTGATTATCATAATGGGTTAACTGATGATTTTAATGATGTCGGCATCGAGGTCGTTGATGATTATACTTTTAAGGTTTATTTAAATAATCCTACACCTTATTTTCTTGGGTTACTTAGCCATTACAGTACCTGGCCAGTTCATAAGGACACCGTTCTTGAGCATGGAGCTATAGATGATAGAAACGGGCAGTGGACAAGACCTGGCAATTTTGTGTGTAATGGACCCTTTAACTTAAAATCGTGGGAGCTTAATAGCAGAATTATTGTTGAGAAAAATCCATTGTATTGGGATGCGAACGTTGTCAAGTTGAATGAAATTCGTTACTACCCAGTCTCAAATGTCATGACTGAGGATAGGATGTTTAGAGCTGGTCAGTTACACAATACGTATACAATCCCTTCTCAAAAATGTCCTGTATATATCGAGGCAAAAAATGCAGATCTCAAAATAGATCCATACATGGGAACTTATTTTTATCGACTCAATACTAATGATCCTGTTTTGCAAGACCCTAGAGTTCGTAAGGCACTAGCTTATTCTATTAATAGAAAGCAACTAGTTGAAAAAGTTACTAAATGCGGTCAACTGCCAGCTTATTCTTTTACTCCTCCAGGCTCAGCAGGTTACCAGCCTGATACAAATATTCCTTTTGATCCAGAGCTCGCTAGACAGTTATTAGCTGAAGCTGGCTATGGACCAGGATCAGAATTTCCTAAATTAGAGATATTATTCAATACGAATGAAGATCATAGAAAGATAGCTCTTGCGATCCAACAAATGTGGCAGCAAAATCTTGGAGTAGATATAGTATTGGTCAATCAGGATTGGAAAGTTTATCTTAATAGAGAAATGATTGGGGACTATCAAGTTTCTAGAGCTGGATGGATTGGTGATTACGAGGATCCAAATACCTTCCTTGATTTATTAAGGCCTAATAGAGGCAATAATAAAACGGGTTGGGAAAACCTTGAGTACGATCGTTTAATTGAACAAGCCAATACAATCAAAGATCAGAATCAAAGACATGATTTGCTAAGAAAGGCTGAAAATATTCTAATTGATGAAATGCCAATTATACCCTTGTATACATATGTAAGAGCCTATCAACTATCCCCTGATGTAAAAGGCTACTATCCTAACTATCTTGACAGCCATCATCCTAAATATATCTATCTAGAAAGAGACTAGATCTAAATGCTAAGAATTTTTATAAGCAGAATGCTAATGGCTATTCCGGTCTTGCTGGCAGTCGCTACTATGACTTTTTTCTTGATAAAGTTAGCTCCAGGAGGTCCGTTTGATGCTGAAAAGGCTGTTTCACCTCAAGTTCTAAAAAACCTTAATGCTGCATATAATCTTGATGCATCAGAGTGGGAGCAATATACAGATTATATGTCAGGTATATTGAAGGGAGACTTTGGTCCATCATTTAAATACCCAGGAAGATCAGTTACAGAGATGATAGGGGTAGGCCTTCCAATAACATTTGAATTAGCTTTTTATGCTATTTTAATTGCATTAATTGTAGGAGTTTTAGCTGGCGTTTTAGCTGCATTGAAGAGAAATACTCTTTTGGACTTTATTCCAATGGCTATAGCTATGATTGGAATATGCGTCCCAACATTTTTAATGGGGCCGCTCTTAGTTTTAATTTTTGGTATTCAACTTGAATGGCTTCCCGTTGCAGGTTGGGGGCAGCTAGCTGGAGATAAAATACTACCTTCTATTACACTGGGCTTCGCTTATGCGGCCTATATCGCTAGATTGAGTAGGGGTGGTATGTTAGAAGTCTTAAATCAAGATTTTATAAGAACTGCTAGAGCTAAAGGTCTTACAGAGCCAATGGTTGTTATTAAGCACGCCATGCAAGGTGGTTTAATCCCAGTAGTTTCATTTTTAGGTCCTGCTGTAGCTGGTTTATTAGCTGGATCATTTGTTGTTGAAACAATATTTCAAATACCAGGACTAGGTAGATTTTATGTGGAGGCTGCTTTAAATAGAGATTACACAATGATCTTAGGTACAACAATATTTTTCTCCGCAATGATTGTATTTTTTAACCTTTTATCAGATCTTGCTGCGCTTTGGCTTAATCCAAGATCAAGAGACGTCTAATGAGTAACAATGCTTCTCTTTGGTCTGATGCAATATATAGGCTGTCAAGAAATAAGGCGGCAATGATAGGGGGGTCGATTCTTATCTTATTAATACTATCTGCAATTGCAGCTCCTTGGTTAGCTCCATATTCATACTCATTTCAAGACTTAGACTTAGGAGCATCTCCCCCATCATCAGAACATTTTCTTGGAACAGATGTTTTAGGAAGAGATCTTCTTAGTAGAATTTTATATGGTGCAAGAGTATCGCTTCTTGTTGGGTTTGTTGCTACAAGTGTTGCTTTGGTTATAGGAGTTTCTTGGGGAATTATAGCTGGCTATTTCGGAGGCAGAGTTGATTCTGTAATGATGCGAATAGTCGATATTTTATACGGACTGCCATTTATCATATTTGTTATTTTATTAATGGTCATATTTGGTAGTAATTTATGGCTTTTATTTGGCGCAATCGGAGCCGTAGAGTGGCTAACAATGTCCAGAATTGTAAGAGGGCAAGTTATAGGTTTAAAAAATCAAGAATTTGTTTTAGCTGCAAAAGCTATGGGCGTAAGTAATTTTTCAATGTTTAGAAGACACCTATTTCCAAATATCCTTGGCCCAATAGCTGTTTATGCAACATTAACAATCCCACAAGTTATGCTTTTGGAAAGCTTTCTGAGCTTTCTCGGTTTAGGAATTCAGCCACCAATGAGTAGTTGGGGGACATTAATTAAAGATGGCGTCGAATCTATGGAGGAATTTAGCTGGTTGTTAATATACCCAGGATTAACATTTACAATTACCCTGTTTGCTTTAAATTTCTTTGGTGATGGCTTGAGAGATGCTTTAGATCCCAAAACAACTGACAGTTAAAAAGCACTTATAGCAATTTTTATAATCTGTCCTGGCATTAAGTCTGATTTTTCAAAATTATTGATATCTTTAATACTTTTTACACTGACATCAAAAAGATCTGAAATCTTATATAAGTTATCACCTTGCTTAACCGAGTAAAGAATTGTTCTTTTCTTTGAATCCATATTTCTATGAATATTTTTATTACCTATAGTCAACTGTTGCCCTAGTTGAAGGTATGAAGATTTATTTAAAGAATTCATCTTAGCAAGATCATCAATATCAATACTATATTTTATTCCAATCTCCCAAAGAGTATCTCCTTCAGAAACTATATGCATTTCATAAGGAATAAAATTATTAGTTTTAGTTTTACTAAGAGGGATGAGAAGTGTTTTGCCTATAGAAAGCATCTCACCATTCATATAGTTAATTTGCTTAATAATCCCAACCTCTGTGTCATATTTTATCGCTAATTTCCATAGACTATCTCCTCTCTCAATGACATGAGATATCCAATTTATATTATTTACATTATCAAAGGGATTATCTGGACTGTCTAACAAGTAGTCTTTTTCAATTGGGATATAAAAAATACTTTCATCTGCTGGTGCAGATGCCCATTTCGTATAACCAGCATTTAATTTATATATAAGCTCTGGTTTTATATCAAGATATTCACTCAGAGTAATAATCTCTACCTGTCCAGGTATCTGTATTTTTTTTACAACAGGCTCGACTGGAATATTAGGTAAATTAATTCCGTATTTTTCTGAATTAAAAATAAGCTCTTTCATCGCAATATATTTAGGAACATAATTTGATGTCTGGTTGGATAGGTTTAGAGACCAGAAATCAGATTCCAATCCTCTCCTTTTATTTTTTCTGATTTGCCTATCAAGAAATGTTGGCCCAGCATTATAGGCCGCCAGGGCAAGGTATATATCCTGATCAAATCTCTCTAACAGATACTTAAAATAACTAATAGCTGCATGTGTTGACCTGAATGGATCATGTCTGTCCTCGGTCCACCAAGATTTGTCTAAATTAAATAATCTGCCTGTTTTGGGCATAAACTGCCACAGACCTACAGCGCCAGAGGATGATATGGAGAAGGGGTCATAATTACTTTCAATAAAGGGCACTAAAGCTAATTCAACAGGAAGATTTGCTGCCTCTAATTCCTGAACAACGTAATAAATGAAATAGTAAGATTTATTTAGATACTCATTAAATGCCTCTATATCTCTTAGATGAGCATTCATATAAAAAAGAGTTTGACTGTCTATTTCCTCAATAGTGTCTATAGAAGATTTTTCTATAATGTATTCCCATATATTGGAAGCTACAAAGTTATCCACTTCAATTTCATTTATAACATTTACGTCATCTGCATAAATTGCCACTGACTCGGTTGACAGTTCATCAACAGAAATAGCTTGGTCAAGTTGACAGCTGCTAATTAAAATTAAGCTTACTATTGTTAAAAATTGTCTTTCCATTCCCTCATTGCCTTAAATACATCAATTTCGATTCTTGGAGTATTAAATTTTTTATGAATACTTTCTTGGATATCGTTATTATCGCATCTTAAAAATGGATTGGTCTTAAGTTCTGATTCAAGTGTAATTGGAAGTGTAGGCATTTCTTGCTTTCTTAACTCCTTGACTTTATTTAATCGTAATTGAAGATCTTCATTTAAAGGATCTACCTCTGAAGCAAATTTAAAATTGGATTCTGTGTACTCATGACCACAATATATTTTTGTATTTTTAGGAAGACACTTCAGCCTCTCTAATGAATTATACATTTGTTCATGAGTTCCCTCAAAAACTCTTCCACATCCTCCGCTGAATAAGGTATCACCACAAAACAATATGGGATTACCTTCATTAAAAGAGTAATAGGCAATGTGATCAAGCGTATGTCCTGGTATTTCTATTATCTCAAAACTCAACCCGATAACATTTATCACATCTCCCTTGATAACTCTTTTGGTTATAGATTCAATATTATTATTAGGACCATAAACATCTAAGGTATTATTTGTATTTAAGTCACTAATTCCACCTGTATGGTCAAAATGATGATGAGTAATAAGGACTGCACTCAAATGCATTTGTTTATTTTTTAATAAATCTAAAGTATTTTTAGATTCACCGGGATCAATTACGATTGACCCTTCATTAGTTGTTACTAACCAAATATAATTATCGCTAAAGGCCTTAATTGGTTCTATATTAATCATATACAGATTTTAAGTTAATTTTATGAAAACAGTAAATATTTATACCGATGGTGCTTGTAGAGGAAATCCTGGAATAGGTGGTTGGGGTGCACTCATTGAATATGGCGATGTGACTAAAGAGTATTACGGGGGTTTAAAAGAAACTACTAATAATCAGATGGAGCTTAAGGCGGCAATCGAAGGATTGAAGGCCTTAAAAGAACCTTGCATAGTAAACCTCACAACTGACTCTAAGTATGTGATGCAGGGGATTACATCTTGGATTCAAAATTGGAAAAAAAATAACTGGAAGAGTGCTGCTAAGAAGGACGTCAAAAATAAAGAACTCTGGATTGAATTAGATAAATATTCTGAAAAACATGATGTAAGATGGCACTGGGTGAAAGGTCATTCCGGTCATAAGCAAAATGAAATTGCTGACCAGTTAGCTAACAAGGGCATTGATAATCTTTAATTAAATTATGGCAAAAAAATATATCATTTTAGATACAGAGACAACAGGTCTTGAAGTTCGACAAGGTCATCGAATGATTGAGATAGGCGCCGTTGTATTAAACGATAGAAAGAAATCAGAACAACACTTTCATACTTACCTCAATCCATCGCGACTTATAGATGCAGAAGCATCAGAGGTTCATGGTATTTACAATAAGGACCTCGAAGATAAACCATCATTTGATGAGATTGCTGAAGAGTTTTTAGAGTTCATAGAAGGGTCGACATTGGTTATTCATAATGCAGCATTTGACGT
>ENA-ORXF01002675-ORXF01002675.1-marine-metagenome-genome-assembly--contig:-NODE-2675-length-10483-cov-6.573611_pt1 | contig 10483 bp, 21 predicted proteins | sample MGYA00237864_ERZ511476 | MGnify/ENA primary metagenome ERZ511476 (study PRJEB26306, sample SAMN06343908) | marine metagenome | isolation source: coastal waters | place: Atlantic Ocean: West Antarctic... | reverse complement strand
CTCAATTATATTAACTTTTTTCATCTTTACTCTCTCTCTTTTTTATAAAAAAGTAACTATTTACTTTTTCATTATGTTTATTATAAGATAAATTTGTAGCTTACTCAACGATTTTGTTACTTGACAATACTTTAAACAAAATTATGTAACTTGAACTGTCAACTTTGTTAGTACTATAGATTAATCTTTACTTGAAAACTCAACTATAGCTCAACTATAGACAAAATCTATAGTTGGCCACCCGCGGGTAATACGCAGAAAACTGCGCTTATATACCGGGGGGCGTATATAGGGGGGGCGTGTATCAACAGCGTTGACTGGTATCGCCAGGTATGCGATGATTAATAATCAGAAGAGAGGGAAATGAAATGATGAAATTCGCAGAAACCGCAGAGATTGGTGATTTGATCAAGGCGTTTGATTTTCAGCCGATGTCAGATCGTGGCGACTCATATATCGTTGGCAAGGTACTCCGCAAGGGTATCGTCGATGCTGGCTATTTGGCATATACAGTTGATGTCATCCACCGGGTATTCGGGGGGGATGTATGTGATCGTGATACAGACAATGTCAGCCATGTGCCATTTGAGGTGTTTTTCATGGAGTATGATGAGAGGGTGAGCAAGATATGAGTGATTACATGGATCGCGCAGATATCAGCGATGAGATTGACGAAGTCTTGGAAAATGGGTTGATGAGCAAAGGGCAGCTGCTGGATGAATTGCTGGCTGCGATGGAAACTCCTGAGATTCGTGAGAATTGGGAGTACATCAAGAGGTGTCATGAGCTGGATAAGGCGCTGTATGGCGATCCGGATGATGATGGCAAGTACGATAGGGAGTGCTTTGAATGAAGAAGATCTTGAAGACTTCGTTTGACTTTTGTGGCTATGTCGGTGTGATGACTGTACTATACTTCATCTGGTGCATCACTCCTGCCTAGTCATGGCGGGGGGGGTAGTTGACGATAGTATATACATTAAATATAATACGGTATAGATTTGTACGCTTTGGATTTAAATATTTTCCCACCAAAAAAATTCCTCGAAACCAAAAAAATAGCGTTGACTGAATCTCCGGTATATGGGATTATAAGATAATGAAAGAAGAGAGAGAAATTTCGATATTGTGGTCTGGATGGGTTGTGAATAGAGGGACCTTCGCAATGGCTCTCAAGCGTGGTGCGACACGTAACGAGCAGTTCGACTCTGCTCCCAGATCGACACCGGTGAAGTTAGTGGGACCCTAACATGATGGTAACCCCACTAACTTCACCACCTATTTCGCGGGTGTCGTATAATGGTATTATCACAGCCTTCCAAGCTGATGATCGGGGTTCGATTCCCCGCGCCCGCTCCAATTTATGGGGGTGTAGCTCAGATGGTTAGAGCGCTGGCCTGTCACGCCAGAGGTCGCGAGTTCGAGTCTCGTCACTCCCGCCATTTAAAGCAAGGGGAAAAAGATGTGTTTTAAGATTAGATTAGGTGGGGCAAACGAGTTTGTGTCAGCAATTGATCCTGACTGGCCCCGCGCATCGCCCCCTGGCAAGGTTGATTTTGTGAAGGGATGGGATAATCAGGATGCTAAGAAGTGGAAAAATCTAGGCGATGCCGAAATTGCAGCTGCGCAGGTATGGGATATTGAAGGATTCCATACAGTGATTGAACCAATTCTAGTGTGCTGCGGGCCGAAAAAAGATAATGCTTAAATTAGATTCCCCAATCGTTTCACCACTAACCCCTAACCTAGTTCAATTTGATACATCACAACCACTTACTGAGAAACAAATCGCAAAACTCAACTTCTTTATCGAAGAAATTCTATTCGATGATGAAAATGAAGATGACATCCCAGAATTCACCACTGATGTAGAACAACATCTACTTCAATAAAGGATACCTCTACTGTGTCAAACGAAATCAATTTCATCCACCGCGACGTCGCGCAGAAGGATATTGAGTTGTTTGGATTCGAAGATGATGCAAGCAGCGCAGTTGAGCTGGAGGATAGTTGGATGATGGCTCATGTGATGCATGCAGCCGGGATCTTTCCTTCTGTGGGGCAGGCCAGGAAACAAGGATGGGACATGTCTGTTCCTCGGGGGTTCTGGATGAAGGAAATCGGGAAGAAGAAGTTACGTGTGTGTATTTTGAACAAAATAGATGAGTGAATACTAATGCATATGTTGCCTGCATACTATACAACTACTAATACCCGCAAACGTAAACAAAAGAAGAAGTCTGCGTCTGCTATTAAGGCGGAGGCTGATCATCAGAAGTTCTTGACGAAAATCGGATATAGATATAAAGGGGATAAGTGTTCCGGCAGCACGACAAGCTCCAACCTTGTAAGCGTGGGTTCGACTCCTACATCCCCTGCCAATCAGCTGACAGGATCGATTCCTGTCGGTGTAGCTGCCAAGCGAGAGCCAAATGTATATAGTGGGGAACGTAAATTACTGGGGATTGCGACTATGCATAAATCGAATCTTGTTCCAGTATGGGGGGAAAAGGAGGCTATTGAAATAGCAAAAATGCGGCGAGGATAATTTTTAGTAAAAAGGGTAAAATAACTGTTGACTACAATCCCGTCTTGAGGGATTATAATAAAAGAGTGAAAGCAATCAAGCCGAACTCAGTCATTGATAAAGGATTTACAATGAGTCAAAATAAAACAGCGTCTAAGACGGATCGTGTCTTGGCGGCTTTTAAGAGCGGTAGTCGACTTACCGCAAAGCAGATCGAATACCGGTTTGGTGTAGCTTCCGGCCGCGGTGTGGTTCGTGGGTTGCGCGAAAAGGGTTATGCGATCTATTCGAACTCTCGGACTAACAGCAAGGGCGACACGTATAATTTCTACCGGTTGGGAACTCCCACTCGGCGGATGATGCAGGTGGCGTTTGCAATGTTGGGCAATGATGCCTTTAAGCGTTCTGTGAGCGCCTAAGGAGAATAGTGATGGGCCGTATGAAGGATTGGATGATGGACATGGAAGAGCAGGCAGATTCTGCTCTTCAGTCAGGGGCAAAATCTACGGATGATGTCGTGGCGTATGTCAAAACCCAAATGGGCGTGTGTGATGAATCCTACATACGGTCGTACACTGAAGAGGTTATGGGACCTGGGGATGATCAACCCACTACCATGACAGGGCTGGGTACTCGCGAACTCGGTTTCTAATCCGGCAGTGCCGGCACGATCCCACCACTTGGTGGGTGGTAACTAAAGGAGTCTGAAAGCCTGCATAGGGGGAACCTTGATCAAAGACCTGATCTCGGATCCTGCAGGATAGGAGGGATGGGCCCCGAGGAAGTTAAATAGCCTCGGGGCCCTGCCTTTTTGGAGAATCAATGTTTTCACCGTGCGCGATGATCTGCAGATTAGACGAAAACAGCGAATTTTGCGTTGGATGTGGGAGATCGATAGATGAGATCCGGGAATGGACGACATTCACCGACGAAAAAAGACAGAAAATAATGAAAAGAATTCAGGAATCGCAGAATTCCGCGATTCATGAGCGTTGACCGGAACACGGATATAGGCGATACTTATATAATGATGAGAGCGAATACACATATGGAACATTTCGAGGATTTACTCTTCGAAAATTCCGATCTCCTCGTCCGTGTCATGCACGGTGAGGTTGAATTCACCCGGAAATGGGATGGTGCGCCATCGATTTTCTTTGGAGTTGACACCGACGGAGCATGGATTGCTCGGAAAGGTCTGTTCAACATAGATGCTAAGAAGTATTACAAGCGTTCCGATTTCGATGATGATCCCAAATTCCCCGAGGATTTGAAGACACCTCTGTGGAACACACTCGTGTATCTCGGAAATGCATATGCAGGACCTGAGGCAGAGGATGTGTTCATGCAGGGTGATCTGATGTTCACCGATGGAACAGATCAAGGTCATTTCCATCCTAACACGATTCAGTACTTCTCATTCAAGATTCCTGAGAAGGCTCGGGTTGGTATCGTTTGGCATACAGCGTATTTCAAGGGTAAAATCAAGTATGGTGCTCAGATCAAGGAGCATTTTAAGATCACTAATGAGCTTTGGATGATCAATGCTCATGATGAGATCGAAGATTTTATTCCTAATGGGATTGGTCTGGTTCCCACCGTGGGAAATTATGCTCATCTGTCTGACAAGACAAAGTACATGTTCAAGATGTATCAGAATGCTGTGGTTAAAGGCAATGCTGATAATCTGTTGGATTTCCTCTTTGATTATATGGCCAAGTCTGTCGATTCTGTCAAGAGGGATGAGACGAAGACTCGTAAGATCTTCGAGTACAAGATCATATTTAAGGAGCTTGCTGCTAATCCTAATCTCGTTTCTGATTATGCTAAGATGCAGGATTACAAGATGTTCTTGCTCAAGCAATTCAATGATCTGGATACTGATTATGTTCCTCAGTTGGTCACGGACTTCGGAAGCAACTCCACTGAAACAGATCACGAAGGCTATGCAGTCTTTGATAAACATGGTAATGCTGCTAAGATCGTTGATCGTGAGAAGTTTTCAGCAGCCAACTTCTCTGATAAATATGTGAAAGGATGGTCTAAGTAATTATAATTACTTAACTCAGAAGGGTCGAATGTGGTAAATCAATTAATATCTGCTGACACTGTAAAAACAGTCGACGATATTCAAAACGTCTACAAATATGGTTTCCATACTGAGATTGAATCTGAGTATGCTCCTAAGGGACTAAATGAAGAAATTGTTCGATTTATATCAGCAAAAAAGGATGAGCCAAAATGGTTGCTAGATTGGCGGTTGAAAGCATTTGAACTTTGGCTGAATTCTGAAGCAGAGGAACCTCAATGGGCAAATATTAATTTTAAACCAATTGATTTTCAAGATGCATATTACTATGCTGCACCTAAGGATAGTGAAAATATTAAAAGCCTTGATGATGTTGATCCGGAGCTGCTCAAGACTTATGAGAAACTCGGAATTCCATTAAAGGAACAAGAGTTTCTTGCTGGTGTTGCTGTTGATGCTGTGTTTGATAGCGTGTCAGTAGCAACGACGTTCAAGAGCCAGCTAGGAGAATTAGGAATAATCTTTTGCCCAATATCAGAAGCAGTGAAAACTCACCCTGAATTAGTGCGAAAATATCTTGGAAGTGTCGTCCCAGCAGGTGATAATTTTTATGCCACTCTTAACTCAGCTGTATTCAGCGATGGATCTTTCGTATATATTCCAAAGGGTGTTCGATGCCCAATGGAGCTGTCAACATATTTTCGAATTAATGCTGCAGAAACAGGTCAGTTTGAGCGTACGCTAATCATCGCAGATACTGACTCTCATGTAAGTTATCTCGAGGGATGTACAGCACCAATGAGAAGTGAGCATCAACTTCATGCTGCTATCGTCGAGCTTGTTGCGTTAGATAATGCAGAAATCAAATATTCAACTGTACAGAATTGGTATCCAGGCAACAAAGAAGGTGTCGGTGGTATCTATAATTTTGTAACAAAACGTGGTGCATGTCGTGGTTCGAATTCAAAAATTTCTTGGACACAGGTTGAGACTGGCTCAGCAATTACCTGGAAATACCCGAGTGTGATTTTGCAAGGAGATCATTCGACAGGTGAATTTTATTCAGTGGCGATAACAAACAATCATCAACAGGCCGACACTGGAACGAAGATGATCCACATAGGTCGCAATACCTCGAGCACAATAATTTCTAAGGGTATATCGGCTGGACATGGACAACAAACGTATCGTGGATTGGTTAGAGTATTAGGGAAAGCGGACAACTCACGGAATCACACTCAATGTGATTCCCTTTTAATTGGAGACGAATGCGCAGGGCACACAGTACCATATATTGAGGTGAAGAACCGAACTGCTACAATTGAACATGAAGCTACTACGTCAAAAATTAGTGATGAACAATTGTTTTATTGTCGTCAACGTGGGCTGACCAGCGAAGATGCAGTCTCGCTAATTGTTAATGGATTTTGCAAGGAGATATTGCAGAAGCTTCCAATGGAATTTGCTGTTGAAGCACAAAAGTTACTCGGTATTAGCTTAGAAGGAGCAGTTGGTTAATGGTGATTGAAGACATTAGTCCCAATCGTTGTGTATCCCTTTACATGATGTCATCCTATCTGTATTATCAGAAAAACGAATCTGTGCTATCTGATGAGCTATTTGATCAGATATGTAAGAAAATACTAGATAACTGGAAGAATATAAAGCATTCCCACAAGAGGCGAATTAAGAAGGTTGACCTAGTGTCCGGAACAGGGTATGCTATAAAGAAATATCCCACAATTGTAACGTCATCTGCTGAGAGATGGCTAGCAGGAGAATATGATGCAAGTTAAAACTAAGCAAGAGTGGATTGATGAATTCAATTTTGATCGGTATACTCTTGATGCACAGTACTTAAACTTCGGTAATTTATATAGTGCCAAGACAACAAAAGAGTGGCAGGAGATTATGGGTAAAAAGCGTGTTCTCTCTGATTTCTCTGATCAGAATGCTGCATTAACAATGAAAGGAAGTACTATTAGATGGGTTGGTGTCAAACAACAAGGTACCAAGGCTCTCTTGTATTTCCACGCTGTTTCTGATATGGGGCGTCAGATTCCTGATTCTGAACTGAGACCCAATGTCGCGAATCCAGATAATGAAAAGACAGGTCGCAGCTGGGAGTATGCTGTTAAACCTACAAGCATTTTCCCGGAGAAAAGCAACGATTAAAGCCCCATGGGATGGCATAAATAATGAAAGATAATGGTTATACTTACTTTGTTCAGTTGAACAAAGAAAAGAGTGATGCGCGGGCACGTGACAATTTGTTCCGGCAGTTCAATAGTGCACGCCAAGCAGAAGATTGGATATTAGATAATGATGTGCAAGGTGATATTTTGACTTGCGCAGTGGTTGCAACGGATAGATGGCCGGCACCATTCGGGTATACCAATACGACGTGGGAAAAATATGATCGGTGGGCTGGAATAACAAATGAAAATGTTGAAGAAGGTCTTGATTATAAAATGACTTACCACAAGCACTATAATAATGAAAATTAACTTTATTAGCGATCTGCATCTAGAATTTGGTCCGTTGAATAGCTTCGATGGGACGCTAGTGGATGGGGATATTCTCGTTTTGGCGGGTGATATTGATGTTAAAGGTCGAGTCAATTGGATTAATACTATTGCCTCTAAGTTCAATCACGTGATATATGTTCTTGGTAATCACGAATTTTATCGTGGCGCAATGGACAGCATCTATAAGAAAACAAGGGAAACCCTTGTTGATAATGTTCATCTGCTGGAGAATGAGAGCATAACAATCAAAGCACTATCTGATTCATCTACAATGTATGATGATGTTACTTTTCATGGAGCAACGCTATGGTCGGATTTTCTCAATGGCGATCCGATATCATATTTGCAATGTGAGCGGGCAATGAACGATTATCGTTTAATTCGAGCTGGTGATGGCACCCATAGATTTAAGCCACAAATTGCCCATAGCTTGCACAACATTTCGAAAGTGTTTTTGCAAGAGAATGTAAAGGAGGGTGATATCGTTGTTACGCACATGGCACCTTCCTTTCTTAGTGTTCATGAAAAATATAAGCATGATATGTATATTAATGGAGCATATGCATCTGATCTATCTGAGCTAATTCTTGATACGAAGCCCAAGCTTTGGTTTCATGGACATATGCATGACTCATATGACTATAATGTTGGCGATACTCGTATTTTATGTAATCCTCGAGGATACATAGGGGAAGAGTTGAATTCTGAATTCGATCTTAACGCTGTAACATATGTGTAGAGGAAGAAAATGAAATGAGCATCTATAACGAATGTGTGCCCAGCAAAAAGAAGCCAGCGCCATTTAAGACTGTAACCATAGAATACTTTGAAGAGTTTGACAAAGATACTACAAAGGTATCGCCGAAGTGGCAAGGGCCAGGGGTGCGCCGAATACGAATTGTTACAACGACTCGTAGATATGATTTGGGGCCTGGCAAACCCATTCCTGTTGCTTCTGTAACTTATGAATATCTATAGGGGGATAATAATGCCAAACAGACTATTATGTACTGTTTTTGATGAAATGCGAGAGTGTGTTAAGACTTTAAACTTCTCTTATTTGTTAGGATTAATTGAAGAATCGCAATCTCTCGGGAATCGAATGGAATCACAGTTATACGATATAAAGGATTATAAAATTCTTCGCGAGGACATAGGGGTCTTGAAAACGAAGAAAAAGAAGTTAGAAAAAGAAATAGCCGAATTAGAAGCACAAAAGCCGGATTAGCTGAGTGGTTTAGCACCGCTTTTGTAAGGCGGCAACGGCAGTTCGATTCTGTCATCCGGCACCACATTTAATGGAGTAAAAAATTTATGGCGGCAACAAAAAGACACAATACCAAAACTACAGGAAGTCAAAGCCAGGTCGATAGTGCAGGGAAAGGTTATAAGTTCAAACACAGAACATCAATTGGCCGCAGTGTGTTTTCTCGGCCTACTAATAAACACAAGAGACGTTCTTGGAAGAAATATAGAGGACAGGGTAGATAAAATGAAAGCCACTATGCTAATAATAATTGCGAGTTTAGCTGGTCCACAAACAGCTGAATTCGATTCCATGGAGGCTTGTTTGAAACAAGCACCCATCATTGAACTGCAGCCGGCTATTAAAGAGGTAGCGTGCATCCCTTCTAATAATTCTAATAATGGGAGTTGGATTAATATTAATGATTATAATGATATGCTAGCCGGCTTTCTAAAAATGATTGATACTATTAATGAGCGTCAAGAGACGTGGGGGGAGCCTCGTTTGAATCGATATGGCCATTGGGAACCTTATAGTGAGTGAGTGGGTTGATCTAGATCCGGATCTGATAACCTCAGACGTCTGTACGGACTGCGGCCGGTGTTGCAAGACATCTTGGATTCAAGACAGACATGGCCCCAATGGTTCAGACAGACTTTCGTATCTTCAAGCTATGTTTGGTAGAAGCCCTAGGACGTTTGTTGAACAAAGAGGTGAAAAGGTTGCATGTGTCAATTGGTGTTCTCAGTTGATGCCGGACTTGAAATGTAAGATATATGAAAATAGACCTAAAATGTGCGCAGACTTCAATTGCTTCAAAGAAGCAAATGGACAAAAGCGACTACCTGAAGCATGGACTCATATCAAAAAATTAGTGGAGAGGGTGCATGGCATTAATCTTGATCAGCGGCGGAACAAAGAGGAAGCGTGAACGGGTATATGCTCTGGCTCAGTGGTCAGCGTATCAGTTAATGCATTGGAAGATGGCTGATAATATCTGGTTGAATATCAATATTTGTAAACTTGATGTGCACGGGTATTGCATTTGGGAAGATGATAATATTAAACCACGGGAATTTAATATTGAAATAAATAATACTATAACAGGAGCTGATCTAGATACAACTGTGCTCCACGAAATGGTTCATGTCAAGCAATATGCTAAAGACGAGTTACGTGAAAGATTCCGGCTAGGGTATAGAAAAAACTGGAAGCGTTCCAATAAGAATTGGGGTGATGTCGAATATATTGATGCGCCTTGGGAAAAGGAAGCATATAAAATGCAAGAGACATTGTATGAGCGGTGGGTTGGATGAGTGATCTAACTGACTACACTGGGTTAAAGAGTCCTGTAAATCACTTTAGACGATTCAATCAATCAACAACAGTACTTGATGAAATTCAAGAATTTATTAATGGTGTTACTGATTGGGCGCCAACCAAAAAGTATGCGTTCTTTCATCAACTTATTCCGAAGGAAATTGTCTTTAAGGATCCGTTATTAAAATTCATGTACGAAAGGTTTGGCGAAATCCAACCTTGGATATTAATGGTACCAGGTGGTGTCTTATTTGAATTTCATACTGATCCATCCAAGGGAGCAGCATTAAACTTTGCTATAAGCTCAAGAGAAAATGCTATGACATTATTTAATCATAGCAGACACTTTCGTAGAGGTATGGAAAATATTCTTCCTTTACATTACGGTAAAGAAGGACAATTTGTCCTACTTAATAACATGAAAACGCATGGCGTGTTGAACTATGGGCATGATCCTATATTCACATTTACAATACCTTGTGTTGTAATGCGATCTGACTTTGAAGATATTATGAAAGAATATGATCAGCTTTGTAATTTAGAAGGTGATTATACATACAGAGAAGGATCTGGATTGAAGCTTCCTAGTACAAATAAGTTGACTCCAAAGCATTTAGAGCTTATGATATTTAATAAGGTCGCGAAAATTATGTTAGATAATGGATTTGAACTCCAGTGACAACACCGATGTGTCCCATTAAAGGCTGTACTCGTAGAATTATTATTGCGACTCCATCAGTCCTAGCCAGGTACGCAACGGTACATTGTGGAGGATGCCATGAAGCAATATTATGTGATGTTGTTACTTGTGAGCAGTTTAAAATAGATAAGGCC
>ENA-ORXF01002674-ORXF01002674.1-marine-metagenome-genome-assembly--contig:-NODE-2674-length-10485-cov-6.536126_pt1 | contig 10485 bp, 12 predicted proteins | sample MGYA00237864_ERZ511476 | MGnify/ENA primary metagenome ERZ511476 (study PRJEB26306, sample SAMN06343908) | marine metagenome | isolation source: coastal waters | place: Atlantic Ocean: West Antarctic... | reverse complement strand
CATGAGAACCCATTGTGGATTCTTCCTGTAAATTTTGTATTTCCTCGAAAGTTGTTTGAGGATTAAAGACTCTCTTAAACTTTTTAGAGATTTCTTTAGTGAATGTAGAGTTGCTAGGTATTCTCATTATGCTCTCTCCTTTAAATTATATCTTAATGTATGTCTTGCACCTAAATACCCATAAAAACCATTTGTCTTTTGATTTTTATAAAGATCAATATTTGCAGTATTAGAAAACAAATTATTTTGATTCATATAAGTTTTCATGTATGATCTTACTTCTTCTGGTGTACCAGAAAAATTTATTTGTTTTTTACCAGATGCTTTTAGCTTAAGTCCATCTTCAAAGAATTTCAAGGCTTTTGCGAACATCAAACGGGGGCCAGCGTAACTGAGGTGAATGCAACAACAGACCATCTTCGATATTGAGATAGCCCGCAATTGCCACACCGGCGGCAAGCACCTGATCACGTCTAATTTCGCAATCACTAATCATTTGAAGCGCGGCAGCAGAAATTTCATCTAGGGTACGTTTGGCATTGCTTAGATCAGTCGGCTGGACGGAGATGCTGGAAATTACTGTCCCAGAAATGTCGGTTAGGGCTACACTGGTGTTGAAGGCCAAAATACTGAAGCCCAAAACATACCCGCCCTTGTTATTGATTTCTAATCCTGTGCGTCGCCGTCCGCGCCCCTGTTGCACCTTGAGATTGCCAGTCTCTTTCACCAAACCAGCGTTTAAAAACTCTTGAACGATGCGCGTCATAGCCGCATTGGTCAGACCTGTTTCATCTGCGAGGCGACTGCGATCAATACCAGGGTTCTCGAGTACCAGTTTCATAACACTAGCCCGATTGAAATTTCGCATGCTGTCTACGTTCTGGCTTTTTGATAGCATTTTAAATCCAAATAATTCTATTAATCACGGTAATTAAATAAAAAAAAGTGTCAAGTTAAGTTTCTTTACAAAAACCATCTCCTAATGTCACAAATCCTCGATGATTTCTGCTTCAGCCTCAATTTCTACCCGGTAGTCACCAATCAGTTGAGCAACAACAATCAGTGTATTGACTGGCTTGACCGCGCCAAATACCCGACCGTGCGCCACCGACACCGCAACAGCATCGGTAACGTCTGTAATATAGATACGGGTGCGCACAACTTCATCCATACTTGCCCCTAAAGTAGAAAGGCTTGCCGAGATTTTATCCAGAATGAAGGTTGTCTGGGCCCCGGCATCCTGTGACGCTACCGCCCGATCAAATCCTGCAGTTGCGGTAGTCCCCGATACTAGGATGCGGTTGCCAACACGCTGGGCCCGGCAATATCCAGCAATATCTTCCCATTTGCTACCGCTCAGGACGCGCTTTGCCTCTCGCCGACAGTCAATCACTGTAGCCTCAAACCCATTGTGAAAACCTGTCAGATGGTGGCTCAGGTCACCAGACGCGGTCAGAAAAGGTGGCTTGCGGTATTCATCTCCACAATCGCCAGGGATATCATTGTTGAAATTCTCTTTCAGGAGCTCGTGATCTTCTGCGTCCAGTGCAAAGTTAAAAAGCCTGGCATTATCTTCAATATGGGTACGTTCGCCTAACCGGGCACCAATGATCACTCCTGCAACACTGGATTGTTCTAACACCCAGCGGGTCGCCACATTCGACGTAGAAACCCCGTATTTTTTGCCTATCTTCGCTGTAACCGCCAACAGGGCCTGGAACTGCTCCCAACTACCCGCGATGTCGATGAACCGCTTGTATTTCATTTTACTCCAGTCGGGAATGTCGACAGGTTCTGGCATGCCCAGCCAGTGATCCGACAAAAAGCCACCGCACAATGTGCCATAGCCAAATAGCTGCGTATCAGTATTTTCACACAGGATGGACAATGGCCCGGCCGCACGCCTGTCCAATAGTGAAAACGGTACTTGATTGGTCAAGAGAGGGATCCCATCAGACAGGGCAAGTTGCAAATGAGCTGCGTCAAAATTTGTGACACCAATTTCAGTGATCAATCCTTCTTGACGCAGAGTCGCAAGTTCGTGCAAGGCGTCAAGCCATGCCGGATGGTCGAACATCCACCAATGGAATTGCAGGAGGTCTACCCGATCCACCCCAAGGCGATCCAACCGCTCTTGCACCCCAGCACGGACGACTTTGGCACTCATCTCACCCGGTTCGGGACACCACTTGGTGCAAAGGATTGGTCGGTCAACCTGACCATGGTAGCGTTTCAGAAAATGACCTGAAATAATTTCTGCGCTACCGTAGTGATCAGCCATATCAAAGGTAGTAAATCCTTGACGCATATAGGTTTCCAAATCATCCGCACCCTTTTCGGGGTCTATTATCTTGCCGCCCTTCTCAATATCAGCAACCTGCCACAGCCCGGTAAGAACCCTGCTAATCTGCAGGGTTTCACCAAGTGATATCTTCTCTGGCAGTGAGGGGCTCATTTGGTTTTCTTCTCTGAGCAAATGATCAGTTTAACCAAATTTTGCACCGCAACATAGTTGAAGCTACTTTCGATAAGCGCGCCTTCAACCATCAGGCGGCGCAGCTCCAGGTGTCCCAACGTCTTCACCATCCCCAAACAGCGCTTAGCCTGACCACCTAGGTTGAGCACCATAGCTAGGCAGGATTCACCCCAGGCAAACACAGCACTCAGTGCGGAATAAATCTCTTCCCTAAGTGTGAGTTGATCAATTTTAGCAATACCAAATGTGTTCATTTTTATCCTATCATCTCTACTTGGACCAACCTGAGATACTATCCCTTGACTCAGTCAACAAAAAATACTTGACTAAACCAGAATGACATACATATGATCAAATATCACAGATAACATCAAGGTAAATCCTTATATCGATGGGGCAGTGAATGGCGGATAGGACCAGCGAAGGACGTTTTTGGTTATATGATCTGCGAGTCCACACGGTGATTGGTGATCGGGTCCCAGTGTGCCACCACATAGAAGGTGACAGTTTTCAGGTTTTGGGTGAGAGTCTCGTTTTTAATGAGGGCCAGAGAATTTCGATGTATGCTCTAGCTGCGCTTATTCCATTACTGCCTGCCAAACAACGCGACACCAATGCATATGACTGGATGTCCACAGACACTGAAATCGCCTGTCCTGACCCCCATTGCGGCGGACGATTTCGGATTGAACGTACCGCAAAGCGGTGGTTCTCTAATACCGAAACCACCGGCCTTCCTGAGGCGCGTTCAGCCCCCTATTGGCAGAAACCTGGTGCCATTGAATGAACATTTCGAAAACAGTTCAATTAAATGAGAACCATACAATATCCAGGGTTATCAAAGGGTGCTGGCAATTGGCCGGAGATCATGGTTCGGTGGACCGGATCAATGCGGTTGCCGACATGGAGGCATTTCTGGACGCAGGCATAACCACATTTGATTGTGCTGACATATACATAGGTGTTGAGGAAATGGTTGGCGACTTTATCGGCGACCTGCGCCGTCGTCGCGGCCATTCGGTTGCAAATCAGGTCTGTGTACACACCAAACTTGTGCCTGATCTTACTCGTCTGCCCGATTTACGACCAGACGAAGTCGAAGCGATTGTTGACCGTTCTTTGCAACGATTACAGGTAGACCGCCTAGATTTGGTTCAATTCTATTGGTGGGATTTACAGTTGGGCAACGCTGTTGACTCGTTGAATGTCCTCAAGGATCTAAAAATAAAGGGGAAAATAAAAAATCTTGGGGCAACCAATTGGGATGCAAATGCTATGAACCCTTTTGTACGTGACGGGTTTGATATTGTTTCTGCACAGGTCCAGTATTCTGTATTGGATCGGAGACCTGCTGGCCAACTGACTGAATGGGCGACTCAAAACAATGTTCAGTTTCTATGTTATGGTACCCTCGCGGGCGGGTTTTTGACAGAAAATTGGCTTGGAAAATCTGACCCAGGCTTTATCTTTCAAAACCGATCACTAACCAAATACCGGCTTATCATCGACGAATTTGGTCCTTGGGATAGGTTTCAGGCGCTACTTGGCGCGCTTAAGAATATTGGTGACCGGCACGGGGCTTCACTTGCTGCAGTCGCCTCCCGGTTTGTGTTGGATCAGCCACAGGTCGCAGCCGCAATTGTCGGGGCGCGTTACGCCCGACACCTGCCCATGACTCTGGAAATATTTAATATCGAATTTGATGATCAGGATCACGCCGAACTAAACCAAATTTTGCAACAATCGAGTGGACCAACTGGAGAGGTTTTTGGATTGGAACGTGATAGAAATGGCCGCCATGGTCGCATCATGAAATATAATCTGAACGAAAAACCAAACGATCAAACATTTGGTAGTACAAGCGGCGATGGCTGAAGCTCGACCCCCAATTCTTGAGACTCGCAACCTAACAAAGGACTTTGGGTCATTTCGCGCGGTTGATGGTGTTTCAGTGGTGATCAAACCTGGGTCAATCACTGGACTGATTGGCCCTAACGGTGCGGGGAAATCGACATTTTTTAATGTGCTGACCGGAATTCTTGCCCCAACAAAGGGACAGGTATTCCTGAACGGTAAGGATATTACTGGACTGTCCCCAGACGCACTTTTTACCAAAAAACTTGCTCGCACATTTCAGATACCGCGTCCGTTCAAACGGATGTCAGTGTTGGAAAACGTTATGCTGGCCCCTACCGCGCAAATTGGAGAGCGCATTTCTGGCCCCTTTATGAACACCCGAAAAATGCGCGCACAGGAAGAAGAAATTCGCACTCGTGCGCTAGAATTGCTCGAATTTGTAACGTTGGGAGACCTGGCTGATCAGGCAGCTGGCCGTATATCGGGTGGCCAGACCAAGTTGCTGGAACTGGCACGGGTATTAATGGGTGATCCGGCAGTAATTTTGCTAGATGAGCCAGCGGCGGGGGTCAATCCATCCCTGACCCGCATCCTGATTGAGCGGATAGAAGAGCTTAACCAGCAGGGCAAGACCTTTGTGATCATTGAACACGATATGGATTTTATTATGCGCCATTGTGATCCAATCATTGCGCTCGCCGTTGGTGTCGTTGTTTTTCAGGGCACAGCGCAACAAGCCCAAAACAGCCCAACCCTATTGGATGCTTATCTGGGGGAACAAGCCGATGGCTGAGACTCTACTGCGCGTCACAAATATTGTTGCCGGATACGTTAAGGACCTGCCAATACTAAAACAGGTAAGTATTGAGGTCAAAGAAGCATCTCTAACGTTGATCATCGGCCCAAATGGTGCTGGAAAATCAACTTTTATCAAGGCTATTGCTGGTGTCGTTCCAGTTACTTCAGGAAAAATAACACTTACAGGTCACGATATTACCGGCATTCGTCCAGACCAGATGTCACAACACTCCATTGCCTACGTACCGCAGTCTGACAACATTTTCCGCACTTTGAGCGTCCGTCAGAATCTTGAACTAGTGCTGCGTAAGGATCGCGCAGCTCCCGACAGAATTGACACCCTATTTATGCGATTTCCAATACTGAAAACCAAGCAAGCCGAAAAGGCTGGGACATTGTCGGGAGGGCAACGCCAGATGCTGGCGGTGAGCATGGCGCTGGCAGTCAAACCAATGCTTATCCTGATGGATGAGCCCTCAGCTGGTCTGTCTCCCAAGGCCGCACAAGAGGTTCTTCAACTGGCTCGCGACCTCACGACTGAAGGGGTAACAATTCTATTGGTTGAACAGAACGTCAATCAAGCGATGCGCCTTTCGGATCATTGTTACATTCTCGCTGAGGGACGCAATCAGCATGACGCGGATGCGGCGGTGCTGCTGAACGACCCCATCGTAGGCGAAATTTACCTTGGTGGTAAAAGGGTACCTGCCGAATGATTCAAAGCCTCACAGATGGTATTCTTGTAGGAGCGATTGTATCGCTGGGGGCGATTGGGCTAACCATGGTAATGCATATGCTACGCTTTGCCAATTTCAGCCATGCAGAATTGTTGTCAATTGGTGCCTATAGCGCACTGGTGTTTGATGCACTATTTTCAGGAATCCTGCCATCACTGGCCAACAATATCGGCCCATTGTCTATGACCTGGGCACTGATTCTTTCAATGCTCTGCGCCATGGCTGTGACTGGGTTGTCGGCGGTATTAATTAACGAATTTGTCTTCAAACGCATCCGGGAAAAAGGATCTGAGCTATCAATGGTATTTGCATCCTTCGGCGTAGCAATGATTATCCGTAATGTTTTGGGGTTGATATTTGGGCTTAAATCACAGCTTTACAGTAATGACATTGTATTCGCTGTGTTGGTCAGCTCCGAACCTCAGTTATTGATTAAACCCGACCAGGTTTTTGTCTTACTGGCTGCTCTGTTGATTATGCTGGTACTTCATTTTGTTTTGTCCCGCACCACCTTTGGCTATACCCTGAGGGCGGTTGCTGAAAACCCATCGTTGGCCGAAGTAACCGGTATCCGACTGTCGCGAGTAATCGCCATCGTCTGGATCATTAGCGGGTTACTGGCCGCTGCAGCTGGTGTTTTTTATGGCCTCAACAACCACATCAACCCAGTGATCGGACGTGATCTGGTGCTGCCGATCTTTGCCGCCACCATCGTTGGAGGTATTGGTAGCGTCTTTGGCGCAGTTCTGGGTGGTTTTATCGTGGGCATAGCGGCAAATATGGCGCTGTTGGTGTTGCCGTCCGGTTATAGCCCTGCGGTGCCATTCCTAATAATCTTGGTGTTGCTACTGGTACGACCTCATGGATTGTTTGGGGAAGCGGAAACATGATGGGCTTGGTTTCATATTTGGTGTTTTTCACCACGATTGCGTCGATCCTGGCTATTGCCGTGCTTGGCCTAAACTTGCAATGGGGCAATACCGGACTGTTCAACGGTGGCGTTGTCGCATTTTTTGGCGCTGGCGCCTATGGCACCCTGCTGCTGGGCGGAACCCCACAGGCCGATCATATTGGCGGGTTCGATTTGTTTTACCCTCTAGCCTTGATTGGCGGAGCAGCCGCAGCCGGGGTATTGGCTTGGGTAGTTGGACGGCTTACGCTACATCTACGGCACGACTATTTGGCGATTGCCACCTTCGGTGTTGCAGTAACCTTTGAAAACGTCATGCGCAACGCACAGGGGCTTTCCGGCGGGGCCAAGGGTCTGCGTGGGTTCACCAGACCACTTGAGGCTTGGGTAAATGACGGTTTTAGTTATAATGTGCTGTTTTTGACCGTGGTCGTGGCACTACTGATCTGCACGTATTGGTTTCTCGAACGACTGATTTGCTCCCCTTACGGCCGTCAGCTACGGGCCATCCGTGAAGACGAAATTGCCGCCCGTTCACTGGGTAAAAATCCTGGAGCCATTCGACTGACAGCATTTATCACTGGGTCCTGTATCCTTGGCCTTGCCGGAGGACTTTATGCAACATTTTATGCGTTTGTCAGTCCACAGGACGTTTTACCAACCTTAACCTTCCAATTGTGGGCGATGCTGATTGTCGGCGGTGCTGGCAACAATCGCGGCGCCATTTTTGGCACCTTCCTGATTTGGGGGGCCTGGACCGCAAGCGGCTGGAGTCTCGCGCGGTTTGCCCCAGTTGAAGTACAACTATATACTGGCACGATGCAATTCATTTTAATTGGCCTTGTAATCGTTGGTATGTTAATGTGGCGACCACAGGGCTTGCTTCCGGAGCGGCTCGTTGTTTCACAATCCGGCACTAAGAAACTTAATTAAAACCAAAGAAAGGAGACTATCATGATCATAAATAAAATGACCCAACTTGGGGCAATAACAGCGGGTGTGCTGTTGTCTATGTCGACGTTAGTAACTGGAGCATTTGCGCAGAATTGTTCAATAAAAATTGGTGCTGTGCTACCAACATCGGTTGACTGGGGCCGCCCGATTGCCGAAGTTGCGCAATACGCTGTGGACCTTGCTAACGAAGCAGGCGGCGTGTCAGGTTGCGACGTGAATATGATTTTGCGAGACAGTCAGGTTGACCCAAAAGTGGGCGTTGACGCCGCTAAGGCGCTAATTGATTTAGATGGTGTGCAACTGTTGTTGGGGGCTGTTTCCAGTGGTGTATCTATGCCAATCTTGACCTCCGTAGCTGTGCCTTCAGACGTTATGATGATGTCGTGCTGTTCTTCATCCACCGCATTTACCGCACTTGCGCAAGAGGGTAAATCCAAGGGGCTTTTCTACCGCACCTTTGCCACCAGTGGCGTTCAGGCGGCAGTTGGCGCAATGGTGGCGCGTGACAAAGGCTATGGTTCAGTTGCCATTCTTTACAAGAACGACGATTGGGGCCAGGATATTAGTAAACTGATTGCTGCCAATTTTGAATCCCTTGGCATCTCAGTTACTTCATCGGTTGCCCTAAATGACGCACAGCCATCCTACCGGGCCGAAGTGACCCAAGCACTGAAGGGTAAACCCGAAGCGCTGTACCTTGCACTCTACCCAACCGAAGGTGCTGCGGCCGTGCGGGAATGGATTTCACTTGGTGGCACCCAGAACATGATTCTTGCAAACTCTCTGAAATCGGATGAGTTCCGTGACAATGTCGGATTGCAATATCTCGGGGATACTACTGGAACTGATACGGCATCACCACGCTCGGATTCAGCCAGCGCCTTTATTGACCTCTACAAAGCCAGATTCGAATCCGAACCAAACGGTCCAGGTCTGTCCAACAGTTTTGATGCGACAATGGTCGCTTTGTTGGCCATGCATGCAGCAGGAAAAGATGCATCGGGTAGTCAAATTGCCGCGCAAATCGTAAATGTGACAGATCCCAATGGCACGCCTGTTTCCGCAAACGCAACCGGGTTTGCCAAAGCAACAGGTATTTTGTCAAGCGGAGGCACTGTGATGTATCAGGGTGCAACTGGGAATGTTCGCTTTGACAAATTTGGCGATGTATCCGCACCGGCAGTAACATGGGTTTTTACCGATTCAGGTACACAAGAGGCAAGTTATATAACTTTGGAAGAGGTTGATAAGTTCATGGCTTTAGTTAAATAAAGCGTTTCGCGCTTATATCTATTCCTGGAAGAGGCCTGAACACAGACACCACTTGAGTTTTGGGGACGGTCTCAACAGAGGAGTAAAAACCAGATACTGGGGCGACGCTAACATGGGCGCCCCAGAAAGCATAAGATCGAACACCGCAGACTTCCCAATGAAATCACCACACCAGTACTAAAGGCCCGAGGTGCGAGGCGTGGGGCCCTAGGATAGGGGGGTCCGGGGTGAGCATGGCGCGTTTCCTCTGTTTGGATTGGGCTCAGTAACCCCCGAAACAAAATGGTTAACACCTCACCGGGATGCGTAGCTCGGAAAACAGTCAAGCGTGCGGATCCAGCAGCACTAAAGCGCAGATTGAACACCAGCTAAGAGCCTGTAGGGCTTATGTCCGATCAATGATCATCGGGCTTTTAGGCCAAAATGTAACATCAACGGAGAACAGGCTCTCGCTACGATTGGTGCGAGAGTATTCACAGCAGATTAAGCTTTATCGTTGGCGTTTCCCTCGATCAGAGATTCGAAAGAAGTCACGGAATGTTAAAAAGCGGCAATGAACGCGGCAATTATATTTTATTAAAGCTAGGGCCTAAAACGCAAAAAACGCTAACCTATTGAGTTAGCGTTATTTTACTTGGTTGCGGGAGTAGGATTTGAACCTACGACCTTCAGGTTATGAGCCTGACGAGCTACCGGGCTGCTCCATCCCGCGACAGGTATTGTCTAACAAGACTAGCTTTAGAGATCATAAAGAGAGAAAATCATGATGTTCCTTATTAAGCTTGGCGGTGACCTACTCTCCCACGCCTTAAGACGCAGTACCATCGGCGCAACGGCACTTAACTGCCGAGTTCGGGATGGGATCGGGTGTTTTGCTCGTGCTATGACCACCAAACTAAAAAAGAAACATCAAAATCCAAGTCAAACTGCATTATGCAGCTCTTTTTAATACTACTAGAAGTCGAGCTTCTACTAGATCAAATCAAGCCTATCGAACAATTAGTACCGGTCAACTGAACGCATTACTGCGCTTACATCTCCGGCCTATCGACGAGGTGGTCTACCTCGGTTCTCAGGGATACCTTGTTTTGAGGGGGGCTTCCCGCTTAGATGCCTTCAGCGGTTATCCTTTCCGATCTTAGCTACCCAGCACTGCCATTGGCATGACAACTGGTCCACCAGTGGATCGTTCACCCCGGTCCTCTCGTACTAGGGGCAACTCCTCTCAAGTATCCTACACCCACGGCAGATAGGGACCGAACTGTCTCACGACGTTCTAAACCCAGCTCACGTACCTCTTTAAACGGCGAACAGCCGTACCCTTGGGACCTGCTCCAGCCCCAGGATGAGATGAGCCGACATCGAGGTGCCAAACGGTGCCGTCGATATGGACTCTTGGGCACCATCAGCCTGTTATCCCCGGCGTACCTTTTATCCGTTGAGCGATGGCCCTTCCACTCGGGACCACCGGATCACTATGA
>ENA-ORXF01002673-ORXF01002673.1-marine-metagenome-genome-assembly--contig:-NODE-2673-length-10491-cov-5.362013_pt1 | contig 10491 bp, 10 predicted proteins | sample MGYA00237864_ERZ511476 | MGnify/ENA primary metagenome ERZ511476 (study PRJEB26306, sample SAMN06343908) | marine metagenome | isolation source: coastal waters | place: Atlantic Ocean: West Antarctic... | reverse complement strand
AGCCCGGATAGCTCAGTCGGTAGAGCAGAGGATTGAAAATCCTCGTGTCGGCGGTTCGATTCCGTCTCCGGGCACCACATCTTCTTTTCATACTCTTCGTTAACACCCTCTAAGCCATTAATATACATGCATTTTAGGTCATTCCATGACCATTACCTTCTGTTAAGTTTCGTTAGCTTTCGCTAAAAAGAGGTGCTACATTTGGTGCTACTCTTAGCTCGGCTTTAAAAGGTATCTCAAAATGCCCCTCAATGATAAGCAGATCAAGGCTTTAACCCCTACAGAAAAAGATCAGTGGGTTGCTGATGAGAAGGGCCTGCGCCTACTCGTTAAGCCCAATGGCGGTAAATACTGGCGGTTAAAGTACCGGTTTGAAGATAAGCAAAAGACCTTAGCTTTAGGTGTGTACCCGGATGTTAGTCTAAAAATAGCACGATCCGCAGTGCTAGAGGCCCGTGAACGCTTGCGTAATGGCATTGACCCAAGTGACCTAACCAAAGCCAAAGTGATGAAGAGTAGCGCCAACGGTAGTGCTTTTGCGGCTGTAGCCACCATGTGGTGGGAAGTTGAAGCCCCTCGGTGGAAACCAGCACATGCGGCACGCGTATGGCAGCGCCTCAAAGATAATGCATTCCCTAGTATTGGTGCTACAAGTGTCGAAAAAGTAGCACCACAACAGATTATTTCAATTGTACAGGCAGTAGAAGCCCGCGGAAGTATGGACGTTGCTAAGCGTTTGCTACAAGACATTGGCCGTGTTTATATGCACGCAATTGTTAGAGGTATGGTCACAACCAACCCAGCTACCGGGCTGAATCAGATCACCACAAAAGTAAAAACTCAACACCGCCCATCATTGCCGCCTAAGTTACTAGGGGGCTTCTTGCGTGACCTTGACTCCTATACTAGCAAGGGCCGGGTATTAACCAAGCTCGCTATGAAGTTACTGGTGTTAACCTTTGTTCGCCCAGGTGAACTTAGACAGGCTGAGTGGCTTGAGTTCGACCTTGATAATGCCGTCTGGAACATTCCATCCCATAAGATGAAAATGGGGAGACCGCACGTTGTGCCGCTAAGCAACCAAGCGCTGGATATATTGGCCGCACTGCAACTACTCACAGGCCACAGGTCGTTCGTATTTCCTTCTGAAAGAGGACAAGGGCAATCCATGAGTGATAACACGCTACGAAAGTCTTTGCAGGTTATGGGCTACCATCGTGATAGCGATGACCTCCAGCGCCCGCATTGCGTGCCACACGGTTTTAGAGCAACAGCAGCTAGTAGCTTTTACGAAGCTGGTTTTCGTGGAGACGTAATAGAGGCCCAGCTAGCACACCAAGATAAAAACCAAGTTCGCGGAGCCTACACGCATCATGCGATGCACATTGATGCCAGAATAGACCTGATGCAGTGGTGGGCCGACCATTGTGACGCCGTTCAAGGTGGAGCTGATGTAGTGCCCTTGTTCCGCAAACAGCAGAAGGCAGGTTAATATGGCCTCATTATTTACAGAAGAAGACATATCATTTCTTCTCAGTAAAAAGTGGCATCCGCTTGCGCATCGACCTGAAGCGCTGGGAGATTTCCGTGGTGACACGCTCCTTATAGACTTGGTCCGTATAGGCCAGTTGCACGAGCATATGCATGGATTATATGGTAATTCTGGTCCAGGCGAATATATGGGGTTTATGACCGATATCCGTAATGGCGCGGCCGATGGGACAAGACTATTAAAGGCCTTCAATACCTTCACTAATCGCCATAAGTGCGTCACCTCATTATACGATAGCGCTGGAGAACTCTCATCATTGCAAACTGCTATTACTAATATGATAGCTACTGCTGTTGATCTAAAATCTAGGGCTGGTAGTCGTCACGACCCAAAGATAAAGCCACTCGAAATCTCCGCTAATCAGTTAATCAAATTATGGGAGCGCGATAATGGGGAGCCTCCAACAATTGAACAAGGCACTGGGCATGCGCCCGCTGGAAGGTTCTTTAGATTTGTGCTAGACCGGTTAACAAACACTTATGGTGGGCGCCTTGGGGATGCAGCTCTTGGAGCACTTCTCAAAAAAGCGCGCACAAAATACCTCAATTCAAAAAAAGCATAACATTTCACTATAGAACGCAAAAGTGGTTTTTTTTGCGCTTTTCGGTTCTATAATAAAGTGTGGCGAAATTTTAGCCAAGGTCGGACAATACCTCTAGTTTATTAATTAACTGGCTAGAGAAGACCTATGACACCAACCATTCAAGTTATCCGCAGTTGCGAAGTACACAGAATGCTAGCCCTCGGGCGAACTGCCATTGACAGTGGCATCGCTGAAGGCCTCATACCTCCACGAATCCAGTTAGGGCAGCGGGCCGTAGGGTTTCTAAAGCACGAATTAGAAGTCATCATTATTGCTCGGGCCACCGGGCGCTCAGACGCCGAGATTAAAGAGTTGGTGGCCCAACTCGTACTATCACGAGAAGTGACGCTTTTAGCGTTAACTAAACACCTCCACTAACACTTTAAAAAACTGGTCGCATCCCTGATATGGCAAAGCTTTAGCCTCCCCTGGAGGGTCATGCTTGCCTGAAATAACTCAGAACGGCCACTTATTAACTCAAATCGAAGGAATTTAATATGCCTATTCAGCTCATAGCGTCATCTAACCACGCCCCTTTTGAGGATTCATTTAGTTTTTTAGCCAGCGCCAACGCAGTCCATGTTGTGGGGACAAGCGCTCAAACTGCTGGGCCATTTTTCGCATGGCTTGACGGTAGTGAAGTTTATTTGAAAGTAGCTGCACCTTTAGCTACAGACCCACTTAATTCAACCTCCCATCGAATCCTCGCCCACGAAGAGCAACAACGCTTACTCACGGGCATTTTTGAGAGGGTATAGCTATGTTTACTCTAATGGAACAGCGATGGTTAGATGATTGTTTAATTCAGATTCACCTTAACGCTGGCGTGGACCATGTGGCCGCGCAAGAGGCTTTGCTATTCGCTGCGGGGCACGCGCCGTGGTTTAACTACGTTGTGAGCCAAAGCTGGTGGTGCAATTTGCCGGAGACTAGAGCGGCCGCCGCCGAGGACTATGTCAGTGATGAAGATGATAGTTGCTTTGAGGAACCTCCCCTCGACTTTAGAGAGCGGATGGCCCGCTTAGCTAACAAACCGAGGACCATTGTCCGCATCCACCCTCCAGTTGTTGGGCAGGAGCTACACCATACAACCTGTGCTTGGCTGGAAACTATCAACTTCTATGAATTGAGTAAAGCTGCATACTTTGCGCTACGTGCAGAGTTTGATCGAGGGGACAAACCTGAGCAGGTCACGTTTTCAGATTACTTACACGAAGAATCACTTCTTAGCCAAATAACCGCGTGGGATGTAGCAGATGCAAGCGACCTATATCATCAAATGGTAGCTAACCCAAAATGTGGCCGTGTTGGACCACCCAAAACGGAAGGCTCGCGCACGCTATTTATATTAATGATCGATGTTATACGAAAGGCACATCCGGCTGCACCTATTACAAAGCTTGTCGACCTACTAATTGAGCAGGTCGAACTGGCCACTCATGCGGGCCAACGGTTTGACGATTTAGACCTATTAGGTGGGGTTATCGTTATTGGAGACAAGGATATGAAAGATTCTACGCTTTACGCCCGGTTTGCGTTAATGCAGCGCTCATTGGCCTTGGTTTAGATTTGGTTTTGTTTGTTTCAGGGTTAAGCCCCTTGCAATGCCGCGTTGCGAGATAATAGCATTTACTAATTACATCGGATCCACTTATGACAATTTCTCCATCCATTAACGAGCCTAAAACGAAGCGCTCGCTCCTTAATAACCTGTACCAAGCTGAAACTAGACGTTCACGATTTGGTCCGTATATTGGGGCTTTAAAGAAGCCGTTCGCCCAAGACAGGGCCGACATTATTGCTTTTATTGAAGCCTTGGGACAAGACCGGCAGTTCATGTTTCCTACACCCTTGGGGCGTGCTATTGAAAATGACACGCAAGGTTGGCCACGTACACGGTGGGCAGATAATGCCAAAGACCGAGAGCTAGCGTATAGGACAGCATATAGGTGGATGATGCAATTTGATTCCCGTATACGGGCTATATGTGATTTGGACGCGGCGTTGTTATCCGAAAGTATCGACTTTGCGTTAACGGGCGATCTTGTCGGCCGCTCAAATACATGGCGGTCGCAACATTCTTGGCGTGACTTAAAGCCTAAAGAGCGGTTATTGCGAGAACTCTTGGCTAGCGGCTCAGTAACGGTGTTTGCTGATGATAAAAAGCAAATAGAGGCACTTCGCCAACTTCGAAAACAAGGGCATATCATCACAGTTAGCGCACCATACGTGGACGAGATCGAAGATGATTACGGCGATGTTATCCAACGGAGTGATCCGCTAGTAACGCTCACGTATAAGCAAACTGAGCGTTAATTTTTACAGGGGAATACTGCTATGCAAAATCAAATCACCGAGCCTAAGGCTCATGCTAACCTATTGATCTCGCTGCTAGTGCCAATCTTTGAGCCAAGCAAGCCCATTGCGGCTAGTGCTAGTTCCACCGCTCAGATCGCCCTGCAGCCCACGTCGATACTGGCGTGGACAGGTGCGCTAACATTCTTCATAAACCAATTCGATACCGCCCCCTCAATGGAGGTGGTTAACGGTTCATGGTCTGAAATTGTCGAAGCGCTCGCACCTGAAGCGGGTCCGAGAATCATTAATCAAAAAACTGATGTGCCTTATTTTTTACCGTGTCAGCTAAAAGAGGCTGAGCTTGTCGGCAAAACGTTAGCTCGAGCAATCGCTCAAGGCCTGCCAGCAATAGGTAAGCAGCGTTCAGGCAACCATCTCACCCCAACCACACTTTTGGTGTTCGACTTGGATAGTATTAAGGCGGTTCAGCTCGAACTGATCAAGGCACGATTCAAGCAAGCTGGCATTGCAGCTGCGTGCTGGTCGAGTCATTCAATCGGTGCAAAGCCTGGAATCAGGTGCAGGTTAATTGTTCCAGTCAATAAATCACTCGAAGCGCCGTATTACTGCAGCGCTCATCACTGGGCCAACGACAATATATTACTTCGTTTGGCAGACCGGACAGGGGCAAGCCTTGCTCAGTGCCAAGGGGTTTGGGCGGTATCCAATGAGCGAAAAGAACACGCTTTCAAGTGGGTTTTGGCTGGCGGTGTGTTGGTTCTTCCAGCGGAGGCGATGGCTCGACCCGCAAGGCCAAGGGCAGAAGCAATCGCTAAGCTTGTCGTCCACGACCAAGTCAAATTCGATCAGGAGCAGCAGATGCTAGACATGGCCACTGAACTTGAAATTCTAAAGGCCTTGAAGTTCACAAAAGTTGTGCGCGATGGTGCAGGGCGAGAAAATGCGGTCCTACGGCTTGCAGGTATTTTGCGTAAGGCATGCTTGCAAGAAGGTCGTATCAACACGATTTGCACTTTTTTTGGTGAGCATTTCTGTGCCCCACCACTTGATGATGAGGTGATAAGGAGTCGCGCACAACGATACGCCTCCCAAGAGGGATGCGAGACCAGTCTATCAATGTTGGCGCGGGAGATTTCGGTGCTCATAGTAGCGGAAGCTGTCGCTCACAACGACTGGCGACGATGCGACGATGCAAAGGACATACCTTACAAATACTTGAGCGAACACCACCAGTGGGCACTCGCTCAATTTGGTTTTATTGGGGGTGCTGCATGATCGAAAAAACAGAGGCGAGTATAGAGGGTGCATTAACACTGGGGCGGACAGTGATCACATTAGATCATGCCGTTAGGGTAGTGCGAGAGCGATTTTTCCAAATTCGTGTCGGTGGGAAAGTGTTCATTGGCGATCGAGAGGCCCCCGATATAGTTGAGGCGCTAATGCCCGTGGATTCCTTTAAGGTGTTTTTTAAAACTGAGGACATCGAAGGTAAAGACCCACTACACATATGGCTTAGATCAACAGATCGGATTCGATTTACAGGGTTTACATTCGATCCAGCCAAGCCATATGGCGACGCTGGATCTCAATTCAACTTATTCCAAGGGCCAGCTATAAAGCCTGTGGAAGGTGATTGTAAATTAATAATAGATCATATTGACGAGGTCTGGTGCAGCAGTGATTCAAAACAATCAACACACGTGTTAGATTGGCTTGCACACTCGTTTCAAAAGCCATGGGAGCGAACTGTTACCTCCATTGTTTTGCAATCTGGTGAAGGAACCGGTAAAAGCATAATTATGCGAATGCTACAAGAAATGTGGGCCCCACACAGTTTGCAGATTGAATCTGAGAATCAAATCGCAGGTAACCACAACGACCATTTGGCCCAAAACATGTTGGTCTGTGCAGAAGAGTTTTCCATGCGAGGCAAAATAGCGGCAACGGACGTAATAAAAAACTTTGTGTCGTCGAAGACGCTGCTCATAAACCCTAAAGGCAAATCAGCATTTACTGTGAATAATTATGCGCGCCTTATTTACGCCACAAATCACCCGTGGGCGCTGCAAGCTAGCAAGGAAGCGCGCCGGTGGTATGTGGCAGTAATTAGCAGCCACCGTGTGGGGGATTTTGATTACTTCGCTAAGTTGGCAAGGGTGGCTGACTCTCAGGCAGGACAAAGCGCGTTCCTATACTTTTTGCTGAACCGTGACATTAGCGCCTTTGACCCCCAACAGCGGCCTGATACTAAAGCCTTGGATAGGCAAAAGCGGCAGACAATGGACAAGCTTGATCACCCGTTAGCATGGCTAGCGGTTGTGCTCGAAAGTGGCGAGTTTGAACTTGAAAAGAGACCAGGGGGGTTGTACCGGTCACAAAGTTGGCGCGACGATAAGGCAGTGCTAGCGGACGTGTTGCGTGAAAGTTACGAGTATTTCGTCGTCAAAAAGAAAAATCCGCCACGGTGGCCCAATGTGGCCAAGCGCTTGAAAGAGATCTGGCCTGAACTTGACCACATTCGTATTAGGGTTGATGGCGGCGAACGCAAATACCACTACAACCTACCTCCAATTGAGGACGCTAGGGGTGCGTTTGAGTCATACGCAGGCTTGGTGCTTGAACCACTCCCAGATGATTATAGTGTGGATGATTGCTCGATCTTTGATCCGAACAATAAGAAAATAACCAACATACACAATCACGATCAAAAGCGGTTGGCGTAATGCTATGCCGTAATTGAGCTATTAATAGGGAGATTAAGGCCCCAGCTAATGACTCCCTAGAGGCTTGGCTTAGTGTCCCAGCTGTCCTAGGCAGGGTATGCGTTTGCCTAGGACAGCAAAGCACGTGGGGGAACACAGACAAGAAAAATCACTTTTGGTGGTTGCTGTCCTAGGCCAAGCCTAGGACAGCGTGGTTTGCATGGGACAGCTAAACGCAGACACAGCAATGGTTGGCCTAGGTGTCCTATGTAAAATATATAATATATAAGACTGTTAGTAATTGCGTGTAATAAAAAAGCCTAAACTTTTTGGGGGTTTTTTTAAGTTAGGGTGGGACAGCACTTTTCTGTTATTTCAACACGTTGAGGGGGATGGCAGCAAGGAGGAAAGCCTTGGCCTAGCTCGAGTGCACCTAACGTCCATACCGTCTATTCTCGACCTACGCAGGTTTCACTAGGCTACGTAGCCTATCAAAGACAATCCAGTCAGCCCTTGTCAGCCTATAATACGCTAACCTACTTTTGGCAAAAATGTCATGCTGTGATTAGGTCAGCGTAAGCCTGCCATAATTAGCTGAGCCTATGGGTTATTGACCTATAGATCTCAGTAAATCACGCTCTAGCATTCCATTTGTGTAGCACTGGACACTCGCACTGGAAACAACATTGCCGTACCCATTCCTAAGTACTACATCCGCGCCACCAAAAACGCTAGCCGTTACTTTTACGCCTGCTTCTTTGTCCCTTACTATAATATTTATGTTGCCGTAAATGCCTTCGAAGCGCGCCTTAAAAGCACCAACTTGGCCAGTTGGTTCGCCGCAATTAAGGTATTCATTATTTGCAGCCAAAGCATATCGTGATGAGATTAAACCAGACTCTTTATCCACCTTGTCTAGTGGAATATTGCCACTTGCCAGCCAGTCAATTGTAGACTCCCATACTGCATTGTAATCGTCCATGTATGTCTGAGAATTTTGGACATCTACTTGTGTCACTGTTGTAGTACCAGCTGCACATCCAGTGAGTAGTAAAGTGGTTAATATCGCAGCTACCTTCGTCATGGCTCATTTCCTGTTTATATATCGACTCACGATAATAGCAGAATGATTCTAGGAATTTTTCTGAAAACAAAACATTTAGAGGAATATAGACACCTCTGCATGTCAACTATGCAAGTTCCTTATTTTTAACCAACTAAGAAGATTTACCCATGAATAAATCAACCACTCACCAACAGCTTATCGTGGCGTGTCTAGCTCTGTTGACCTCGTAATTTGGTGGTGTGTTTTCACTATGCGTGATGTGTACCAACCAGTGTACCAAAAACTTGATCCTTCTCATCAAGCTAAGCTTTTATGTTAGTGGGTAAATCAGTGGATTTGTCAAATTCACTGATCGGAATTTTTACTTTGATTTTTAAAAAAAGGCCCGGGGTTAAGTGTTATTGTGCTGTGATTTGGTGATTTGTTATTTAGTAAGTAAGGTTAAGCGAGCGAAGGAACTGCCTTAGATTCTCTAATAGTGGTTGATCTTCGTGTTCGAAGCCGAACCGGTTTGAAAACACATCTTCTTTATATTGCTGCCATTTTTTTTTATTCTCTTCAGTTGTTGCAGTAAACTTGCCAGCATTTATTTCACATTCTGGACCTATGGATCCGATAAATCCGGTATATACATTTGGCATGAAGGGTTGTACTTTTTTATACTGTTCAACAGCGTCAGGCTCTAACATATTTGCTAATTCTTGGGCATCAGCCCTGTTGTTTAGAACGTTCTTGGCATATTCACTTTTTAAGCAAAACAGAACTGCACCAAATAGAACTATACATCTAGACAAAAAATCGTCCCCACCAATCATCATTCTAGAGTCTTCAGATGAAGCTTTATGTATGAGTAAAATCCGAACAATAGACTCTACTTCTCTCAGTGAAATGCTGTTGACGATAACCAGGCGCTTAAAAAACTCTAATATGAAATCATCTGTAAGATTATCTGGCAGTGATTTCTCACGAACAAGTTTTTTAAAATAATTAACTGAAGCAACCTTATCAGCGTGGGATTGGTTAGAATCAATATTGCTGGGCAGGGTAAAGGTAAACTTTAGAAACTTATCTAAATATCTTTGTGAATCAACGAACGAACCATACATATGGTTTACTGATGCTCTGAGATGCTCAATGTTTGTTACCAACACAAATTGCACTCCCTCTACATCAAAGACATGTTTTACTACTTCCAGCAAAGACAAAGCAAAGTCTGGACGGCAGCGGTCGAGCTCATCAATGAAGATCACGATTGGCTTTTTTGTGGCAATATCACTAATAGCTTTAGCCAAGATGTCCACATTCTTTTTGGCGTCAACTTGGGATTGCAGGACTGAATCTACTAATGCGTCAATGGATTTACCGGCAAGTATATTAATTTCTTTGTCATAGTCAGCTGCAATACTATCGGTATCAGCCTTCAATATATGTGCAACTCCCGCTTTCCCAATCACTTTTAGAGATTGCTTTAAAACAGGCATTGCCTTTTTCTTAAAGTTTATTTTATCTTTAGGGGGTAGTAGGTTAATTAAATGAGACAACACAGTTATTAGCGGCTCACCTGTGTGGTCAGCTTTAAACGCATCAATATAGACTATGTCATGCGTGCCATCGCGCTTCATTAAAGCCATCATTTGATGTGCAAAAACACTTTTACCAGTTCCCCAAGCACCATCGATTACCATTGGTGATATGTCTATATCAGCCTCTAACAACAGGATAGCCTTTTTAGCAATTGGCATTCGATTGAGGGAATCATGCGTTTTAAAAGTGTAATTTATATAGTCCATTCTTAATTCTCTTTGTTAGGCTTCCATTGATATGTTGCTAGGAGATAATTAACGACACGCCGTTTTTGCTGCATTAATGTTGTTATGGGTAAAGCTAAGACCATACTTCTGCTTCACTTGAACATAAAGATCAACATACTCAACACACTTCCCTTTAGCGAAAGCATAACGCGAGTTACGCAGCTTAGTTATAAACTTCAGAGGCACATATGCGTTCTTCAAAGTGCGATTAACATAAGTTACTGACGCTACATGATTAAATGAATCATTTGCGAAAGCTCGCTTTTGAGCACTACTCCAACCCTTCCCCCCTGATAGATAAGCATCTTTAAGCGCCACAACATGGTCTACATCAGTGGCGCTGCCATTTATACCCGTATACCAACCTGAAACAGAACTTGATACTGGTGATGCTGATGAGCGGAACTTCCAGTTGTTACGTTTGTAGCTATCGGATGCCACGCTTTTACTAGCCTTAG
>ENA-ORXF01002671-ORXF01002671.1-marine-metagenome-genome-assembly--contig:-NODE-2671-length-10492-cov-6.896687_pt1 | contig 10492 bp, 12 predicted proteins | sample MGYA00237864_ERZ511476 | MGnify/ENA primary metagenome ERZ511476 (study PRJEB26306, sample SAMN06343908) | marine metagenome | isolation source: coastal waters | place: Atlantic Ocean: West Antarctic... | reverse complement strand
ATACCAAGCAATAGTAGAGATTACTCCCTTAAAAGATAAACAAGCTAGATTTCTATAATTTTAGTTGTGGAGATAAATAATTAGTGATTAAATAATGATATGTCAAAAGTGTATTTTCATAATAAAAAATCAATTGATCAAAATATAAATTTAAAAATATTATCTGAAGCACAGCACACAGGTGAAAGACAAGTTGTTGATATCAACAAATTACTTAACAGAGTGAAAATAGAGAGAAAAGACAGATTTAAAAAAAATTTTATTTTATTTAGTATTCTCACATTAGCAATAGGTGTATTTATTACTTTAATAGTTTAGAATATATTTTATTAATTTTATTCAATAAAAAAATAACATAAAAATTTGAAATAAAGTGATATCAATTATTGTACCAACATTTAATGAATCTAAAAATATTTCTAAATTTTTAAATAAACTTAAGTATTGTAATTTTAAGCATGAAGTAATTTTTGTAGATGACAATTCTCAGGATGATTCTCAGAATATATTTAAAAAAATTAAAAGAAAAAATATAAGATTTTATATAAGGAAAGATAAAGAAAAAGATCTTTCTAAATCTGTGTTATTAGGTGTAGAAAATGCAACTTTTGATTATGTAATGGTCATGGATTGTGACCTTCAACACAGTCATAAAGATGCAAATTATATGAAGAAAGTAATATTTAAAGAGAAATTAGATATGGTCATAGGAAGTAGATTTCTCAATAAAAAACTTAGAGGAAATTTATATCTAGTTAGATCAATAATTTCTTTAATATTTATAGCATTTATAAACTTTTTTTTCATAAAAAAAACAACAGACCCACTTTCAGGTTTTTTTATTTGTAAAAAAAAAATTATTATAGAAAATAAAAAAAACTATTTCTTAAAAGGATATAAAATTTTATTTGATATTATTTATAATTCAAGATGCAATATTAACAGTAAAGATCTTCAAATAAATTTTAAAAAAAGAATAATTGGTAAATCAAAATTAAATATAAGAATTGTGATTTTATTTTTACATCAAATTATTTTTACACTATCTAAGAAACTATGAAAAATTTTCTAAAATTTTTTTTGTTAAATAAATCAAGATTTTATTTTAACTTGAGTTTTTTAAATATTTTAAAAAAAATACTCTTTTATATAATGAATACAAAAAACAACTATCAAGAAATTGTAAGTAAAAAATTTCAAATTTATTTTCCAAATTCTAATATCTTTTTTTTTAATCATGGAAGAGGGGGATTTTTTTCTTTGCTTAAATGTTTCAAAAATAGATCTAGAAAGAAAGTTCTTATTAACTCTCTTACATTGTTTGAAATGGTAAACATGATTATTTATGCTGAACATGAACCTATATTCGTGGACAATAAAAAGCATAGTTTTGAAACAAATACTATTGAATTAATAGAAAAATATAAAGATGAAATCGGTTTTGTTGTAATAACCCACCTTAATGGACTAAATAAAGAAATTTTTGAAGTAAAAGAAAAAATTGATGAAATAAATGAAAGTCGAGACAAAATTGATAAAATTTTCTTAGTAGAGGATGTAGCTGTAAGTTTTGGAGCTAAATATAACAATATATTTTGTGGATCAATTGGAGATTTTTCTATTTTAAGCTTCAATATAATGAAAAACATAACCTCTTTAACTGGTGGAGCTTTAGTTGACAACACAAGGTCAATTAACTCTAATGAGGTAAATAAAGACTTAGTTAATATATCATTATTTGATATTTCAAAAAAAATATTTTTTGTTTTTTTATTAAAATTCTTAAATTCAAAAATTATATTTCCTTATTTTTTTATTATTATAAAAATTTCTCAAAAAAATAATTATAATTTTTTTTTAAGAAAATACCGCACAGATTTTCATACCTATACTGCAAAAAAAATACCCTTAGATTTCATGAAAAACTTATCAAATTTTCAGTTATTTCTATTAGTAGACCAATTAAACAGTATTGAAAAAAATAATGATATTAGAATTAAAAACTCTCTATACTGCTATGATAAATTAAAAAATAATGAAAATTTAATTTTTCCACAAATAAACTTTAATCAAGAAAATATTTTTATTGAATTTCCGATCATCTGTAAACAAATAGAGTATAAAAAATATATTTTTTTAAAAAGTTTGAGTCAATATATAGACATAAAAAATTTTTATTACACAAACTGTGATAGTGAAAAGACTTTTTTGAAATATAAAAAAAGTAGTTGTTTAAATGCTAAATACATTTCTGAAAATATTATAATGATACCAGTTAATATAGATCAAAAAAAAAAAGATTTAGATAAAATAATAGATATAATAAAATAACTTATTGTGAAAACTGTAGCTCATTCAATAATTGGCGCTGGATTAAGTGCCTTAGTACGTGATCATTTAAATAACAATTCTGTGGTTTATTGTAATTACGATAATAAATTGCTAAGAAGTAAAAAATTTTATGAAAATTTAGGTATGGGCGGTAATACTAACATCTGGGGTGGCTATATAAATTATCATAAATATTTATTTTTTTTAAAAAATAATAAATTTAAAAAATTTATGCAAAATCAAAAAATTTTTAAATTGAGAAAACTTTTCACAGAAAGTCCATTTAAAAAAACCTACTATATTTCAAATTATTTAAACAAAAAAGTTTTAAGAATTAAAAAAAGATATTTTAAAAATTTAGTTATAAATAAGAAAATTGAAAAAATTTCATTAGATAAAAAAAATATTTTTCTACATACGGGTAAACAAAAAATATTAACAAAAAAAGTAAGCCTTTGTGTCGGTAACCTAAGTTTAATTCAAATCCTTTATAATTCAAAAATAATTGGAGCTAATGATAAAATTAGCTTTGATGATGGTATTTGCAGTTATCAGTTTAATCTTTTTAAGAATTTTAATACAAATTATTATATTCCCTTAACAATTAAAGAAATTGTTGAAAAATTCTTATATGGTAAAAAAAATCAATATCACCACGAAATAAAAAAAACTTTATTTGTCCAAAAATTTTCAAATGGTTATAAAAAATATTTTTTCACAACTTCTGAAATTATGAAATTTAAATCAAATAATATAAGATATTTTCTTACTCATCACACAACAAATTTAAGGATAAATGATATTAAAATTAATAAGTTTATAAAAAATTTTTCTAAAAAAATTACAATTTATAATAGTGGGGCAATTCAAAATTATATAGCAGGACCTGTTTCACAAGATATTATATTTAATGCACTATCTAATTAGATTACTGCTATTTCTTTTACATTATTAATATTAAGAAAGTAAAATTTTAGTGAACTCATCAGTATTTATTGGAAAATTAATTTTTTTTGATTTTAAAAAAAATTCATATAAACCTTTCTTATTTCAATAATGAATTATTTTATAAAAAAAAACAAAGAATATATTTTCCTTCTAGTAATTTTCTTAATAATTTCGTTGGCTATAGTTTTAAAATCATATTTTAATTTTAATGGATATATCTCCCCAGATTCTGGTTATTATTTAGCATTAGCAAAACATTTACTTAATAGTGAAGGATTTGTAATTTCGGCATATGAATATGGAGGAACCAAAAATGCATTTTTTGCTACATGGCCTGTTGGTTATCCAGTTCTTATAATGCTTGTTTCTAAATTTACTGGATTATCTATTTTTTGGTCTTCAAAAGTTTTAAATATTGTTCTTTTAGGATTTTTGTTTTTATTCTTAAAATTATTATTTAAAAAAAAAGCCTATATCTATAGCTGTGTTTTTTTATTTTCTTCTTATCTTGAAATCTTATCCTTTACATGGAGTGAAAATCTTTTTCTGCTATCTATGATTTTTTTTTCATACTTTTTAAATAATGTTATTTTTTTAAAAAAAAATTTATATATACAATCTACATTTTTATTACTTTCAACTTTATTACTTTTTTTATCAAGATATATAGGTGCTTTTAGTATTTGTGTATTAATTTTAGTTTTAATTTATTTAATATTCTTTAAAAAAGATCCAAGAAAGATTTATGCTATTTCTTTCACATGTTTTTTTAATCTTATTTTTGTAATCGGATATTTATATAATAACTTATTACAAACTGGATTTATTCAAGGAAGTAAATATAATGCTCCCAACCCTTATGAATTGCATTTTGATTTTTTTATTTCTTTAATAAAAGCTTTAACTGCTGAATTCTTGATACCCGTCCATACCATTCACTCTTTAGAGTCAAAGTATTTATCAATTATATTTTTATTATTACAAATTTTTGCAATTCTTTATATTTATTTTAACCATAAAGATAAAATTAAAAAGTTTATCAAAAAACAAAAAATACCCTCAATAGGATTAATTTTTATGTCTGTAGGGCTTTTTTATATCTGTATTTTAATTTTTCTAAAATTTGTTCTTCAAAACATTGATAGTTTTGGTTATAGGTTGCTTGCTCCCGGTACACTCTTGATAATTTTTGCAGTAATTTCATACATTCTTCAGTCTAATTCACCCAGTATCAAAAAAAAATTTTTAATTTGTTTTCTTCCATTTATTTTTATTTCATTACTACTTAATTTTCCTGTTAAAATTTTTTTTCACAATTTAAAAAATCCTTTAACTTATCAAAATTATCAAAATAATATTTTAAATGAATATATTAATGCTAAAAAAGATAGTATTGTTATCTTTTCTGAACGAAGACACATTAGATACTTGCGTAATGATTTGGAACGCTTAAATCCTAATAAGAATGAAAATTGGGAAAATTTTATTAACCGTATAGATCCAGAAAAAACTAAAAATATATATTTGAAAACTCCAACTATAACTGACCTTAAAGATATCAAAATTTATGATCAGTCAATATTTAATAAAATAGTTGAGTACCCACCTAATAAATTAATTAAAATTAGATAATTTTATAAAAATGACTTAATTAACATGATTTTTTTCAGGTTATATGTGGTTAAATATGAATGGATAGTGTGGGAGAACTAGAATAAGTACATAAAATATAGTGATAATCCAAAATTTTACTTATTATCCTTGTTCAATTATAATTTTAAAATGTTAAATAATATTTATAAATTCTTAGGTAAAATTGAAAGCTCTGCTTTTAAAAAATTAAGAATTAATGAAAATATTTCAATTAATAATTATTTTTTTCTAATAATTAAAGGATTTTTTTCAATATTAGAGTCTATCATTAGAAATATCTCCGGCCCCTTTGGCTATATTTTAAGAAGATATTATTACAAAATGGTTTTTAATAAAATGGGTAACGATGTATTGATTGATGTAGGCGTAGTATTTAATGGAGCACAAAATATAACCTGTGGAAATAAAGTTTGGATAGATTCGTATTCAACATTCAGCCTTCAAATAGGTGAATTATATATTGGTAATCAGGTGCACATACACTCACACACCTTTTTTGGTGGAAGAGATAAAATTATCATAGAAGATGAAGCTGGAATATCTTCTGGATCAAGATTGTTTACTAGTGGCATAAGTATTATGCCAAAAGATAAAAAACTTATAAATCCAATGATAGACGTATATGACCCTACTGCTATAAATGCAGGACCAATTACAATAAAAAAAAACGCAATGGTTCTGTCTAACTGTGTGATTTCACCAAATATTACTATTGGTGAAGGTTCTATACTTTTGTCTTGTTCTTTTTTAACTAAGTCAACACCTAAATATTCAATTTTTATTGGCACACCCGCAGTACAGATAGGCGAAAGACCAAAAGATTAGCTAATTAATGTCTGTATTTAAAGAAAATCTCACAAGTAGAATTTTACAAAAAGAAACTTTTAAATTAGCTAAAAATTCAAAAAGAAAATTAAATATTTTAGAAATAGGATGCGGAAATGGAAATATAACGAAGTTTTTAATAAATAATCAAAAAAAATTAGAACATAATTATTTTTTAAGTGACATATCTGCTGAAGCAATAAGGTCCGCAAAAAAAAATATTAATTATAAGAATATTATTTTTAAGAAGGGTTATCTATATGATCCATGGGAAGATTATAGATTTGATATTATAATCTCAGATGTTTCAAGCATTTCAGATGTAGTAGCTAGAAATAGTGAATGGTATAATGGAGTTACTTATGATTCGGGTAAGAATGGTTTAAAAAACATAGAGCAAATAATTAGCTTAACAAATAACTTTTTAAGCAAAAATGGTATATTTCTATTTCCTATAATATCTCTTTGTGATGTAAAAAAACTAAAACAATTAACCAAGATAAAATTTAAAAAGATAATATATACTAAAAAGAATTATTGGCCTCTTCCTAAATATTTCTTAAGAAAAAAGTTCTTGCATGAATTAAAAAAAGAAAATTTTATTGAGTTTGAAGATAAATTTGGTATTTATATAGCATATACTCAAACAGCAATATGTCGAAAAATTTAATAAAAGAAAAAACTTTTTATAAAAAAAATGGCTACTTAATTTTTAATATAAATAATGATATTTTAATTGATAAAGTAAACGCAGATGTTAAAAAATTAATAAAGAACAAAAAGTATAAAACGAATACTAAAATTTACTCTTATAATAAATCACCAAGAATTGTTGAAAGCTTTAAACTATCTAAAAATTGTAAAAAGCTTGCTAAACTAAAAATAATTTATGAAAAAATAAGATTTCTTTATGATGATATTCCAAAACCATTTTCAACAATTAATTTTTTAAAAAGTACGCAACAACCATTACATAGCGATTATACTCATTTTGGAACTATTCCTAAGTTAAAAATAGTTGGATCTTGGATTGCTCTGCAAAATATTGATATGCGTTCTGGGCCACTTCAAGTAGTTCCTGGTTCTCATAAGATGAAAGTATATAATTTTTTTGATAAAAAAAAAAATATTCCTACGTCTTTACATGAGATTAAGAAAAATTATACAAAATATGAAATTTGGATTAAAAAAGAAATTAAAGAAAAAAAATTAAAATCTATTACCCCACAAATGAAAAAAGGAGATTGTATTTTATGGGCAGCAAATCTTTTGCACGGATCCCCAAAGTGCTTAAATAATAAAATTTCAAGAAAGTCACAAGTTACACACTGGTCATTTAAAAGTGTAAGAAATCATTATACACCAAATTTTTCAATACCAAAAAAGTCCTTTTATAAATTAAGAAAAGTAAAATATTTTTAATAGCAAGTATAAAAAAAATATGTTATTAAATTTTTATGTTGAGTAAACAAAAACTTATTAAATTAATTTCAAATTCATTAAAAATTTCTGAAGATGAAATTTCTTTTGATTCTAAAATTAATCATATTGAGGAATGGGATTCACTTGGACACATTACTATAATGTTTGCAATTGATAAGGCTACAAAAGGGAAGGCCTCAAAAATAGTTAAGCTTAACGACTCAAACGGTATTGAAGCTATTTATAAGCTCTTGAAGAAAAATAATTTAGCAGAGTAAAGATTGAAAAATTTCATTGAAATTGCTTTTGGATCCAAAAAAATCAATATACAAAATATTTGTAATAAAAAATTTGGTAAACAAAAAAGTAATTTAATATTAAGTAAAACAGGACCTAAATTCATAAAGATTTGTAACAGCAATGAGAACTCACTTACTTTAGCAATAAAAGCTTTCATAAAACTAAAAAATAAAAATAAAAAAATTAATTTTAAAAACCTTATATTTGTAACTGAAAATAATATTAGAAATTACCCCGGAAATTCATTTTTATTTGCTTCAAAATGTAATCTAAGTGAAGAGCTTAATCTATTTGATATTAATTCTGGCTGCACAGGGTTTGTGGATGCAATTAAGCTAGCTGATAAATTTAAGGACAATACTCTTATAGTCTGCTCAGAAACCTATTCAAAAAACATTAGTCAATTTCAAAGAAATGTATCAACACTTTTTTCAGATGCTGCGGCTGTTTTTTTTTATGATAAAAATAAATTTAAAGTTATTAATGAAAAAAGTGGTTATAAAAAAAACACCTATGATTTTATAACATCTAAAAATAAAAATTTAACAATGAATGGTAAAAAGGTTTTTGATTTTGTTAGAACTGTTGTAAAGCCTCAATTAAGTAATCATTTAAAATTGAATAAATCCAAATCTATAAAAAAAATTTTTATACACCAGGCCTCAAAAGTTATAATTGATTACTTTAAAATTTTATTTAAAAGTAAGTATATAATACCCACGAATATAGTGAAAAGAGGCAATACTGTGTCCGCCACAATACCAGTATTGATTTTTGATAATATTAAACATTTTAAAAATGAAATTATTTTGTGTGGATTTGGTGTTGGCTTATCCTATAGTCTTATTACTTTAAAAATAAATGACTAAAAAATATATTATTTATGGTGCTAGTTCATTTGTAGCAAATGAATTAATTAAACAACTGTCTAAAAATAACAAAGTAATAGCTTTTTCAAGAAAAAAATTAAACTTAACTAATTCAAATTTAAAATTTTTTAAAACAAATTATGATGAAAATCACATCTTAAAAATTCTTAAAAAAAATATTAAAGAAAAAGATATTCCGGTATTTATTTTCTTTAATGCTATATCTGATAATTCTGCTCTCATTAAAATGAAAAGAAATGAAATTTTAGATATATTTAGGATAAATTTAATTACACCAATATTGATAACCAATATTATAATTAAAAATTTTTTAAATGTTAAGCCACACTTTATATATATGAGCTCAACTAGAGGACATATGGGTGACAAAGGTATATCAATTTATTCAACAACAAAAAATGGGCTTGCAGCCTTCACTAAAAATATGTCAATTGAATATGGTTCTTTTGGATTAAACTTTAGAGTTATACTCTTAGGTCTTGTTAACGGAGGTTTAAAAAATAAAATTAATAAAGATAAAATAATTAAAAAGATCATTTTGAGAACATCTAATGAAAAATATATAAAGATTAAAGAAATTTTAAAAACAATAAAATATATAGAAAATGATAAAACTGGTAGTGGATCAATAATTAATTGTGATAATGGATATTATTAATATCTATATAGGTAATATTTAAATACTTACTTCTTGACGCTCTAAGCGTATAATTAATTTCAATACTAATTATGGTTTTCTATAATAGGCATATACCTTTCTAAAAAAACATTAGCCATAATTTTCGACCCTTCTTTATTATGGTGAATATCAAAAGGTATAAAATATTTTTTTATAACACTCATTCTTTTTTCTAAAGGTGATTTGTTTTCAATAAAATAAGGAAAGTAGTTAATAAAATTAACATTATTTTCTAGTGAAAACTTTTGCCAAATCTTTACTTGAAGAGAGTCTAGGTCATTATGGTAAATTTGAGTAAAGTGAGGATATACGGCGATGGTTAACTTAATATTATTTTCGTTACAAAGATCTTTTAAGAGACTCATATATTTTAAAGACTTATCTAATCCATCTTTATATTTTTCAAAGCTGTTATTATTTATTGTCCAATTATCTTTCTTATATTTTTTACCCGATACAACATCCAAAATAAACTCATCTACTTTTTCCTCATCATGAGGAGGAGTCCTTTCTGAGTAAATCCAATCTGAAATCCAATTTAAAATATTATATGTTATAACTAAATTTTTTTTTAGAAATACAACGTATGAGCTATATCCAGGTTTCTCAGATAAATCTAACATTTTTGATATTTTTAATCGGTCTTCAAATGTCTCATCAGTAATATCTCCAATATCTATATAAACAATTATTTCATCAAATTTATAGTTTTTATTTAAAAAGTGATTAATTTTTGCAAAATAAATTGAAGGAGAGTAGCTACTGACAGCAGCATTTAAAACTTCAATGTTATAATCTTTTAATTTGTTATCTATCAATCCAACAAATGACTCTTCATAGTCAAGTAAAACTCCCTCTGTAAATGAGTCCCCAATAAAAACTATTCTATATTTTGTTGTTTCTTTATTTATTTTTCTAACTTTTTTATCTCTAAAACCTATAGAGTTTGTTATGAGTCTAGTATTTCTAAATCTACTATTATCTTCTATTACATTAACATTATTATCAAAATTATGATGGAATATATTTGACGGGATTCTAGAAAAAATATTCTGATTTTCAAATTTAAGAAATATTCTTGTACTGACCAAGTCAATGGAAAGCCAAATAATTAGAGAAATAAAAAATAAAATTACCCAAAACAAAAATTTTTTTTTTAAAGAAATTATTTGCATTTATAAACTATATTTAATTTACATAATAATTTAATTAAAATTAGTATATAGAATGAATAGTAATACAGTAAAAATATCATCTAACAAAAGCTTTGGTATTATCCTTTTTATATTTTAAGGGTGTATATATGAGTAGATGGTATTAAGAAAGTGGAAATCTTAAAATCTCCAATTTTTTTCAAACCAAAAGGGATATATTTTAAGCACGGTATATATCGTAGCTTTATTAGTAAGTACAAACAACGTAACAACGGCAAAATGCCAACTCA
>ENA-ORXF01002670-ORXF01002670.1-marine-metagenome-genome-assembly--contig:-NODE-2670-length-10492-cov-9.492175_pt1 | contig 10492 bp, 6 predicted proteins | sample MGYA00237864_ERZ511476 | MGnify/ENA primary metagenome ERZ511476 (study PRJEB26306, sample SAMN06343908) | marine metagenome | isolation source: coastal waters | place: Atlantic Ocean: West Antarctic... | reverse complement strand
CAATTAGAAGATTTAGGAGCCACAGAGGTAATTGTTGCATTTAGGAATACCTATGAAGGTGGTGCTGATGAAAGAACGTTGGAAGGAATGATTGCTGAAATAAACTGGTATGCAGAAGAAGTTATAAATAAATCAAAGTAACATTCATTGAAACAATAATGGTCGGGATGGCCGGATGTGAACCGACGACCACCTCACCCCCAGCATGGTTCGCTATCAGGCTGAGCTATATCCCGAAAATTTTTACAACCAACGTGCATGCGAAACAGGTAATAAAAAGATATTAAGCTAGGTTTTTTAATAAGAAATAATTATTGATGTTGCTAAATTTGCTATTACTAAACAAAGCTCATTTTAGGTACGCGTTAGATACGCGCATGATAAAAACAATTTTCTTGGAAAAAAAGCGAATTACCTGTTAATATGCATTCCCCTTATGGGTAAATAGTTGTTTTATTTAAACAAGTAAATATACTTAATAGTACTAAAAGTAGACATAAGGAAAAATTTCAGTGAAAATAGTCTTACTGAAAGGTATATGTATGTAATGTTTACAAATATATGTATAATTTTTTTATTAACATGGATTTACAGAGAGAGAAATAAAAATGGCAAAGTTAAAATTAACAATGAAAAATTCTTTAACGATCGCTTTAGCGTTCCTTGGAAGTATTTTGTCACCAAGTGTTTACTCACAAGAAGTCACTGATAATGCTGAGAAAGCAGATAAAGATGCACCTAAAGCTGCTGGCAAAAAAGCCAAGGAACAAGCTACAGGCTCATTAAGTGCTGGAGCTATTGCGGCTGCTGTTGCTGCTGCTGCTGCTCTCGCTGCCGTAATAGATTCTGGTGATGGTGGTGGAGCTGCACCAACACCTGCGCCAACACCTGCACCAACACCTGCACCAACACCTGCACCAACACCTGCACCAACACCTGCACCAACACCTGCACCAACACCTGCACCAACAGAAACATATGAGTATTCATACTATGTCCCAACCCAAGTAAATGTTAATACACAAACAAATACGAATACTACTACAAACACTATAACTGGCGTATACATGCCTAACACGAATACGAATACAAATACGAACACCAATACAACTACGCAGACATTGGTCCGATACGTAACTAATACCAATACATCAACAAGTACAGCAACCTCTACTAACACAAGCACTAATACCAATACTGCTACCAACACAGTTACGCAGACATTTGGTACTGATGCGAATGCGGATGGTTACTTGCAAGTAAGCGAGATTCCGTTAGATGGTTCTGGTGGATCTGACTTCCTAGAAACGAGTCCATTCGAAACTAGATATAACTATGACATTATGCAGGATATAACTTTCGAACAAACGATTGTTCAAGGTGATTCTACGCTGTCCTACTATGGCAATCCTGATGGTAGTCCTGAGATATACGGAGATGGTACTCCTCAAATCTATGATATCGTTCAGGAAATTCCAATATTCAATCCAGGTTATGACTATGACAGTGCTAATGCCTTTTATGGACTAGATGAGGGCAATATAAGTCAAGATGACTATGTAACAGACTTAGGCAACAACAGAACAGTTATTGAAATTCTTGCTGATGGATATGTTCTACTTCAAACGGACTTCGTTCTAAACTATGATGCAGATATTATCCAAGATGTATTTTATGAAGTTGACCTTGTTCAAGATTTTGTTCAGGAAGTTGGGATTAATCAAACCTACACTGTGGATGTTCTGAAAACTGAAACAAGAACAAGGCTAGTTGGTGAATAAATAATAGCTGGTTTTAAAAAACCCACCTTGAAGGTGGGTTTTTTTTGTTTAGAATTAAGCTTGTCTGAGATAGCTAAATCTTAAAGAAGGTTTCAGCATAGAGCATGTAATAATAGTCAGCATTCTAAATCAAAGCTATGCTTAGGGCTCTAATACTTAAAGTAATATTCAATCTTTACAATTGGCAGCCTAGGGTGAATTCTTTGCTCTGAGGATTCAATCTGGTTCGAAGAAGTGTTACGGTAATAAATATTCACTCCAGTCCAACCAATGAGATTTAGGTCAAAACTTTCCTCAATTCTATTAACCTGAATCTTACGGCCAAGTTTTTCAATAGTTGCTTTGCGTGTATTCATTGACCTATGTATGTTAGAAGAAAAGAGGTCTGGATTGTAAAGGTTAATAGTCTCATACACGTCACTTGATGAAAAAATATTGCTTGTTGGTTTAAGTATTTCAAAATTGTTAGTCAAGCCAACTGTTTTGATAATTCTTCCATTTAAAGTGAATATCTGAACATTGTCTGCTCCAACCCACTCATAGACATTATTCTCTACATAAGCTAGAACTAAAATAGCATGGGGACCTCTTCCAAACCTAACTTTTATGAAGCTATTGTCATATTCATCAAATATCTCTTCCGTTATTTCATACTCAGGAAAACCAAATACAACAGAATTAACAGACGAGAAGTTTTGTAGGTATGTGATTGGTAAATTTCCACATGAAGTGAGAAATAAGATAAAAAATAGAGCTCTAATCATAAAAACCATCCCACTCACTGATAATTTGAGATCTACTTGCTTGGTATGTTGTACTCCAGAGATTTTGCGCATGAACTAAAAACTGCGCTCCATCACGAGTCAAGGGTCTTAAACCAAATCCGCTTTGGCCTCTTGAAAACTCTTGGAAGAAAACTTGAATTGGGATATTAAAAAAGAATCCCTTATCAAAACTTCCCTCTCCAAACTCAGCCTTGCTAATATCAGTTAAAGAAAAGAAAACACCCATATTTAAGCCGCTCTCAAAATCTCTTGAGACATTAAATGTAAAGCCTGAGTCTTCAGCAAGATATCTTCCACCTCTTAGATGAAGTAAAACTCGAGAAGTGGGCTCTCGATAATAAAAATTCATGTGTCCAGTGATAGTTTCATAATCCCTATAGCTGAATAGCTGTCTATATGCACGTTGTTTTACATGCCATATCTCAGCACCGATACCAAAAGATTGTCCAAATGGCTTATACAGAACCTCGCCTCCATAACCTGCAAACATTGGTTCAAAAATTCCGCCTGAAAGCTTTGTGTAGATATTTGGGTAAGGATTACCAAAATAATTAACCTGCAATCTGGTGATGTGGGACTTTTTGCTGGCTTTTAGATAGCTCACAATGTCAGTTCTAACATGTGGTAAAATACTGTCTGATGCTAGCTTCAATTCATCAAAGTTATTTATCAGTCCAATTGATCCAACAGCTAAAATATTAAGATTAGGCTTTATAAGAATTTCACTATGCAGTGATAGTGAGAAGTCTCCAAAATAAAACCCATCTGGGCCACCTATTTGGCTTCTTATTGCTGGAGAAATCTTGTACATGCTTGCAGGCAATCTCATCTGTGGCCTAAAGTCGTGCTCAGTATGTTGCTTTGTATCAGGTTTATAGATTCTGACATCCTCTAGCAACGCACCTGTTTTTTTACCAGGTTTATAAAGGTTGTATGAATACCTTGGAATATCAACTGCAAACAAAGACTGGTCTGCATTTACTGTTACTATTGAGAATTCTTCTATGATGTCAGGAGAAATTTCATTCAGGATATTTGCTAGTCTGCCAATTGCTTGGGTATTATTAAGATATTTCGACTGCGCAAATGAAACCTCATATCTTGCACCATCAACATTTGCTGTTCGCAGGTATATCTGATTGTCTTCTAATATCTTAAGAGTTGATTTATATAAATTTTCAGCTTTTTTTGCATTAACAACTTTTCTATAAATTTCAGAGTTATCTATTTTGGGTGGTGGGTTTTTTTTGGCAATGATAGTAGCATTTCTTTTGTAGTAGTTCCCCGCCATAGAAAAGCCAAAACTGAGAGTATTATTTCTAATATAACCTAGCTTCACATGAAAATTTTTAGTAATTGGGTAGACAAAGGAGTAATTAAATTTACCATCTTGAGTAACGGGTAAGTAACCTTCTCCACCGTCACCGATGCCTGCGTAGTTTGTTGAATCATATTCAATCTTTAATCTGGTTCCTCTGAGTTTGGGTAGAAAAATTTCAACACCACCAAATAGACCAGCCTTTTTTCCACCAAAGAACTTTCCATAATTAACCTCTCCACCTTGGGTGTCGCCCATAAAGGCCCTATCTCTACTTTCAAATCTTGAATCGAGTTGAGCCAAAGGGTTTGCAATATTTCTATTGGAAATAGTTCCAAAGCCGAGACCTAAAGTAAAATCTATATTACCTATTAATTTTGAAGCCACAATATATTCGGACGCAAATAATGCAGATCCTCCAAAATCTCTAAAGCCTACTGCAATCTGAGGAACATACGTTCGCTCTTTAATTACTCGAAATTTAGCATCAAAGCTTTTATCTTTATAGGATTGCTTGCCACTAAACTCAGGTGAATCACTGTAAAGAAAATTATTGACATCAGTATACTGATAGGAAGCTTCAAACCAGTCAAATGGATGGCCCATAATTGAACCACGAAGATAGGGATCAGCATGCGTCCAAGTAAATCCAACCGTCCCACCTGGATGCATTCTTGCACTTGGCATCTGGATTAATCCAACTGTGCCATAATTCGAATAAGTCGGCTGAGAAAAATGGGGATATATATAGTCGGCTAATTGCGCCCGCGCATCTATTATCATACACGCAACAATCGTAAATAGGATTGAAGATCGTCTCATTGGAGAGATCAGTTCTTGGATATTGCGGCTATTGATGCAGCTGTTACTGATAAATTAGCTAAAACTGGTGTAATAGTTTCAACTAATGCCAGTGAATCAAGCGGTCGAGCTTGCCTTGGAACTACTAAGGTTCCACCAGGCAGTATATCGTTTCTTTCAAAAGGCATGAAAGGCAGTACAGGTATTTTAAATCCATTTTTTCTTCTTAATGAGACTCCATTTGGCTGGAGTGCATATATCTTCGATCTGTCGGCCTCTTTTTTTGTTCCGCCAGCAAGTCTCAAATAGTAATCAAAATTTTCTCCGGCTTTATGCGGAACAGTAACTGGATTCAAAACCTGTCCTACTATGGTTACTGTATTTACAAGTTTTGGCATATAAATTTCATCGCCGTCATGCACTTCAATATCAAGCGAGGGCGTTGTTTCTATTTTGATTGGATTTAACTCGGTTACCAACCTTCCGACAGCTCTCGCATCATCTAAAGAGGTCATTAGGCTAATCAAACCAATTAAATCAGTAGAATTTTGTTTTAAATAGCCACTTGCTACAGCTGAAGATAGAATTTCTGACAGCTCTGCTTTTGATCTTTGCAAAGCATTAAGCTCTGACGCCTTAATTGATTCTCTTGTGAAGATTCCGCCTAGTGGGTATGCTTGAGAAGATACGCCACCGGCTCTTTCAATGATGTCTGATAATCTAGTATCCTTGGTAATTGGATAAATCCCAGGATTCTCAAACTCGCCAGTTAGCCTTACATATCCATTTTGCATAGAGGCTTGGTCAAGCTGCAAATTTAACATAGTGATGTTAGTAAGACCTTTTAAATCCGTATAATCATATGAACCAAAACCTCTACCTCGCATGCCAATCTCAAATACTGGCAATGTGTTTAATTTACTTAAAAGAAACCCACCAGCAATATTAAATAATACCTCAGCATCTAGGGTTGCCGAAGATGGGTACAATCCAGGGAATCTTACATTACCAACAACAGGAATTGAGTTAATAAGCAAAATAGGCAATAAATCACTATTTTGTTGAAATATGTTGGTGCATTTCATAGATCTATTTGCAGGAAAAATTTTTAACTTTGCCTCAATCAGATTTGAGATTGGTTTTTCATTTAATACATCCAAAGCTAGCAAGCATTTGTGAGATAAAAGATTCGCTGCAAGACTATATTCTTGTGATTCTAGCTTTTCAAGATTACCATTGGCTAATAAATTAGCTTCTAAAAGTGGATTACTATTCAGGCTCGTTGACTGACGAGAGGACTCGAAGGGTTGATTGGTGTTGTTATACAAATAAGAGGAAACTTCTTTTGACTGTGTAAATGCAATATCATTCTGCGAAAAGACAAAAACTTTATCACCTGAGTATAAATTAATTTTATCAAGCTCAGCTTGACTGCTTAAATTAAAGTTAATCATCCTATAAGACTTTGACAGGTAATTTAATCTTTTAATCACAGCAAAACCTACGTACGTATTATTCAGTAGATCAGTTTTGATTTTAATAATGCTGCCTAGATTAGGTGCATCTTGGAGGGAATATTCGCCAGTATTTCTTAGAGCTCCTGACACTAAAACAGAATTAATTTTGTCTCCTTTCGATGAATTTACGATAACCTTATCGCCGTTTTTAAGCAAAAAATTTGAAGTATTCTTAGGACTAATAATCGTTGATTGCCCTGAAGGTAGAAGCCTTTCAACAGAAATATTAGAAAGATCAGCAAAGGGGGTGGTCCCAAGAGCAAATTTAAGCAATTGCTCCAAGGATTCATTTTCAACAATCTCATAGATTGAAGGTCTAATCACTTCGCCAATAATTGATGCGCGAGCTTTCAGCCCACTCACTAGTATTGAATCACCATCATTTAATAAAAAATCTGTAGAAGAAACATCCCCACTGATTAAAAGATCATAAAGATCAATGGTATTTATGATTTTATTATCCCTTAAAACTTGAATAGATCTTAAAGAGCTATCTTTTTCGACGCCACCTGCTGAAATTAGGGCATTTAGAGGCGATCCAAAAGCATTTAAGGCATAAGTGCCCGGAGATTTAACATTTCCTAATGCAAAGATTTGCTTAGATCTAATTTGTTCCAAGGAGATGTAGCCCTCGGTTCCAACATATTTTTTACTAATCTCATCTTTAATTTTTGAAGAAGCTTCTTTGTATGTTAATCCAGCTAGTTGAAACTCTCCAATATCTGCAATAACAATAGAGCCCGTCATATTCACAGCCACAACTGCATTAAAGGTAAACCCACCAAACAAAGATATGCTAAGTCGATCTCCTATTTTTATTTTGTAATTATCCCCAAGAGGCAAACTATCATAAAAATTAAAGTCATTTGAGTAGCCTGAAAAAATTTCATGGCCATATAATTTGAGTTCTTGAAAACTCCTAGGGTAGTCTTCTTTAGATTTATAGGCTCTGTATTCATCTATCAAAAAACATGCTCGTTCATCTCTTTGACACAATTCAGAAGCAAGCTCAACTCTCTTTTTGTTCAGCTCTTGAAAACTTTGCTCTTGTTTATCTTTCTCGGTCATCCTAGCAGTTTGGGCATAAATATTTTGCAGTTCATTTTGTACAAAAGATTTGTAACCATCTGGTTGTCCACCATAACCACCAACCGCTTCATCATCAAGCGCGGCAGCATCCCCTTCTTCATTCATCTTCGATATTAAAAGGTCTAGTTTTTCATCGACCTGGGCAACGATAAGATTGGGGAAGAAAACTATTGCAAAAAACATTATTGCAAATAGCTTATTAAAAATTACTGGGAAAATATTGTATTTCATGGTCACATTATACACTCAAGACCAATGATTTATTAAGTCTTGAATTAATAAAAAATTTCATATTTTCAGCAAATATTATTAGATCTAAAAAACTATTAATGCTCTTCAAAAGAGCTTTGAAGAGGAGTGAATTTACTACACAGGTTCAATATTCTTAATAATTTTAGGCTATTTATCTAGTAGTTATTGGTCTTTTTTTGCAAATTTATGCGATTTGCTTGATAGATAAAATGCAGCTAATAGAAATGGATAATAAAGTGTGAACCTATATCTTACAAAAGTGCCTTCATTAAACAGAAATAAAGCATAAATTGATGATCCAACCATAAGTATAAAAGTGAGCAAAATGAATTCAGGATTTTTATAGAGATTTTGTTTCATTCCCAACCGCACATACAAGTAAATTAATAGCCAGCTCTCAAATGCCTGCACTGGATAAAATATATTAGTCCAATTCCAAGGAAGGGGCATGATGAAAAAATTTGGGAGATTTAAAATTGCTTTGAATATAGCATCTGCCAACGATGATAATTCCAGAGACTCTGCTAAGCCAGCGCCATATATATTATAAGCCTTGTATGAAATAGAGCCATCCGGGCCTACAAAATCCTCTGCCGCAAATGCTAGTCTATATAGATTGAGTACTTCAAGAAGTTGCTCTTCCATGATGAAGCCTCCTATCATTACTACGAAAATAAAAAGCAGGAATAGGTAGGAATGTATATGCGCTCTAAACAATACGCGAGCAACTAAATATAGCAATAAAAAAGAAAACATTTGTAACTTTAAGATAAACAGTGGGGTCAAGAACACCACAGCAAAGACATATCTGTCCCTGATTAAATTAATAATGCACAGTATAGATAACACGATAATAAGAGTGTCCCTTAGTGACATAGAGGAGTAGAGGATTAAGCTCGGAATAAGAAAATATAGCAAGACCTCATTCTCATTGCTAAAGAATCTTTTGAACCATAAGAAAGTAACAAATAGAAAGAACTTGTTCGCAAATGCTAGAGATGTAACTGTCATGAAGTTAGGCAATGGAGTCACTCCAAGTATCTTAGCTGTTAGTGTAATAGGGTTGGTCTGTGCGTATTGGAAAAGTGCAATAGTTTCCAGAGAAGTGCCTGTAGCTTTTAGCGACATAACCTCACCTGCATATTCAAATTGATCGCCAAACATCCCAGGTGAAATAACAAAATAATTAATAACGAGTGGCGTAAAGAATATTGCCAGCCAAGCAATGAGAGAATTAGAGTTTATATAATTAAGCTTATAGACCAACAGCGCAAGAAATGCCAACGCACTAAAGTTTGCTAATTCAAATATGTAGTATTCTAGAGTGCCGCCATAGGAGTGGAGTGTAAAATACTCATTTACCATAAATCTTCTTTATTCTTTTGAATAAAAGAAAATAGGATGGAGGCAAAGAGAAAAAGAATTGCGCTAGAAAGAAATATTGCTGAAGCTTTTGGGGCAACAGGATATTCAGATGAATGCGGTGGATCAATAATATAAAGAAGATGAGGCAGATCATTTTTCAAATTAGCAATTTTAAAGTACTCAGAGTTAATGGTATTGGCTAAAGCAGAGGAAATGCTGGAATTTTTAGAAACAGCTAGCTGAGAATATGTAGCTGCAATGATCTCATTTGATTTTACGATTAAGCGCTGTTTAGAATACTGGTCTGTTTCAAGAATGACTGCATTCATGAACTCCATGGCAAAGTCTTTATTGGTAGTCATCGTTGAAATAGTGATATTTGTTTGGCCCTGCCTCTGAGTTAGTCCCATGGTACCTTTTATGTAGCCTTGAAGATCATAAGCAGAAAAGTAATCATGTAGTTCATATCCCAAAATAAACGCCCCAAGCCTATCCGAAAGAGAATGTCTTTTAGGGATTGTATTGAAATACTCTTCATTTAAATCTCCATTGCCATAGATCTTAGATCCCCATCCCTTGCTCCACATTGTTTGAGCTAGCAAGTATGAATCCATATTAGAGTGAAATGTATCGGTAGAGCCTGAGGAATTAGAACTTCCTCCGAGTAATGCAGTGGCTACGCCTGAGGCCATCGAAGGACTTGATGTTGCAGTATCAGCCTCCCTTAATGTGGATGTAACAGAAAAGAGTGGAGTAGAGGTTTGTATAATATAGAAGCTAAGCAATAAAGAGGCTCCAATAGCATACAAAGATCTTTTCACGAATACCAATTCAAGAAAAAACTCTTTTGCTATAGAAATTTTTTCTTTTAAATTAATTTTTTTTAGGATGCTCATATGTAAATGCTCTTGTTTTAAACGCAGTATGGTTCTATGTTATCTGAAAGAATATCTTAGTTTAAAAATACTGGAGATTCAATTGACGAGATAATACCTTACTTAAAACCTATTTTTGGTTAAAAGTGTCTTTTAAATGCCAATTAACAGTATTTTTAAGTCCAGCCTGCACTCTGTGAGTAGGTCTATATCCAAGTAACTTATGAGCTTTAGTTATGTCTGCTTGTGAATGCCTAACATCGCCATCTCTAAAATCTTGATAAACAACTTTATCATGACGAATTATATTTTTTTTAGCTATCAGATCCCGGAGAATCTTATAAAGCTCATTTAGGGAAGTTCTATCACCCAATGCAACATTATAAATGGTATTCAATGCCATTTTATTATTTGCAGTAGCAGCTAGGATATTTGCTTGCACTGCATTATCAACAAAGCAAAAATCTCTACTAGTTTTTCCATCTCCATTTATAAAAATTTCTTCATTTGCGATAATGGCATGAATCCATTTTGGTATCACTGCCGCATAAGTGCTCTTTGGTGTTTGTCGCTTCCCAAAAACGTTAAAATATCTCAGGCCAATAGAATTAAACCCATATGCTTTATAAAAAACATCAGCATAAAGCTCATTCACATATTTAGTTACCGCATAAGGGCTAAGTGGTTTGCCAATAATATCTTCTTTTTT
>ENA-ORXF01002668-ORXF01002668.1-marine-metagenome-genome-assembly--contig:-NODE-2668-length-10493-cov-20.783698_pt1 | contig 10493 bp, 6 predicted proteins | sample MGYA00237864_ERZ511476 | MGnify/ENA primary metagenome ERZ511476 (study PRJEB26306, sample SAMN06343908) | marine metagenome | isolation source: coastal waters | place: Atlantic Ocean: West Antarctic... | reverse complement strand
AACTGGATCATTATTTATATGATTTCGGAGTAACTTGAATTCACGGACATTCGATAGATACTCCATTATTAAAAGAATATATTAAAAATATGATATTTTATTTCTTCTTGTATTCTTTAATATCAGGATAATCAGTATCAATTATTTTCTTGATTTTATTATTTTCATATAGTTGTTCGAGTGTTAGATAGTTAATAGTATTTTTAATCATGATACTAGTTAAATTATATGAGTCTATTTTATTATTATATAAATGATACAATAATATGAATTTAGTATCTTTATTAACATTATCACTATTATAAATTAATATTAAATTATGTTTTAATTTATCTAAGTCATTGATATTCGTTATTAATAAGAATCCAATATTATATTGCATGAATAGTTCTTTTTTAACTAATTCATCTAAATTGTCAGTATTAATATTAAATGATTTCTCATATTGTAATTTAGATAACGAGACCTTAACACGTTTTTCTGGTAAATTGACTAGCACATGGTTATCAGATATTGTTGAAATAAGACCTTTCTCTGTAACACCTTTATTTAAAAAACTTACTTCCATCCCAATCTTGAGACTATCTCTATTATAAATAAGATATTTTATTTTCTTATAATCAGTAGGATTATTAGGGAAACATGAATTAAGACCTCGATCAATAGTCATAAAATCCATATTATATTTATCTAAATATGTTAATATTGTTGTATCATTACCAAATAATAATTTAACAATATTAGGAATCTTAGGTAGTTTAGGTGATATTGGTTTAGGTTTATTTAATGATACTTTAACATCGTTATTATAATCATAGAAATTGATTTCTCTAACAAAACTACTAACAGATCTAAAAATATCATCTAATTTATTATTAACAAATTCAGAATAGGTAAAAAATATTTCATCACTTTTTTCTGATTTATATAATTCACCACGATCAATATTATTTTGTAGAATACTATTAACGATATCAATATTTTTATTTATTAATAATAAATCTACTAAATTCCAAACAACTTTTTCTCTAATAGTATTTAATAATTTATTATTATTTTCATTAATAATTAATTTATTTTTAATATTATCATATACACATCTATTTGAAAAAGATTTATCAGTATAAATATTAATATCTTTCATTAATTTCTTTGAATAATTACTATATTCAGCTTTGTCCTTGATATCAAAAATATGATTATCATCAATAATATTATTAATAATTTTAGATAAAGCTAATTGTTTATCATAATTCAATAATATTTTATTATTTAATGTTATCTTTATTATTTCATAATATTTTATTTCAATCTTTAATTTATTAGTATCAGGTATATCTCCAACTTTACTATCTCTGATCATACCATAAAATTTTTCTGATTCATCTTGGTCAAAAAAGTCATTATTTTCCTCAACGAAATTTACTTTTTTACCATTATGAACGTTAGTAATAATTTTTAGATTATATGGATCATCTTTTTCATCCTTGTCTACTCGATCTACGGTAAAGGTACCATCTTCATACGTATAATAATCTCTTTTTATAGAATCATTTTTAATATGATAAATTATAGATTGGACGAGTAATCTTGTAAAATATTTCATATAATTATATTCATTATTGAATATTGAAGATCTATCATTACATTTAGTACCTGATTGTAGAATATTATCTATTTGATTTATTGATTTGTTTCCTAATATTTTAAATCTATATTTTTTATCATATTTAACATGATTAATAGGAATAAAAGTTCTATTATTTAGTAATACTTCAATAATATTATTATCATCATTAACAATAATACCTTTTATTTTTGATTCTTGAATATCAGTTAAATCAGGTTTTTTATCAAATTCATATACTAAATTAAGACCTTCTTTAATCGGATGAGGTATTATTGGTGTAATATTATTACCATCAATAATATGTGATATTTTAGAATAATTATCAACAAAGAAAGACATTTTTTTAATATCTTTATTATGAATAACTTCATCGTATGTTTCAATATTTAATTGGGTCATTTGTTCAACATAAATATTTTGTATTTTATTATTAATACCATTAATAATTAATCCACAATAAATATTAACGTTTGGTATATCACTGAAGCTATCATTTATAATACTATGAGGTTTTTTTTTTATATTATCATAATAAAATATCGGTTCATATTTATTACCATTTTTATATATAAAACTAATTTTTGTTCTTTTAGTATCATATTTAAATAATTGTAATTTAAGATCAATAATATCATTTACATTTTCAAAGACAAAAACGTTTATGTCTTTATTCATTTCATTTATCAATGGTAAAACATATTTATGATCTTTTATTTCTGACGATGTTAAATATTTAATATAGTTATTATGTGATATAATAATATTGTAAATAAGTATTGCAATATGTGATTTAGGATAACTATTAATTATATTTTTAAATTTTTCTTTCGTTATTTCCTTAATTGGATATTTAGTACATTTATCATCTGATTCACCTGTTAATACCTTTTTAAAATATTCGCATATAGGTTTAACATATGTATGTAGATTTATTTTTTTCAATCTTTTAATAGTTGAATCATAATGTAATGCCGCCAAGAAATCTTTTATATCTTTAATATTGTATTCCTTTTTAAATAATTGAATAATATTACCATCACCTAAACGCATCATAGTAAAGTATGCATTGTCATTATCTAGATATGGGATTAATATTTCGTTAATATAATCAGTTTTAACAGAATTATTAAAAGTATTATCTAAAACGGATAGAGAATGTATTAATGAATTATTATCCTGAACTACACCCTTTATAATAAAACCACCTAAGGGATTTTGTTCAACCATTTCAATATATTCTGTATTATTGAACATTTTTTGCAATTTAGGATGAACATGACCATATCTATTAGGATTACAAGGTGATAAATTAGTTATAACATCAACTGTTTTTAATTTACTTGTATGTTTTGTTTGTGTTATTTGTTTTACTGTAGAAAGTTTGTCTTTTCTCTTTTTATTTTTAGGTTGTTTATAACAACACGGAAATCTACTATCACCTTTATTATGTTTAGAATCCATCCATCTAGGTTCGGATAAATTCGCTATATTCACATAAACATTATCTATCTTCTTTAATATTTCTTTTGGTAATTTAAGTGACGTAATATTTTCTTGAAATTTATCCCATTCATATTCTACAATTTTATCATCAACTGGTATTTTATTTAATTTAAGTATTTTAACAATCTCTTTCTTAAATTTATCGTCATTCATATTTTCCCATTGAGTACCAGTCCTATTAAAAACAGACTTTTTTGATGATCCTTTTCTAAGGCCTGCTGGTATAATGTCATCTACATATTTATGAATATCTCTTGGGTGTATTGATAAATCAGACCTAGCATCCCAATATTTAGGACATATATAATTAACATTTACACTACTATCAGTTGATTTTTGTTGATGTTTCCTATAAGAATATGATTTAACAACTTGAGGATCTATCCCGTATTTTGCTGTTAATTCTTCAACAGATTTTTTCATTAATGTTCGTTTTTCACCAGGTTTTACATTCATATAACTCAATATATCGTTTTTTTTAACTCGATCTAATTCAAAATCTGATAAAGCAATAACTTGTTTGTTTGCGTTCGCCTGACATGTTCTTCCACCCTTGTTAAATAAATTAGAATCATGCGACTCAAGTTTTTTTGTAAAATAGCGATCCAATGTTATTATTTCAGATTCAGATGATCCACCACCGATTTGGTTTTTACCACCTCCTGATGACGATGATGACGCGGTTGATAATTTATCTCCATCTGATTCTTCGTCATTTACAACTTCTACAACTTCTTCTTCATCTACAACTTCTTCTTCTGATGAAGAATCTTCAACAATTTCTTTTGGTTTAATTTTAATAGGGTTTATTACCTTATTTTCAACCTTACTTATTTTTTCTGTGACTTTATTAATTGTTAAGAATAACCCTTCATAAATAGGTTCTATTTTTTTTGATACAAATAATTGATATTGTTTCATCATAAATTTAATAAATCTTTTTATTCTATTTAATTCATTAAATGATGTAACATTAAATAATCTAATCTTTATTGTATTTTCTCCGTGTTTATCTATGATTATTTCTGAACCTGGTTCTTTAGATGCTAGTCTATATGTTTTATAACCGTCTTCTTCTTTTAATGTGTTTATTTCTTCCCAATGTTGAAATACTTCTCTAGCTCTCTCAATCGAAATACCATAATTACCATGTATTATTTCTATTATATTATCATTTGAGTAAGCAAAACGAGGATGTTTTAAAGCCGATATCACACTATCAAAAACATCCATATTTTCATAGTCCGCTACTCTTTTATAATGTATGTGAATACTATCATCCTCTGATAAATCCATTCGTTCCTTAAGTAATCTAAAATGAGTATAATAATTATTTATAAATTTCATAATATTTGTTTTCTTATAAATATATCTTCCTTTATCATCTGTGAAATTATCTAAACTATATACCATATCACAATTATAATATTCTAATTTAATATTTTCATGCAATACAAGTTCATGAAGCGGTTCATAAGAATATATACGATTATTATTTATTTTCTTAATAATTTCATTCGAATCATTTACTATCTGTTGTAAATCTTCATCTCCTATTAAAATATTATTATAATTATTTATTATTATATCTACATTTCCATCTAAATGTAATATAAATGAATAAAAAATATCTCCTGTTTCAATCACTGTATGAACTTTAATAAAGAAAATATTCTCGTATTTGATAAATGATGGCATAAAACCCACATTTAATGGTATATATTCTCTATAATCTTTCAACATTAATTTACATAATCGTTTATTAATTAATTTGTCGTCTGATGATAGTTCTAATTTTAATGATTTCTTATATAATTTAAAATATGTATCTTCATAATCTTCTAATAATAATTTCGTTAAAAAATAAGTTTCTGATAAAGGAAAATCTGAAAATAATCTATCTATATTAACTTCATTATCTATATTAAATGATGTACTCAATTTCATCAATTTAAAATTTAATTGATTATTATCTGGATCTAAAAAATTACTATCATCATATATTTTATCATTTAATGATTTAAATATATCTTTATTATTTTTTACTAGATTTCTTATTCTAAGATTTTCTTTCTCTTTCTTCTTTGGATTATCAGTGTAATTCTTTATCATATTTTCAGTCACTTTCGGAAAGAATTTCTTAATAACTCCATTAAAAAATAATTTAAAATCACCTGTTTTTTCATTCAATAATACCATATTTGGTTTAGAATTTAAATCTATTTTTAATTTATTAAATAATTCATATAAACTAAAATAATATATTGTTTTTCCTGATAAATTATTTGATTCAAATAATTTATCATATTTATTAATAGATTTTACTACTGATTGATTTCCTTCTTTATTTACAAAATGTTTATCTGGTAATAATTTGCTTACTAATTCATTATCTTTTATTATATGATTCATTTCACTTATTTTTTCATACTCAAAACAAATAGCTTCATTATTTGAATAGGCATAAATTTCATTTGTAGTCAATACTGTTTTAGGATAACAATAATTTATTATTTTATTTATTATCATATTATTTGTATCATCACCATATAAATAGTCAGGAAAAGAATTAGGTCCTGTAGTTCCAGTAAAAGATCCACTTTCACCTGATATTATATTAACAACCTCATATTCGATTAAAGTTTCTCCCTTATCAAACATATATTATAAGAAAATATTATTTTTTAGAAAAATCATATGGAGTGTGATTAATTGTCATCCCACAGTATTGAATAGGAGATTTAGAATAATCTACTGGTTGGTATAAACCTACTTTTTCCATTTCTTCTAAATTAAGCTTCATATAATCCCAAAAACTATCATCATGACCAACAGTCTTATTCATTACGTGGGCTAGTTCATGTCCAGTTGTAAACATTATAGCATTATTATCATTGAAAGGATATCCTTCTTTAGTATGTCTAAGACAAATAGCAACCTCTTCTCCTTTATTAACAGAATAACTTTTATATTTGTGGTGTGGATCACATTCAATCAACGAATTCAATCTTAAATTATTAAGCATTCTTTTAACACCAGCATCATCACGGTGAACAACCTTCATATGATTAATAAATTTCAATATGTTTTTCTTTAATTCAGCTAATTTATTTGCGGCTTCAATAGAATTAGGTAAATCTCTAACAATGTATACCTGATCATCTACAGTTGATTTAACTTTAATTATATCCTTATCTAATACTTTATTATTAATCATAAATAGTATTAAAAAAAACGCTGACAATATAACTATAAAAAGTAGTAGATCATCCATTATAATATATAATATTATATAAATATGAATAAAATTATAGTAATGGGTTTATCAATAGGTTTACTATATTTTATTAACAGATACAATATTGATGATAAAAAATCTAAAAAAGTTACATTTGTAGAAGAAATAATAGAAATAGAATTAGAAGAAATAAAAGAAATAGAATTAGAAGAAAAAGTAGTTGAAGAAAAGTAGTTGAAGAAGTAATAATTAAAGAAATAGTAATTGAAACTTTCTAAAGAATTAATCATATATAAAGAACCAATACCAATATATGAATTGTATCTTAAAGATAATTGGGAAATAATTAAATTTGACCGAATTATTTAAGATATGTTAAAACCAAGTTACTATGCCTTGTTTGTTATGTGGAGACACAAAACATAATCGAATGGATTGTCCTCAAACATCAGTATCTAATAATGTAGTAGAGGAAGTAGTAGAGGAAGTAGTAGAGGAAGTAGTAGAGGAAGTAGAGGAAGTAATAGAATGTCCAATATGCTATGAGAATCTAAATGGCAAGTATCAGTTGACTACTGATTGCGGACATACGTTTTGTCTTGATTGCTTTAAAAGAACAGTAGAAATCAAGTCAGTTTGTCCTTTATGTAGAAAAGATATCCCAAATACTATCTTAAAAAATAGGAGTCAACCAGCTCAATCACAGGCCGTTGCTCAGACAAGACAACCAGCTCAATCACGGGCTGTTGCTCAGACAAGACAAGCACCTCAACCACGGTCTGTTACTCAGACAAGACAACCTGTCACATGCCGGTTGTGTCCTGATGGGACATGTGTGGTATCTGATGTAGCGTGGGGTACTGTAAATGTGTACCTAAGAAGATACACACCTTTGTCATTTACGCCTTCAAGTGAACATGTTAACATTATGGGACATAGATTAGGGATGGATGCTGGGCTTTTACCAACTACAAGACCTTTTGATAATGATGATTTAGCTTTAATGTTTGATTCGTGTGCGCATGACATAAGAGGTCCAAGAGGTGGGAGATGTCCTTGGGCAAATGATTGTGATTGTTGGAAATGTTGTGATAAACAAGAATATACCCGTATATCAAGATCACGACAAAGGTTAAGATAAGTTAATAATTTTAATTATATTAATTTTTTTTCTTTTTCTTATAATTAAATTTGATTAAATTGTTCAAGATATGTTAAAACCACGTTATGGATCTTGAAGACCTTGCCATAAACTATAAACAATTTTATGGTATTACCAGAGAATTCTATAAGAATTATGTTTCAAATCCTGAAATGACCTATGATCGTATACTTAAACTTTCACTCAAAGGACACAAGATGAATATGGTCAATAAGATTGAGTTGAGAAAGGCTTATTTTAGTCTTATAGAAAATAATGAACTACCATATGATAAGTCTTTGGATGAAATGCTTGTCAAGAAGCCAGGAAAGTCTGAATCTGGTGTTAATACTGTATCTTTTCTAACTTCTCCCAATCCAGAATGGGAAGATGAAGATGGTATGCATGTCCAAAAATTCACTTGTGAACATGATTGTTATTTCTGTCCTAATGAAAAGGACAAGGATGGAAAGGCTATCATGCCTAGATCATATCTATCAAATGAACCAGCTTGTTTAAGAGCATCACGGAACAAGTTTGACCCCATTGAACAGATCTATGATCGCCTATTCTCTCTTCAGAACCAGGGTCACCCGTTAGACAAGATTGAACTTATTGTCCTAGGTGGTACAGTTCTTGAATATCCACGCGGATATCTTATAGATTTTATTAGAAAAAGTTTCTATATCTGTAATAATTATCCACATAAGAATGGACGAGAAATGTTATCATTAGAAGAAGAACAAGTTATTAATGAGACTAGTAAGTGTCGTGTTATTGGTCTTACTCTCGAAACAAGACCTGATGGAATTAATCATGAATCAATCCATTTCCTTAGAAGACTAGGTGTTACTAGAATGCAGATTGGTATTCAACATACTAATAATCGGCTGCTTAAGAAGGTCAATCGTGGACACACTATTGAAGATAGTATTTACGCCATTAAGTTATTGAAGGATAGCGGTTTTAAGATTATCTCTCATTTGATGCCAGACCTTCCCGGTGCTACTGAGGAAGATGATACAGAAATGTTTAATCGCATCCTGAATGACTCTGACCTTCTTTGTGATGAATTCAAAATTTATCCTTGTGTAGTGCCGAAGACTATTGATGAAGATAAACCAGTTACAACAGTTATTGAAAAATGGGCTCGCCAAGGAAAGTATATTCCTAACGCTGACAGAGATCCAGAATACCTTACAAGAGTTATTGGACACTATATGAAGAATGTTCAACCATGGGTTCGTGTTCCGCGCATTATCAGAGATATTCCTAATACATACATTACACATGGAAATAAGGACGGTCATTTGAGACAAGTAATTGATAAGGCAAATCCAAATTCACAGGAGATTAGATTGAGAGAAATCAAGAGAGGAAAGTTAACAGAACCACCTGTCCTAATTGTTGATAGTTTCGAATCTTCTAGATCAAAGGAATATTTCATTCGTTATGAGACTCGTGATAGAAAGAATATCCTAGGGTTCTGTAGACTTAGATTGGGTGATTCAGATAATACTTTTCTACCTGAACTATACAATTCGGCAATTATTAGAGAACTTCATGTCTATGGTAAGGTAACTATTGTTGATAATAAATCTAAGGGTGTACAACATCTTGGACTTGGACAAAAGATGGTTAAGAAAGCTGAATGGATCGCTTTACAAAACGGATACACGGATGTGTGTATTACATCAGGAATCGGTGTTAGAGAATATTACAAGAATAAATTAGGTTATCATTTAGAAGGTATGTATATGAAAAAGAATGTATTCCTTCCAATACTATATCAAACTATCTTACTTATAAGTATTCTAACATTCATATCATATAACTATGTATAAATTTTTAGCGTCTATTTGGTTATACATTTCTTTCTGATAACGGTAACCAAGACAATATGGATTGGTTAATAGCTAATGGATGTCCTCAAAATTAAATATTAAAAGTATAATAATAATATTATTAAATGGACTATCATACATTTCACCTTGTATCTCAATACTTACATAGTAACTCTAATATTTTTTATGCTCTAATATCTAAGGATGGTAAAGATATCATAAATTCTATTCGTAAAGATAATATATATGAAACTAAATATAAAGTATTGACTTCCAAGAGTTTATTATGTTATTCGACTGATATATTGAACCTAGTATATGATAGAATGGTTAAAGAAACTATTATTAAAATAGGGGAGTTAGAATCTATTAAATATATTCATACAAAAACAAATATTATTGATTCTAGATATTTAGATATTGCTGCTACAAATGGACATCTAGATATTATGAAATGGTTATTGGAAAGGGGATGTCCATTTGGTGAAAATGCATTTCCTTATGCTGCTGAAAATGGTAACCTAGAGAATATGAAATGGTTATTGGAGAATGGGTGTCCATTTACTTGTAATACATTTACATCTGCTTCTAAAAAAGGTATCCTTGATAATATGAAATGGTTATTAGAGAATGGGTGTCCATTTGGTGATTATACATTTCATTGTGCTACTGAAAAAGGAAATCTAGATAATATGAAATGGTTAAAGGATAATGGATGTCCATTTGATAATCTTACATTTAATTCTGCTACTAGACATAATAACCTTGATAATATGAAATGGTTAAAGGATAATGGTTGTCCATTTTGTTGTAATACATTTACATCTGCTGCTGCGAATGGTAATCTTTATATTATGAAATGGTTATTGGCGAATGGATGTCCATGTAATAATCTTACATTTCATGCCGCTTCTGGAAATGGTAATCTTGATAATATGAAATGGTTATTTGAGATAGGATGTCCATTTGGTAAAGCAACATTTCATAGCGCTGTTATAAATGGTAACCAAGATAATATTGATTGGTTAATTGCTAATGGATGTCCTCAAAATTAAATAATTAAATTTGATTTAAAAAATTTGATTTCAATATATTTTATTAATTATCAATATTATGGGACGCTCATTCAAACTCCAA
>ENA-ORXF01002665-ORXF01002665.1-marine-metagenome-genome-assembly--contig:-NODE-2665-length-10496-cov-2.897879_pt1 | contig 10496 bp, 12 predicted proteins | sample MGYA00237864_ERZ511476 | MGnify/ENA primary metagenome ERZ511476 (study PRJEB26306, sample SAMN06343908) | marine metagenome | isolation source: coastal waters | place: Atlantic Ocean: West Antarctic... | reverse complement strand
TCATTGGAAAAAAAAAGACAATCAATACTATGACTGACAACATTAGGTCAAAAAGACGTTTCATTCATATCCCTAATAGATAATTGTGGGCTAAATCCAAGCGCTTGCAATTTCTCAGAAGAATAGCATTCATCTCCCAATAATTTATTCACTTTATACTTCATGCTGGGACTAATAGTAGCAATTATCTTAAATAAAGCTTTCGGCACAACCCACTTTGGAATAGATTTATCAGCAAGCTTACACATAACCTCATAAATCTCACGAGAAGAATGTGGAGTACCATCTGTCGCAATAAATATTTCTCCATTAGCACGATCATCATCAGCTACCATTAAAATTGCTCGAACTAAATCATCTACATGGATCATTGACCTTTTATTGCTAGTTTCAGGCAAAGGAGGAAACCAGCCTTTTTTAATGCCTGACAACATTAATTGTAAATTACCTTTAACATTTGGACCATAAACCAATGAAGGGCGAATGATAGAGATATGAATATCTGACTTCTTGGTAATATCTAGTAATGCTAGTTCAGCTTCTCTTTTGGTTTCACCATATAAACCATCAGGTTGAGTTTTTGATTTTTCACTTGCACATTGGCCAAAAACAGGATTTCCACCCGCCTTAATACTACTAACAAATACAAACCTTTTAACATTAGACTTTATAGCTAGCTTAGCTAATCTTATTGTTGCATCCACATTAACCTTTTGATAAACATTACGGATTTTAGTTGCATCACGAACATCGTGAGCAACTCCAGACAAATGAAAAACAGTATCAATACCATTCAAGCAATTTTTGGGTATCAATTCTCTTTCAAAATCACATATAATGTTTTCGTAATCAGAGTTTATATTTCTTGAGATGGTTCTTACATTGTAATTTTTTATATTAAGAAAACTTATCAATCTCTTTCCAACGAACCCAGTTGCCCCTGTTATTAATGCATTTTTACTCATTCAAATCATTCCAATCAATTAGTCTATCTGCCTCACTGATAGATACAAAATCAAAATCATTCAACAGTAAATCCATTTTATGTAGAGCTTTCTTAAGGCCATAGTAAGATTTGAACTCTCTAGTTAGACTCAAGCCTTCTAACTTAGGCTGCCTATGGTCGAAGTCCCTAGGATGAAAATAAGTCATCGTGTAGTCCTCTTTAGCAACAATACGTTTAATTACTGAATAAGGCCATAATCGAAAATAACCTCCACCTGTAAATATCATTTTTTTTCCAAGAATACTATTTACACTCATAGGAAACTCCTTGATAGAGCATCCCAATGGTGTAATAATTTTTTTAGGAGATGGAAAGGCGATATTAGAAATTCCACCATAATCTCTTGATGCTGGAAATATAGAAGAATCTATTGTAATTCCTTGATCGATCATAACATCCAAGGCCCACATATTAGCATTAGTAATACTAAAAGCAGGGGCTCTATACATATAAACTTTCTTGCCTATTTCATCTTGAATACAGTCTAGAGCAGTATATAGATCATCACTAAATTGTTGCTCAGACATTAAAGAAACAAGACGATGACTATCAGAATGACACCCGATATCATGCCCTCTATCATCGATAAGCTTTATAACTCCTGGCGAGTTACGTGCAACTTCGCCTAAACAAAAAAAACTTGCCTTTTGATTATGCCGATCTAACATATCCAAAATTAAATTAATGTTGTAATCAAGTCTTTTTTCTAAGCTATTTAAAAGTTGTGAATTATTCAGAAATTCATCATCAAACCTAATGTGATACCATTCTTCAATATCAAAAGTGATAATATTCATCTTGCATCATAATTTATTAAATTAACTTCCAAATCATTAAATTCCATTACTCTATTACTAACTTGTTTGGTATTCAATATTACACAAAACATATATAGTTTAAGTATTTATTTAGGTATTTTTTTTAATCTAACTTGGCGATTAAAAAATACTCACGATGGTTGTCTTGTATTTCATAATTAGAGATATCTGATGCATTCAATAAATTCTCAAGTGACTCTTTAGAATAATAAAAAAGTTGGCACTTTCTCATATTGTATCTAATTTTTCTCTGCCAGCCCAAGAATCCACCAGGTTTTGGAAAGCTAGCAAGAATATACTTACTTGTGTCCCTCTTTAACTTAAAAAATAACTCCTCTGGATTACTAATATAGTCAAACAATCCCATTAAAATAGCAGCATCGTGTTTTTTATGGATTTCAACATCAAAATAACTACCAACAATATATGTATTACTTTCAAATCCTGCCTTTTGAGTATTAGTTCTAGCAATATTTAACATCTCTTGTGCTAAATCAACACCTGTAACTGTCATGCCATTTTTGGCCAGATCCAGAGAGTATCTGCCAGATCCACAACCAACATCTAGTATAGTTTTTACGTTACTATCAGTTAAAAAATCAATTGTTCTTTTGTACCTCTCATACATTGATTGTCTAAATAATTTATCCGTAATTCTATTAAATAGATTCCGTGGCTTTCCATCCCCATATATAGAGTCAAAATCTTCAGCATAACTTGAAAAAAAATCTTTTACTCCTTCTTCATCTTTCATAATTTATCTCCATTTCGTCTTTTACAATTTACTTTTTTAAAGATTTATTTTCTTCCTAAACCATTTTCTGGATTAAATAGTCCATTTTTAATGCCTAAATACAACCCTTAACCAATAATTCTTCCCAAAGTTCATTGGGTAAATAACATCATAAATTTTATCTAATTTAACCGATATTAATTCAATGTTACCAACTAAGTTGGGATTTTATCATATTGCTTAATCAATGTGAAAACTGCCACCTCTTTTAATCACTTTAAAAAAATTTCATCCATAAAGTTTTTAAATCAAACCAAAAGGATTGAAGCTTCATATATTCAAAATCTGGTTCAACTTTAGCAAGAATTGAAAGCTGAATTATCAAATTTACATTAAACTTTTGGGATAAATAGTGAACTATAGAAGCATTAAGAAGAGCTTATAAAAATACTTAGAAGCTTAAATTACCCAAGACCCAAAAAGCGTAAGGCTTCAGTTAATAAAATCATAATTTTCTTTCTTTTAAGCTTTCATAAAGACCAGTAAACCAGTTTTCTAACTTAGTTATTAACTTATTTCGATCAAATTCTTGTTTAACATAAATCACAGCTTGATTACCAAGTTTATCTAATTTCTCTTCACACAATTCAGACATTATGAGGATATTTTGTGCAAGTTTTTTATAGTCCCCTGAACTTGCAATATAACCACAATTAGCCTCCTCAACAATACGTGAACCCTCACCTGACAACATAGTTAATATAGGCTTTCCTGCTGACATATAAGATTGGGCTTTACCAGGTATCCACATAGAAAGCACTGGATGCAATTTAAGAGTCAATAAAAGAGCATCAGCCGATGCATAAAAAGATGGCATTAATTCAAGTGGATGGCGCCCCAATAGATATATATATTCTTCTAATTTGAGGGTAACAATTTCTGACTTTAGCCACTCCAATAAACGGCCATCTCCAACAATAAAAAATTTAACTTTTGCCTTTCTACCCTTAATTATTTCCGCAGCTTTAAGAATTGAGGGAAAATCTTGCATGTCACCTATATTGCCCGCAAATAAAATTTTAAATGTATCTTTATATTGATCAATTTCTGTAACCCTAGATGTTATTAAGTTAGAAAATACATTTTCAGACCAACTTGGAAAATATTTAATTTTATTATGATCTTCACAATAATAGGAAATTTCATCATAAAAAGGTTTAGATACTCCAAGAATTAGATCACAGCGTTTATATATGAATGAAACTAATTTACCAGCCAGTTTCATAACAAGATTCGATTTATCAAAACTAACTGTTTCAAGAGATTCTGGCCACAAATCTAAAACCCAAAATACTACAGGTATTTTTTTTAACTTTTTAAAAAAAATTGCTGGTAAACCGACTGTAATTGGTGAAGGTTGAAAAACAAAAATTATATCAAACTGCCTTCCTTTTAGTTTCCAGCCCCCTACCAAAGTCGCAGATATAAAAAAAGAAAAGTAATTCATAATTAATCTTAATGAACCACCTCTCCCTCTTTTCAATAAAGGAACCCTTATAACATTAGAACCATTAAATTGATTAAAAAATGACGGGTTTTTTTTAAACTCTGAAAAAATTTCCCCATCTGGATAATTTGGTTTCCCAGTTAACACAGTAATTTGGTGATTTCTTTTCACTAATTCAGTGACTAAATCATTAATTTTAAAATTCTCAGGCCAAAAATATTGTGTAACTATAAGAATACGCATCTTTAATTACTTAATATTGTCTCCAAACAACTCTTTTTACATAGTCGGTATAACTATGAATAATCCTAACCACTTTATCAGAGACATTTGGCACACTATAGTCAGAAACTTTACTCAAAATTCTTGTCTGACCCTTAGGCTGATTATCTAAAATAGTGATTGCTTGAAATATCCGCTCGATTTCAAGGCCAACCATCATTACAGCCGCCTCCTCCATTCCCTCAGGTCGTTCATGAGACTCTCGAATGTTTAAAGCAGGAAAATTAAGAATTGATGACTCCTCACTAATAGTACCACTATCTGAAAGAACGACTTTTGATGAAATTTGTAGCTTGTTATAATCTTTAAATCCAAGTGGCTTTAATAATTGAATTTTTTCATGAATTTTTACTTTAGAAACATCTATACGTCTTTGTGTTCTAGGATGTGTAGAAACTATAACAGGTATATTATATTTTTCTGCAATACTGTTCAAGACTTCAATTAGTTTTCGAAAATTCTGTTCTGAATCAATATTTTCTTCTCGGTGAGCACTAATAACAAAGAACTGTCCCTCATCTAATTCTAATCTCTCCAAAATATCAGATTTTTCAATACCATTTTGATAATAAGATAAGACTTCATTCATTGGACTACCAGTTTTAATAATCATATCAGGGGGAAGGCCTTCACTTATCAAATAATCACGCGCAATAGAACTATACGTTAAATTGATATCTGCGGTGTGATCAATGATTCTACGGTTAATTTCCTCTGGAACCCTTTGATCAAAACATCTATTACCAGCCTCCATATGAAATATTGGAATTTTTCTTCTTTTAGCAGGAATTACAGCAAGGCAACTATTTGTATCACCCAAAATTAACATTGCTTCTGGCCGAACTTCATCCAGCACTTTATCAACTTCAATAATAACATTACCAATTGTCTCAGCAGAACTTTTACCAGCTACATTCAAAAAATAATCAGGTTTTCGAATTTCAAGGTCCTTAAAAAATACTTCATTTAATTCATAGTCATAATTCTGTCCTGAATGAACTAGTATATGATCACAGCAATCATCAAGCTTTGCTATTGTGCGTGACAATCGGATAATTTCTGGTCGAGTTCCAATAAATGTCATTACTCTCATTTTTTTCATATTAAACCTCACAAGAAATTGTATCTGGAAGCTGGTTGTTAAAAATCTCATTTGCCCACAAAATAACAATCATGTCAATATTTCCAATATTAGTTATATCATGACTCCAACCTGGAACTGTTTCTACTACTCGAAACTCATCTTCTGAAGTATAAAGTTCATAGGCTTCATTAGTTGAAATATTACGAAATTTAAAATGAGCCGATCCTTTTATTACTAAAAATTTCTCAGTCTTAGTATGATGATAATGGCCACCACGGGTAACTCCAGGATGCGCAGTAAAAAAGGAAAATTGACCACAATTAGTTGTTTTAAGAATTTCAACAAATTTACCTCTTTCATCTACATTTTCAGGAAGCATATACGAAAAATTATCAGGGGACAAATAACTAACATAGGTTGAGTATAATGCTCGAAGTAATCCAGTTCCTACAGGGTCAGAAATCAAACTAGTGCGAGAATTTTTAAAGCTCTTAATTTGCTCTCCTAACATACCAAGTGTAATGGAATATTCAGGCTCAACAGACAATCGAGAAAAGCCATTAGCTTTCTGCTGAAGCAATCTTATAATTTCTCTTACAACATCGTCAATATATATGAGACGTATACTTTTCGACGGGTTATTGATTTTTATAGGCAGGTTATTTGCAATATTATGGCAAAAGGTAGCTACAACAGAATTATAGTTAGGCTTACACCACTTTCCAAAGACTCCAGAGAGTTGATAAATTACAACAGGATTACCTGTTTCTATAGAAAACTTTTCAACAATTACTTCGGCTTTATGTTTACTTTTTCCATAAGGATTATCAAGGCCAACTTGGATTGATGAAGCAAGAATAAGAGGTATTTTTTTGCCAGTTTTTTTTATTAAATCACAAATAGCTGAAGTTAGCTCAACATTTACAGTTGAAAATTCTAAATCATTATCAGGTCTATTTACACCTGCAAGATGGACAATTACATCAGATTGATTAACATACTCTGAAAGAATATTAAATGAGTCTTTTCGCGTAAAGGACAGTGTAGAAAAACCTTTACATTCATCTAAATGAACAATTAAATTTTTTCCAATAAATCCACGACTACCAGTTACGAGAACTTGCATTTTATTTTTCCAAATTCTCAGGCTCACCCCTAAGAACATCTTTAATAAAAGAGTTCTTCATTAATAGTAATTTCATACCATTAATATCTAAGCGATCTGTATTATGAGAATTATAGTCTTCAGATAGTGAGATTTTTTCTTCACCTTCATCAAAAAACTTAGCATAGTTTAAATCTCGCAAGTCTGCTGGAATACGAAAGTAATCACCCATATCTTCAGCAGAAGCTATCTCTTCTCTACTTAATAATGCCTCAAAAAGCTTATTTTGGTGAAAAGGATTTTCAGCAATTAGTAATTGTTCAATCTTTAGTTAAACAAGCTAATTTGGTAACTCAAATAGTTCCCTGTGCCACTGCTAGAGAAAAGAGTGGCTTGGCAATGAGTTCCAGAAATAGTCGTTTAAATATTCAACAGAATCTTTCTGCTCCTAGAATTTATGAACGTCTTCTAGAGGTTTCAAAGCGAAGTTCAGTAAATTCTATTGCTGAAATTAAATGTTGGATAGAAAATGCTTTTCACAACGATAAGGATTTACGATTAGAGTATTTCGAAATCTCTCACCCAGCTTCACTCCAACCGTCTGAAAATTGGGAAAATAGCAATACTCATATTGCCTGTATAGCTGTATTTGCAGGAGAGGTACGTTTAATAGATAACATCTTGTTGAAAATTAATTAAAATTATTATTTTTGTCCAATGAATGTAGAAGTAGTAAAATCTAAAATTCACAGAGTAAAAATTACTCAGGCGGATTTAAATTATATCGGTAGTATAACCATTGATGAAGATCTTATGGATGCTTCGAATATTATTGAAGGCGAAAAAGTGCAAATTGTCAATATCAACAATGGCGAAAGGCTAGAGACGTATGCTATTAAAGGGCTTAGAGGGAAAGGCGAAATTTGTATGAATGGGCCTGCAGCCCGTAGAGTTCAACCTGGAGACATTGTAATTATTATTACCTACGCTAGTATGCCATTTGAAGAGGCGAAGCTTTTTAAACCGACCCTTATTTTCCCGAACGAGGATACAAATACCCTAAACTAAATGAAAGCTAAACTGCTTTCTACACTCAAGTATCTTTTCTTTTTAGGAATAGGTATTGGTATTTTATATGCTTTATTTAAAGATAAGGACCTTGATAAAATGCTTGCAGATTTACAAAATGCAGAGTATAAATGGTTAGTATTTTCTATGGCTTTTGGTTATGCTGCCTATTTATTTAGAGGCTTAAGGTGGTTGCTACTTTTGGAAGCAATGAATTATAAAACAACAGCTAATCTAGCTACACAATCTATTGCTGCTGGTTATTTTGCAAATATTATTTTTCCACGTGCTGGAGAAGTTGTAAGATGTACAAGTCTGTATAAGGTTACTGGGATTCCTGTAAATAAACTATTTGGTACTATTTTATTAGAGCGTACGATAGACATGATACTTTTGCTAGTTTGTATTTGTTTGAGTTTTTTATTGAAGTTTAAAGCACTTACCTCCTTCTTTGGAAAGGTATTTAATAGCGCGCCATCAGGTGAAATTAGTCCTGGTAAAATTGTTTTTTTAGCGAGTATAATTACTGTACCAGTAATGATTTATTTATTCAGAGCACAGCTTCAGCAATCTAGCTTATACCAAAAAATAAAGGGCTTAGCTAGAGGTGTAAAAGAAGGTTTTCAAACCGCATTTCACATCAAACGTAAAGGATTGTTTGCTGTTTATACCTTATTAATATGGATCATGTATTTACTAATGACTTATATTTGTTTCTTTAGTATTTCCGAAACCATGCATCTTTCTTTGGCAGATGGCTTATACATTACCGTAATTGGAGGCTTAGGAATGATTGTTCCTGTACAAGGCGGTTTAGGGCCTTACCATGCTGCAGTAACTTTAGGTATTGTAAGTATTGGACTTACTGAGACTACTGGAGCTACCTTAGCCGTATTGATTCATTCAGCTCAAACAATAATGATTCTTATCACCGGAATTATTGCGGCAATTGTTTTATCTTTCGCTAAAAGAAAAGCAAGCCAGAATGAATCAATGGAACAAGCTTCAAACTAAGGTTTACACAACAAATACTTTAAAATCTCAACTTACAGAATGGCGTAAAAACGATCAAAAAATTGTTTTTACCAATGGCTGTTTCGACCTCTTACATTTAGGTCATGTAGATTATTTAGCAAAAGCTAGAGATTTAGGTCACAAGCTTATTATTGGCTTAAATACTGATGCATCTGTTTCCAGAATAAAAGGACCTTCCAGACCCGTAAAAGATCAAAACAGTAGAGCAATCATTTTGGCTGCTATGCAGTTTGTAGATGCCGTTATTTTCTTTGATGAAGAAACGCCTATAAACCTTATTACTTGGGTTCAACCCGATGTATTGGTAAAAGGAGGCGATTATACTTTAGAAGGGATCGTTGGGCATGAAATTGTATTAGCTAAAGGTGGTGAGGTAAAAACCATTCCATTTGTAGAAGGGTATTCGAGTTCGAAATTAATAGCAAAAATTACACAGAAATAAATGGCTAAGACAAAAGTAAAAACAGCGTATTTCTGTCAGAGTTGCGGTACTCAGCATCCCAAATGGCAAGGACAATGTACTATTTGTAAAGAATGGAATACGGTTGTTGAAGAGGTTATACAAAAAGAACCCGTAAAAATTTGGGCTAAATCGGACTCTAAAAAAAAGGTAAAAGCCTTAAAGGTAGCCGATATTTCTATAGAAAAGGAGCAGCGAATTCCTACCTATAATCAAGAACTCGATAGAGTTTTAGGTGGTGGTATTGTTCCGGGCGCAATTATCCTTTTAGGAGGTGAGCCCGGTATTGGGAAATCAACTTTAATGCTTCAGTTGGCTTTGAGTTTAAAGAACTGCAAAACGCTTTACGTTTCTGGAGAAGAAAGCGATAAGCAAATAAAAATGCGAGCCGAAAGGTTGGGCGAGGGCGAGTCCGATTGTTATATTCTTACAGAGACAGCCACTCAAAATATATTTACCCATATTAATGCCATTGAGCCAGACTTGGTGGTTATAGATTCTATTCAAACACTACATACACAAGCAATAGAGTCTTCTCCAGGTTCGATTTCTCAAATTAGAGAAACAGCTGCAGAGCTTTTGCGTTTTGCTAAAGAAACCGAAACACCTGTTATTTTAATTGGGCATATTACCAAAGATGGTAATATTGCCGGTCCTAAAATATTGGAGCATATGGTAGATGTAGTTCTTCAGTTTGAAGGTGATAGAAATCATGTTTATAGAATTTTAAGAGCTCAAAAAAATCGTTTTGGTTCTACCGCAGAACTTGGTATTTACGAAATGGTAAGCCAGGGCTTAAAAGAAGTTCACAACCCATCAGAAATATTAATTTCTCAGAAGGATGAAGCACTAAGTGGTTCTGCTATTTCGGCAACTATAGAGGGTCTTCGACCTATGCTAATTGAAGTTCAAGCTTTGGTGAGTTCAGCGGTTTATGGTACTCCTCAGCGTTCTGCTACAGGGTTTGATTTACGTAGATTGAATATGTTATTGGCTGTTTTAGAAAAAAGATGCGGCTTTAGGTTGGGTGCTAAAGATGTATTCTTAAATATTACGGGCGGTATAAAAGTAGACGATCCTTCCATAGATTTATGTGTTGTAGCTGCAATTTTATCCTCTAACGAAGACGTTGCAATTTCAGATAAAATTTGTTTTGCTGGTGAAGTAGGTTTATCTGGCGAAATTCGTCCAGCTAATAGAATTGAACAACGTATTTTAGAAGCTGAAAAATTGGGCTTCGAACAGATATTTATTTCTCGTTACAATAAAGTAGAAAAAGGAAAATTTGCTATTAAAGTGATTGAGTTTGGGAAAGTTGAAGAGATCTATCAGACACTATTTAATTAATGATTATTCAAAACTAGTATTACTTATTGTTTTAAGCTGTTATGTTAATTT
>ENA-ORXF01002663-ORXF01002663.1-marine-metagenome-genome-assembly--contig:-NODE-2663-length-10498-cov-4.486710_pt1 | contig 10498 bp, 3 predicted proteins | sample MGYA00237864_ERZ511476 | MGnify/ENA primary metagenome ERZ511476 (study PRJEB26306, sample SAMN06343908) | marine metagenome | isolation source: coastal waters | place: Atlantic Ocean: West Antarctic... | reverse complement strand
GTCTCAACTTTCTCAGGATTTTGGCACTGCACCTAACGCCTGTGGGCCGTTCAGCCCTCCCCTGGGGTATGGGGCGCAAAGTTGGGGTCCAACTTCAGGTGGAGGAGGGGGAGGGGGGTTGGCTGAGCGCCCGTCTCAACTTTTTCAGGATTTTGGCACCGTGCCTAACGCATGCGGACCGTTTAACCCTCCCCCGGGGTATGGGGAGCAGGTTTGGGGGGCCAACTCATATGGAGAGGGGAGCGGGGGATTGGTTGCGCGTTCGTCTCAAATTTCTCGGGATGTCTCACGATTCCGGGCACATGGGGGACCGGGAGAGGGGGAGGGCGTTCAGAGCGACCTCCTTCTTGGTCTTTGCGACATGATACGAATGCAAACGGCAGCCCTTGGCAGTATTGTCGCGCGAGAAAAAGATCCAGAGAAGGAGACTGGTGGCCATTCCAAATCGCTTCGGGCTTTTGAAACAACGCCGCTGCATGATGCACAGCTGTTTGACGTGAAGACTCCCAAGGATCTCCAGGCGTCGCAATTTATGACCACAGCAAGCCGGATTATTCAGCAGAAGCCGGGCGAACCTGGCTTTGTGGGCCAGACGCTTTTGGGTGAGTACGAACGCACACAGCTTGCTAACATTTCAGGACGTATTCGCTCCACATATCCGGAGGACGGTTACACTAGTTTTCTCGAGTTTTTGCGGTACAAATATGAGGGCTTGGCGGGCGAGGCATCTACCAATGCGTTGGCGGAAGGCAGGTTGCCGGCAGAGTGTCCGGTTGTAGCTGGCTACACTCAGAATGGCACTCGGTTGCTACTGGCCTGGAAAGAGCTCAGAGTTCTTCTCTCCTCGCCGATGTTTACCGGTTTACCACAAGGGGCTCCAGTTCCTGAGGTTAAGGTAACGATTGCCTTGACCCACGTCGTTAAAACAGCCATTGGCGAGCAATTGTCAGCTGCTGGCATGCGTACACACGTAGGAGCGGGCTTTGCAGCCCCGCAGCCCGATGAGACGATAGGAACAGATGGGTGCGGACATGAATATTATCCGTGCAGTTACATGCCGGGACAGATTCAACCGCGCATGCTGCCTACGTCTGTTTCACAGGCTCAGATGCCGGCGGGCACTCCTGCTGGTACGAGCAGGGCCCCACGCAAGGTGGGCGAGTCCTTTCCAACAAGTGTATTTCATATTGGCCCGTTGGGCTTTCCCAAACTTGGAATTTGTAATCATTGCCACGGCGCGGGTCATGAATACTTTGAATGTCCACTGAAGTTCCATGCGCAGTGGGGTATAGCCATGCCAGGTTTCGACCAGCTTGGAAGCCGTTTGCCAAATTATTGGCATTTGAATAATGAGAAATACGGGCCCAGCCAAGAGGTGGCTGCGGCATGGTGTGTTCATACGTGGACACCGGGACCCCTTCTTGGGAAGGACAGACACAGAGGTGGTCAGGCTAAACCGCCCGCGCCTGGCGACGCTCTGTGGGATGGCTGGCGAGACGCCTCGATGTCTCGCCCGCTCACATGATGAGTCGCGATACACGACCCTCAGATAAAGGCTGGGGGTTTGAGCGTGGTGGGGAGCTGGAAAATTCTAATAATATGAATAATGTTAATCAATTGAATTTAAGTGAAGGAGGTGGTTTCGGCCAAGTGCGGGGCGGAGGGGAGGCAGGTAATCTCAATATTAATAACGAGGAGACTGGGTTGAATGCAAGGGGTGCAACGGGCGAGCGCCAAGGGTATGGGGGGGTGGCGGGGGAGGATTGTGACATTACAAATAATAGTAATCAGGTGGTTGTGGGGGGGGTGCGTGGGAGCGAGCAGACTGTTCCGGCGCACCCCCCCCATAGCCACCAAGATGCGGAGGATGTGATGTGTGATAATAATATCTTGGAGATGGTCAACGCAACGGATGGGAGCGGACAATCTGTGGGTAGGGGCATGAATTTTTTGGGTACACGCCGCTCGGAGGGTGGGGCGTGGACTAGAAGCATGGATGCGCACGCGCATCGATATTTTAGTATGGTTCATAATCCTGAGGACGAGGTGGTGCGGCGAGGTGTGGATGGACGGTCGGAGGAGGCGCGAGTCGGGTCGGTGGCGCTGGATTTTATTCCGCTGACTGGACATATCCAGGACGAAGCGCGACAGGGGGGGGAAGGGGAGGACTGGGAAATGGAGGAGGTTGAACCCGAGCCGCCACAGTTGCCACACAAGCGAGGAGGAAGCGAAGAGGGGAATAGCGGTGATGACCGAGGCTGCAGAAGGCGTTGCTCGGGGCTAGGTCAAGGGGTGGCCTCTACAGGATGTATGCAGGTGTTGTCAACACGGGACATGGTGGTTTCGGGCGTACACACTTGGGCGTTGCGCCGGGCTCTACACGATCGATCTGATCAAAAGGATGTTAACACCATCTTTGCAGTTTTTGGGATGTTAGATCCCATGACTGGGCCCGACGAAGGTGGTGTCACACATTTCTCTCGTGCAGATATTGGAAACTTGGCCGCTCTGGCGAATGATATTCGAGAGTGGTCTCTGGCGCCGGGGGAGAATGGGTACTACAACCATGACGAGCAAGCGGCACTGCCTGCTGAGGTTCGATTTAATTCACGTCCTCGGCAATTACTTAGATTGATGGAGGACGGGGTGCCTCGCCTTCACCCATTTGCTCACGCTCTGATCATGCAATTTCTTTACGATTCCAACTTAGATGACGCTTTGGCGGTGGGCGATTTGGAGCGAAAAAGCATACTCGTGGCTTTGGCCATCAGAGGCATCGTGAGATGGTATTTTCAGCTCATTGATGCTATGCTCTCAGATGGCCATGTGCATAGCGTCATGGGTGCTCCCTATCTCTGGGACGGTTCGTATCGCTTGCATTTGGAACTGAGGCCCCAGCTCGAGGCCTCCGTGCAGGTCGAACTTACTGACGGGCCGGATACGGGCGTAGGTTATCACGCTTCGGTCACTGGACTGAACTCGGACCTGCAATTAACAAGACTGCATAGAGCGGTGCAAGATGCGGACGCTCTTATTGGTACGGGTTCAACTCGGAGGCCGCACTGTGTTGCCACGGCGCCCAGCGGTCTTTCGCCGTTCGCACCCCTCGACGTGTTCCAAATGGAGGAAGCAGTGCGTTTGGTAGCGACCTGGTCCAGCCAGATGTTACGTGCGCGGTTTGCACGGAATCAAGTTGTAGGCGTACGGCCCGCTGTGCGGGATGTGATACGCACGCTTTCGCCTTTTGCGGCCTCGGTTGTCGACGACGTGTTGTCGGCGCATAATCTTGCACTGCCACAAACAGCGGAAAGGCGTGATCACGCGTTACTATTTGTAGGATTAAGTCTACAGGCACTCTTGCGCTGGCATTTTGCCAGACGTCATGGTTTGGTGACTATGCGCACCAATTCGGAAGACTTGTTAATGGGACCTGATGTATACGTGTCCTTGCTGCAATCCACATCACACGGTCAGCCTTTCCGGCTGGGCGTTTCTGTGCGACATATGCAGGATGGCAGCTCAAGGTCGGGGACGTTGATACAACCAGGCATGCCTCTGTACAGTCCTGCCTCTTGGGACTGTTTGGAGGAGTCTGTGCGCGATGCTAGTCATTCATTCCGCTCAGCATTGCGGCACGGTGAGGTGCTTGATGTGCAAGGGTCGCGACTTGCAGATCCTCCCCATGGAGGCTTACGCAGCGGAGGTACTTGGCGAACTATGATACCATCGAGCGATACTGTCTTCCAGAGTGAGCTTAGATCTGCCGATGCGGCAGCTGATGCGTGGATTTCAGGGGACGGCTCGTCGGTGACTCGCAGGCGTCTTCGGTTGCTGAGAGGGAGCTCTCCTCACAAGAGGCGCTTCATCGAGGTTTTGGAGTTTTGCGCACTCTTGTCCGTAGCCTGACCCTGGCACAGATTGAGGACTCCATACCGTTGGCCACCACGGTGCACCCCTCCACTCGGGGCAGTGGTAACGGTTTGTGGAACTTTAGTGGCCAATTGATACCGGCGTTTGCGGGTGTAGCCATTGTATCTTACGGGCCGGTATCTGGGCTCCGTACGCAAGGAGGTATGTCATTTCAACATGATGCGCGTGGCTCACGACTACCTGTGCATCAGGGGTGGCAGACTGCAGTGGTAGGAAGTACTGGGCGCTGGTTTGGTGGCTCAGCTAACCATGATCCAGACTCAGGGTTTTCTATTGTTTCTGTTCTCACCCAAGATGGTTGGCCGTTGGGTATCTTGGCTGGGCCCCAGCCTATACCGAGTGGTACTGAGATTGTTCTTGATTACGGGCTGGACTTCGGTTCCATGGAGACTCATTTTCCACCGGTCTCGGTGAATACCGCCGGACCACAGGGTGAATCGTATTTGGGGCAGGGTGGGTCTGATCTGCCGGTTACAGATGGTCCGAACAGTGCTGCTGACAGTGCTGAGTCCGATCATCAGGCGGTGGATAATGCCGGATCGTGTGGGAGTGGCGCTGGATGGTCCGTGTCCCGACAACAAGCGGTCCTACAGCTTGGTGCTGCGCCAGTGGCGCTGCTACCGATATTGTCTTACTGGTATGGTTCTACGCGTACATGTTTCACGTATCTCATGTCAGTACTTCTCGGGCTCAAAGGTGATGCTAGGTACCAATGTAAGCCGACGAGGGCCACTGCGATCAGGCAGTTGTTGCCGCATGTGGTGACTCGTGCCCTGGCACTACCTCTGATGCGGAGGAGTTTGTTCCTGTGCGTATGTTTGGGCTTAGTTTACGGATTCATGTGCGTGTACGCAATGGGTTCTTGTCAAGTTCGTCGCAGTTTTAAAACTATGGATCTTTTCGTGACGTCTCAGATTACACAACAAACGGATGTTGCAACACGTTGGCTGTGGAATGAAGTGACTCCGGGCACACGTCTCCTTGCAGAAGTCACCACACGCCTTGTTGAGGGCTCTGCAACACCTAATGACAAGAGTCGCTTGCGCGTTATGTTTCAGGGTGACGAGGGACCGGCTCATATCTTTTCAGAAAATCCCATTAGCGCACAGCGCCTGTCTTGCTCGATAAATGCCCTTGCGCCATTGCCCGAGCCCATGACCCCCTCTCAGCCGATTTTTGCCAGCGTCGACTGTTATGAGGCTCTCCCGCAGCTCGACGGTAGTGATTCTGATTTTCTGCAGGAGCCACCAGGTTTGGCAGCGGGCTCTACCCGCCGTAGTGCCAATCGTCTGCGCCGGGTTCGTCGTTGGACTGATCCATCAGCGCCACTACGGATTGTAGACACGGTCCTCGAGTCCGTTCGAGAATGTGACCCTGAACTTCTCTTGTCTGCCCCTCAAGGCGGGGGTGCGGTAGAAAATGCAGGATACAGCGACGAGGAGCTATTGCAGATGTTCGCCACAGCGCTCTTGCAGCAGCAGCAGACTCCGCATCCTCTCCAGCCCCAACTGCACTCGCACGAGCAACAACCGCGCCACGTGCACACACCAGCGCGGCATGCGCGGCGTCGCAGACAATGGACTGGGCAACCACAACAGCCAAACTTGATGTCGTGGCATAATGTTGGCACGGCCCTTCAAGTGGAAATCCACCAGTTTGCCAAAGCAACACGGCACACACCCCGTGCGGGTGCTATTCGCACAGCTGTGACTGCTGCGGCTTGTGTGGCTGCCCGTTGTTTGTGGGAGACTCGCCTTGAGCAGTCTGAGTATACCCGCAGATTGGTACGCTTGGAAACCCTGCTCGCAGCGGGAAACGCGGTGGACGCCCAGCTCATTCAGAGTCGGCTGCACGCAGACCACGCCATTATGACCGTACATTTGCTCCAGTTGGAAGCTTGGCGGAGGTTGGCAACGGATCCGGGGGCTGCTAGCAAGCATTTCCATGTGCCACCTCACATTATGCAGGACTTGGCGGAGCATGTCGGGGCGCAATTGCAGGCAGGGAACGTTGAGGTATCGTACCACTATTTCAACCTACCACTGGATCATGCGACGCGCCACATAGACGCGCCAGAGACGGCGTCGACATGGTCTTTTCATGGTCTTTTCAATGACTTCGTACGTGCTGTACCATGTCATTTTGAGCTGCACGGGGCGCTGCAGCGCCCGCTTGCAGGTGGCCTTGATGATGCGGGTGATCATTGGTGGGCGCATAATGTCGACGCCACCACTTGCCTCTCGCCACTCTTACAGGTCACTTTACCGGCGCATGCACATCGCAGCGCGCCGGTCGTGATTTGGCTTGCCGTCCAAAACGGAGTGGCGCAAGTCGTCTCAGTGCGTGGCCCACAGAGTTCGTGGGGCCCATACACAAAGAGACCATTCCTGAACCGTCGTGCGTCACGATTTTTACCGCCGGAATTCAGGTGGACTGACACGAACAAGGTTTTGTTGGATGGTTCGCCAGATTACGCGTCCGGTCTAAAACTGAAGTCCTTTGACTGCACAGGTGTTATGTTCCATCGCAAAGCTTGGAATTCTATACCCATGCTTGGTTCTACTTGTCGCTCGATTCTCAATGGAAAATTCCATTTCCCTACGGTCCCGGGCGGGGTTCACCCATCCATGAGCAAGAATTTGGGTTCGATTGCCCAGGATACCAAATTGCTATATCGCCTGATCTGTAAGTACCTCATATCGGGGGCCTTAGAGTGGTGTCCTGTCGGTCATGAGCCAGATAACTTGGTACCACTCGGTTTGGTGCCCAAAAACGACCCTGAAGAGATGTTTCGAGTCATTGCCGACGGGCGTGGGATGAACGAATACTTGCTTCCGTGGAAGTCCAAAATGGTTGGTATGAAGGCATCTGCTGGCTTGTTTGTAAAAGGTTCTTACTGTTTTCTGCGGGACTTTTCAAGTGCATACCACAATGTGATGTTAGGTACTTCGTGCGATCAACGCTGTTTGGGCTGCCGACACTGCAAACGGGCTGGACTTCCGGGATTCCCTGCAGGCAATTGTAAACATGCTGCCTCAGGTTTACAACAGCCTTTGGGCGATTTGCGCCCTTTGCCGCGTCCTTGTGACCCGTCGTTGCCAAACACAGGGGTGAATGCGCCGTCTGAATGGCGTCAACGTCGCTTTGTAGGCTGCCAACCGGGGCAAAACTGCAAAAAGGTGGGCTGTCAGAAGCAACTTTTTGGCCTAGAATTAGATGGCAACTATTTTAGATTTGGCGTCTGCCATTTTGGTATCAAGACATCGGGTAATGCATTTGCGGAGTTGTTGAAACCTTTGATTCGCCATTGGCAGGTTACACACGATGTGCGAATTATTTTATGGGTCGATGATATATGTGTGATATGCCCATCCAAGTGCACACAACCTGACCAGTGTGGCGGGCCTGATGAATGCTTGGAATGTGCGTCCTGTCTTAAACGGGCTCAGGCCTTGGATGCACAATTTACAAAGGACATCAAGGCGCTAGGCTTTGAAACAAATCGAAAGGATGTGGCTCCTACGTTGTCCGCTATCTTCCTTGGAATGGGTTTTGATACTCGGACAATGGAGTTTTGGGTGGATGCAGACAAGGCAACGGTATTTGCGGAGACTTGCGCGCTTATGCAAAAGAGTGGCCAGGCAACCCGCCGGGAGATTGCCAAACTTGTAGGCAAACTTATGTGGTGGGATCCTGCTTTGTTCAACGTGAAGTTGATGTCTCGGGCCTTGCAGGGCTTGATTGCAGGCATTAAGGAGGACTGGCAGTGGGACCAGGTAGTTCCTATATCAATCCGGGCAGACCGTGAACTCGTTTTTTGGCGAGACCACGTCGTGTCGCTGGCGAAGCGTCGAAAACCGATGATTATGCCCCGAGTAAGTGACCTTGAGGTCGAATGGGATTCCCTCGTGCAAGGTTACAAGCCCGAAATGCGCAAACACTTTCCTTTGGGCGCGCGGTTAGTCACGGACGGAGGACCGACACATTGGGGGGCGACGCTATTCTTGCCGGATGGTTCTCAGAAGAAAGCATCCGGTGAGTATAGACCTGTCGACGTTGCCGCAGGTCGTTGCCGGCAACAACCATGGCGTGAAGGTTATGCGGTAATCGAGGCTGTGAAAGCCTTCCAACACTTGATCCAAGGCAAGGCTGTCCTTCATCTTAGCGACTGCAAATGCGTTGTGGCTGCGATTGCTCAAGGATCTACCAACAGTGAGATGTTGCAAGACCAGGCAATCGAACTGTGGGAGATGACTACTGCGATGGGTATATTATTCTTCAGTGCGTGGGTGCCGGGGGATACAGTCATTACCTTGGGAGCTGATGCCTTGTCAAGGCGGGAGGGCTTAGATTTTACTGGACTCGGTGTAAATGATTTAATGTGGGCAAGGGTACAAGAATCCGCTTGTGCGCAGGGCTGGCAATTGACAGTCGACCTCTTCGCCTCCCAAGAAAACGCTCGACTACCGCGATTTTACTCGTTTCACCACACCCCGGGTGCAGAAGGAGTCGATGCGTTTGAAAAGCGCTCCTGGGCACAGGAGTCATGTCCCTGTGGTGAAATACACCAGGAATGCGTTTATGTTTTCCCGCCCACTGAACTATTGTTAGCCACGTGGACGCGATTACAACGAGATGGTGCACGAGGTGTGGCTGTCGTTCCGGTCACGCCGGGTGCTCCCTGGTGGGCTTTGTTACGAACTGGACAAGTAGGCGACGCCGTTAGATTTTCTGGCTCGCATATCACTATCCCAACGGGATGTGAATCCCTCAACAAGCTCGACAAAATTACCAATTTAGAATTTGCTGTTGTTGCGTTCGATTTTACGATGAGTAGGACGACTACCAACGTACACATGCGTGACGACACTTCGTACCCCCCCTCCCTCCCTTGCCCGCAGGGCGTGGCGCGGCGACCTCCCAGACCTATGGATATGGACGACGAAGCCCGCCGTTTCTTGTTGAAAACGCTGGCGGAACCCACGGCACGCACGGTCAGAGCCGAAGCGAGTCGGGACTTGTGCCCTCTTTGAGGGTTGGGGTGGGGCGGGGCGCGGGAACTCAGGCTTTACAGGTTCCAGCAGGCGCTTTGCATCGAAGACCGGCTGGCAGTGCGGCCGGTGAACTGTACCGACATAAGGACTTGTGTAAAATCAAACTTGCAGAATTGTTGGGCCAAGGAGGGCTGCGGTGGACTAGAGCTAAAACACCGACGTTGGCTTCTCTTGAACCGTTCAGACACTTGTTTCAGGTGGCGCACCAGGAAGCTATCTTGACAAATTTAAAGGGTGCAACAATGGTAGAGCAGGCCAAGGGCGGACGGCTCGTGCTGGGTTACGATGGTGGTTTACCGACGGCAGAGGAAATGGCCAGTTTCTTTGTAACGCAGGGGCTTCCGGCATCTCTTAATGAGGACACGCGAGATGATTACGACTCTTTATGGCGGGGATGGGTGACTTTTGGGCTTATGATGGAAAAAGAAGACTTGGTGTTTCCTGCCGACAAACATCTCTTGATGTCCTTTATGACGCACATGATTCTTTGCCAGTATGCGGCACCTACTATCGGAAATTTTTTGTCGTGCATTGTCACCCGCCACACATACTTTGGCCACCGTTCACCATTTATGTGGGGTGAAATGACACGATGGCTAAAGGGTCTCCGCAAGAACACGAGCGCAGGCACCAAAACAAAGTTTCGCTTGAGACCCTTGCACCTGCGCATCATTGCAGCATTGCCTGTCAAGGACTTGTCGGCGGAGCGTGATGTTTGTATGATCTTGTTGGGCACAGTTGGAGCATGTAGACAGTCAGAAGTGACAAAGCTTGATGTGTGTGATTGGATTGGACCGCACTCTCCGATGAACCGGGAACGTGATGCTGTGGGATGCGCGTATGGGGCTTTGGTTTACGTGAAACGGCAGAAAAATGACCCGGAGGGTCAAGGGGCTTTTAAGCGTTTTGCCTTCGGCGAGCGCATGTGTTTAGTCCGCCGTATGGAAAAATACATGGAATTGGCTGGTTTACGTGTACAGCCGGGCTGCTTGAAGTGGAAAGATCCGTCGCAACGTGGTGCGCCGTGTGTCACGTGCGGACGGTTGTTTCCAGCCATGCCTGGTGGAAACCGCGTGAGAGGTAACGGTCAAGAGGGCGTCACCAAACACACGCTTGGTAAAGCTCTCACGCGTGTGTTGCGGGCGACGGATATCGACGATACAGGATTTACGTCTAAGTCCATGCGTAAAGGCGGTCTGTCAACCGCCAAACGCGCTGGAATCCCCGCGGCTCTGCGAAAACGGCAGAGTAACCACAAGAGCGGCGCGCATAAGATTTACGAAAGTGCTACCGATACGGATGAAGAGGGTATGTCAGATCTCCCGAGGACGGAACCCCTGCACGGGTACAGAACGGAGCACCTGTATCGGTTTTCAAAATCCTTTTCTTTATGAGCGCCGCCTGTTCTGACGGGTGTCTGCTGTCAAGAGTGGACGAGTGGTGGAGTTTCTCGGGGCAAGCTGCGTTTCGAAGCTTTCGAAGACGTGCGCTGCGGTTAAAGGGAAAATACTAGG
>ENA-ORXF01002661-ORXF01002661.1-marine-metagenome-genome-assembly--contig:-NODE-2661-length-10499-cov-9.933890_pt1 | contig 10499 bp, 15 predicted proteins | sample MGYA00237864_ERZ511476 | MGnify/ENA primary metagenome ERZ511476 (study PRJEB26306, sample SAMN06343908) | marine metagenome | isolation source: coastal waters | place: Atlantic Ocean: West Antarctic... | reverse complement strand
AACATGGATAATATCATAGCTAACATAGCTAAGGAGTTTGTATAATGCAATTAACATTTGATTACTATGACATACAAAAAGCACTAGAGTTATTAGTGAAGGAAAAGTTAGGTGTAAGTTTAGATTTAGAAGATGTATCACACGCTGACTATCCTAGTATTAAGTACAAAGAACGTGTAGTTATATACAAGAAACATAAGAACGGTAAAGAAGTTAAAGACGAACACGGCTTTCGTGAAGTAGATTGGGATAACAGTGAATACGTTACTAAGCATATAGAGTTTGATGATAGTGCTGAGTTTACTATCTATGTATCAGGAGAGAGACAATGAAACCTCAGTACGAAAAACTATTGCACATTGAGCAAGTGTTAAGTAAGTTAGAGAGATGTGTGCCTAGTGGATTGCGTAAAGAGATAGAGATTTCACAAGCGTTACGCAGCGTAGGTCAGCTAATAGAAGAGTGTCAGCTTGCTTGGAAGGCAGAGTTAGATAACATGAACGCAGGTAAGCACATCATACCGAGCTATGCTGACGGTAAGTATCAAGAGATAGAGTTTGAGTACAACGCAATGCAACAGGCTATTGATGATGAGCCAACATACTCTGAGCAAATGCAAGAAGAACTAGAACCTATTGTTTATGACGAGGAGAAGAGCTAATGATAGGTAGTAAGAGACATCAAAGAATTGCAGAATATGTGATGCAGATAGAGAGGGAAGATGAGATTACTGTCAAACAAATAGCTTGCATATTACTAACGAGGCTGATGAACCCGATGACTGTTGAAGAAACAATAGGAATGGCATCAGGTTTTGCATCCGCAGAAAGAAAACTTAACGAAGCAAAGGAGATATTACATTGAGTACAATAGATGAAGGCATACTAAATAAAATAGTAGATGATTATTATTCTGAGTGTCCTTGTGTAGATACTAACCAAGAAAGCAACGAGACTTATGACAATGACGAACAGATAAAAACAAAAAGAAACAGGCTTGACTTTCTGTTTGACTTATGATATAATCTTATAACTATTACAGATATTGAAACTAATTATTATTAATTTTTTTATTATCTTTATAATACTTTATAAAGTTATTGACATTGAGGGTTTGTTAGTGTATAATACACAGATTAAAATTACAAACAAGATATTGTAGCCCTCATGTATCACCTTCCTTTATATTTTGTTTGTTCGCTTAACCAAGCGAGTAAGTTTCTGGTCTTACAATTATAAAACCAGACTAATTTTTCACAGCAATAAGAGGTAAGCAACAATGATGTACGCAACAGGAAAAGCAATGTGGGCTAACGTGTCTGTACCTAACACACGTTTTGAGCCACATAAATACATGGTTACTATCTTGACTGATACAGATACAGCTTCTGATTTAGAAGCGGCAGGTCTTAAACAGTCTACTGATAGAGCAGGCAATACTAAGTATGATGAGCCTGCGTTCATGTTCAGTAAGACTGCGATAAGAAAGAAAGATGGAGTAGCTAACAAAGCACCGAAGCTTGTTGACTCAGACGGTAATCCTTTAGATTGTTTGATAGGTAACGGCTCTAACATTACAGTTAAAGTAAGACCTTATAGCACTTCTTATGGTACGTTTGGTGAGTTAGTTGCCGTCAAAGTTAACGAGCTTGTTGACTATGAAGATAGCGGTGACTTAGATAACGAGGAGTTTTAATATGGTTGAGGAACAGAAACCTTTTGTTACTATTGATGATGTGCAGATTTCGGTAGAGGATTTACCAGAAGAAGCGCAAGGTATCTTTGGTAGGCTACAAAGATTGAATCAAAAGAAAGCAACCCTTGCTCTAGACATGGAAGAATTAGATGCAAGCCTTAACTTTTTTTCAGGTAGGATAATTAGCATTGTTAATGCAGATGCTAAACCAACAGGAGAGAGTGATGAAGAATTGGTAGAAGGAGAAGATGCATTAAAATCTAACAATTAAACTTAACAATAGAGGCAACACTACAACAGTATAAGAGATGAGTTGGTAACTTATCCGCCTCTTAATTTTAAAAGGAGCAACGCATGAGGGCAGAGTTTGATAATAAAGAATGGGATATGGTACACCAACCTTGTCCTTTGTGTAGCAGTAGTGATGCTGTTGGTATCAACAAAGACAGATCAGCAAAGTGTTTTAGTTGTGCTGAGTTCATGCCTAACTATGATGATGCAAGCAAAGGAAAAGATATGGAAACAAATAAAGTTAGCTCGGTTGTTCATCAACAACAACAGGTAAATGATATAGCAGGTACTTATTCTGCACTGACAGACAGGAAGATAAAGTTAGAGACTGCAAAAAAATATGGTGTGAAAGCACAGCACGATTTACAAGGCAGAGTAACTAAACATTTCTATCCGTACTACAACGGACACGAACTATCCGCAACCAAGTGTCGTATCGTAGATGGTAAAGGATTTTTCTTACAAGGAACGTACAGCGATACAGGATTATTTGGACAGCAGTTATTCAAGAGTGGTAAGTATGTAACGATTACCGAAGGAGAATGTGATGCGATGGCAGCTTACGAGTTACTCGGTAGCAAGTGGGCTGTTGTCTCTATCAAACGTGGTGCAGGCAACGCAGTCAGAGATATAAAAGAAAGCCTTGAGTTCTTTGACGACTTTGAAAATGTTATCATTGCATTTGATAATGACAAGGCAGGTAAAGAAGCAAGCATAAAAGTAGCAAGGCTTTTCAAACCTAGTAAAGCTCGTATCATGACACTACCTACAGGGTGTAAAGATCCTAATGATATGTTACGACAGAACAAACACAAGCAGTTTACAGAAGCTTGGTGGTCTGCTAAAACTTACACACCGTCTGGTGTTATTAACGTATCCGAACAACGAGATAAGTTTCATAACCGAGAGAAGAAAGATAGTGTTCCTTATCCTTATGCAGGTCTTAACAAGAAGCTATATGGTATGCGACAAGGAGAACTGATTACTCTTACAGGGGGTACAGGTCTTGGTAAGTCTAGTGTTACTAGAGAGATAGAGCATTGGCTTATCAATAAGACTAAGGACAACGTAGGTATCATTGCGCTTGAAGAAGATTGGCGCAGGACTATTGATGGTATCTTATCTATCGAAGCTAACGCTAGGTTATACATAGATCAAGTACGAGATAGTTATTCTAAAGAAGAATTAGATAAGCTCTTTGACATTCTCTATGACGGACAGAACAAGAACAGAGTGTGGGTACATGCTCACTTTGGAGCTAACGACCTAGATGAAATCTTTTCTAAGATAAGGTTTATGATTATAGGTTGTGGCTGTAAGTGGATAGTAGTAGATCACTTACACATGCTTGTCAGTGCTTCAGCAGAAGGAGATGAAAGACGTACCATTGATAGTATCATGACACGACTTCGTTGTATTGTAGAAGAGACAGGTGCAGGTGTTATACTAGTGTCACATCTTCGTAGGATTGACGGTAACAAAGGACATGAGAACGGTATCGAAGTAAACCTATCTCACCTTAGAGGAAGTCAGAGTATTGCACAGCTATCTGATTGTGTACTGGCGCTTGAACGTAACCAACAATCAGACGATCACCAAGAGTCACAGACAACAAAGGTTCGAGTACTTAAATCAAGATACACTGGTGATGTAGGACTTGCTTGTCACTTGCTTTATGATAACGAGACAGGCAGGCTAAAAGAAATAGACAACGAAGACATAGAAGTTGAAAATGACAACGAAGGATTTTAATATGGATTTAGTATTTGATATAGAAACAGACGATCTTAAAGCAACAAAGATACACTGTATTGTTTGTCAGAACCCTGAGTCAGGTGAGATATTTAAGTTTAAACCTGACCAGATTAACGAAGGCTGTAAGTTTTTAACTACTGCTGACAGATTAATAGGACATAATATAATAGGCTTTGACATTCCTGTTATTAAAAAACTTACAGGTGTTGACTTGTCTAACATAAAATCTTTAGATACGTTAGTGTTATCTAGGTTATTAAATCCTATCCGAGAAGGCGGTCATAGTTTAGGAGCATGGGGATATAAATTAAATTATCCTAAGATTAATTTTGTAGACTATTTAAACTACTCACCAGAGATGATGAAGTATTGTGTACAAGATGTACAGTTAAACACTATGGTATTCAAAGCTTTACGATTAGAATCTAAACAGTTTTCTACGGAGAGTGTAGAGATTGAACATGACGTTGCAAGGATAATGAAGAAGCAAGAAGACAACGGTTTTAAATTTGACAGCTTTAATGCTGAGATATTACTTGCTGAACTAAGAGAGAAGAAACAAAAGATTGAAGATGAAGTACATGGTACTTTCAAACCTAGATGGGTAGATGATAAGTTAGTTACTCCTTACATAAAGAAAGATGGTACGTTATCTAAACGTGGTCTTACTGATGATGAATACAAACAAGTATATCAAGATACACTACATCCTAACTCTTCTGCTGAACCGTTCATGCGTAGAAAGTTAGTTGACTTTAATCTTGGTAGTCGTAAACAGATAGGAGAATACTTAGTTGACTTTGGGTGGAAGCCAGATAGGTTTACACCTACTGGTCAGCCTATCGTAGATGAGAAAACTTTAGAACAAGTAACACATATACACGAAGCAAGTTTAATTGCTACGTTCTTACTGTTACAAAAACGTATAGCTCACATTGATTCGTGGGTTAAAGCAGTCAAGGAAGATGGTAGGATACATGGATTTGTTATACCTAACGGTGCTATCACTGGTCGCATGACACACCGCAACCCTAACACCGCACAGATACCTAGTCTTAGACAACCCTACGGCAAGGAGTGTCGTGCGTGTTGGACAGTAGACGAAGGTAATGTACTACTAGGAATAGATGCGTCAGGTTTAGAGATAAGAATGTTAGCCCACTATATGAAAGATGAGGAGTTTACAAATGAAATACTTAATGGAGACATTCACTCCGCTAATCAAAAACTTGCAGGACTTAAATCAAGAGATCAGGCGAAGACATTTATCTACGCTCTCATGTACGGAGCAGGAGATCAAAAGCTTGGCAGCGTGGTTGGCGGCAATAAAGAAGATGGTAGAAGATCTCGACAATTGTTCTTTGATAATAAGCCATCATTTAAATCTCTTAGAGATAGAGTTACGAGAGCGGCAGCAAAGGGATACATTAAAGCATTAGATGGTAGAAAATTATTTATACGCAACGCGCACTCATCTTTGAATACTTTGCTACAAGGAGCAGGAGCTATCGTTATGAAGAAAGCTCTTGTTATATTTGATAAGCATCTTAAAGAAGCAGGACTAGAGCATAAGTTCGTAGCCAACATACATGATGAGTGGCAAATGGAAGCACCTAAACAAACAGCAGACCTGATAGGTTCGATAGGTGTTAGGTCTATAATAGAAGCAGGCGATCATTTTAAAATGAACTGTCCTTTAGACGGTGAATATAAATATGGAGGGAACTGGAGTGAAACACACTAAGCAATTACCCGACAAACAGCTAGAGCTTTTTGAGATTGAACATGAGGTTGACTATGAAGATTACACTGGAGAAAAGAGAGTATGTAAGCTATGTGAAAAAGAAAAACCTATGAAAATGTTTCATAAATCAGGTGTAGCAGGGTTCGATAGTAGATGCTCACCTTGTTCAAACTTAGAGCGTAACTGGAGACGAAAAGAAAGACCGCTCTTTGAGCATCTAAACACAGGGTTGTGTGCGTGTTGCGGTAAAGAAAGTGAGAAATCTTTACAGTTTGACCATGATCACACCACACTAAAGTTCAGAGGTTTTTTATGTATGCACTGTAATCAAGGAATAGGAAAACTAGGTGACAACATTGAAGGTTTAGAAAAAGCATTAAGGTATTTAAAGAAACACGAAGAGGAAAACTTATGAAAAAACTAGACACACTTGTAGAAGATATATACTCTAAGCTATCTGTACTATCAGATGGTGAGTCATTAAACATAGACGATAAAACTATCGATGCTTTCGGTGAGTCAATGAAAGAAGTTCTTTCTCAATGGTCTAACCCTAGACCAAGAGATAGCGGTACGTTACGCATGTCTAACATTGGTAAACCTATGCGACAGTTATGGTATGATATGCGTTCAGAAAGTAAGACAACTGAAAGGATTAAACCTTCTGTGTTTATTAAATTTCTATACGGACACTTGCTTGAAGAGGTACTACTGATGCTAATCAAAATAGCAGGACATGAAGTTACCGATGAACAGAAAGAAGTTTCTGTATCTGGCATTAAAGGACACATGGATTGTGTTATTGATGGTGAAGTAGTAGACATTAAGACAGCTTCTAGTTTCGCGTTTAAGAAGTTTTATAACAAAACCCTAGCCGAAGATGATATGTTTGGTTATCTCCCTCAGTTGGCAGGTTACGAGGCTGCTACAGGTACAAACAAGGGTGGCTTCTTAGCAATGAACAAAGAGTCAGGTGAAATAACTTTATATAGACCTGATTCTTTTGACAAACCTGACATAAAAAAGAAAATAAAAACTGTTAAAAAATTAATAAAGATAGACACTCCTCCTGCTTTATGTTATAATACTGTAATTGATGGAGCAGCAGGAAACATGTCAATAGCTAGAGGATGTACATGGTGCAGACATAAGTTTGAATGTCATGCAGACTCTAACGAAGGTAAAGGATTACGAGTATTTAAATATTCAAATAGATATTCTTATTTAACTAGAGTAGTAAAAGAACCTAAAGTATTAGAAGTTACTAAATGAATGGAAAAAAATCTAAAGCATTAAGAAAACGTAGCAAAGAACTATTGGTAGAATGGTTACGCTCTGTTGTTCCTGAAGGAGAAGACGTTACTAAGATACACATAGGAAACGTGCATGAATTTATGCCACAACAAACACATTCTTTTGCTAACCGTAAGTTTTTATTAAGTGCTTATTCGTTACGCTGGTTCTATAAAAAAGTAAAACGTAATCCTAATATAACTTTACATGAGTTAGTTAACGACCAGCAGGTTAAAGCTGGCACAGGTTACTGGACTAACTAATGGCTAAAAGAAAACCTAGAAAAATTAGACCTAGAGAAAAGAATATTCCTAAAGGATACGATAGTAAGTGGGAGTATGAGTTACACGCAGGTATACTTCACAACTGGAGTCACCATACAAACAAAGTACCTTATGTAGTAGAGCATACTTATGAACCTGACTTTGAAAAAGATAAAATACTTATCGAAGCAAAGGGTAGGTTTTGGGATCACGCTGAGTACAGTAAGTATCTATGGATTAGAAAAGCTTTACCTAATACAATGGAACTTATATTTATATTTCAAAAGCCGTATGCTCCTATGCCTGCAGCTAAGAAAAGAAAAGACGGTACTAAAAGAACACATGCTGAGTGGGCTGAAGCAAACGGTTTTACTTGGTATACTGAAGATACCTTACCAAAGGAGTTTAAGTAATGATTGATTATAAATTCAATGAACATAATACAATAGAACAAATAAAAAGATATATAGATAAAACATACGAACAACACTATTCTTCTGGTAAGCAACAAGCAACAGAGATGGTTATAGATGCAGGACACGGAGATGGTTTCTGCATGGGTAACATTATAAAATACGCTATAAGGTACGGTAAGAAACCTGACTCTGTTACTGGAGAATATAAAAATCAAGGTGACTTATTAAAGATCATACACTACGCTATCATAGCTATACATTTATGGACAGAGGACAAAACAAATAGTGAGTAGATTATTATACATGATTCCTTTTATAGGAATACCTATAGGACTTTACTTTTTAATTACTTTAAATATTTCCTATGCTGTTTTAATTGCAGGGTTAGCTCTAACACAAAGCATAATTTGTTTTGTATACCTTATCTGGAATATATTTTTAGCAGGTATTGATGGTCTATTAGAATTAGAAGTTAAACTATGGGATGCACTTTTCCCTGTAGTGTTTATTTTAATATGTGCTATTTCTTTTTTATATACAACACTAACTAATTTAACAACAGCTTTAACAGGAACATAACATGATAGAAAAAAACATAAATGACGTAGGGTTACCCACAAACTATCAACAGTTTATACATCTTAGTAGGTATGCTAGATGGAACGAAGATAAAAAACGTAGGGAAACTTGGGATGAAACAGTAGCACGATACTTTGATTTCTTTGAGAAACACTTAAAAGAAAAGCATGGTTTAAACGATACTATCTGGACTGCTATTAGAAAAGAACTAGAAAACGGTGTGCTTTCGTTAGACATTATGCCTAGTATGCGAGCGTTAATGTCAGCAGGTAAAGCATTAGAACAAGATAACGTAGCAGGATTTAACTGTAGCTATGTAGCTGTGGATACACTCAGAGCTTTTGATGAAACACTGTACATACTTATGTGTGGTACTGGTGTGGGCTTCAGTGTAGAACGTCAGTATGTTAATCAACTTCCTGACTTACCAGAGGAACTCTTTGATACTGATACAGTTATTAAAGTTGCTGACTCTAAAATAGGGTGGGCAAAATCCTACAAAGAAATGCTATCGTTACTTTATGCTGGACAGATACCTACTTGGGATGTGTCTAACATAAGACCTTACGGAGCTAGGCTTAAAACATTTGGTGGTCGTGCTAGTGGTCCAGCACCGTTAGAAGATTTGTTTGAGTTTACTATTAATCTTTTTAAACAAGCAATAGAAAAAGGACAACGTAAGCTAGTCTCTATTAACTGTCATGATTTGATGTGTAAGATCGCAGAAGTTGTAGTGGTAGGTGGGGTAAGGCGAAGTGCTTTAATCTCTCTCAGCAACCTCTCAGACGAACGTATGCGTAACGCTAAAGCAGGTTCTTGGTGGGAAGACAATCAACAACGTGCGTTATCTAATAACTCAGTAGCTTACACAGATGCTGCAGAAACTGGTGCGTTCATGCGTGAGTGGTTATCTCTGTACGAGTCTAAGAGTGGTGAGCGTGGTATGTTTAACCGTCAGGCTGCAGAGAAACAAGCAGCTAAGAACGGTAGACGAGAAGAGTATAAAGACTATGGTACTAATCCTTGTAGTGAAATCATCCTACGCAACAAACAGTTCTGTAATCTAACTGAGGTTGTTGTTAGACCTTACGATACTATGGAGTCTTTAAGAACTAAAGTTGAAGCAGCTACTATACTTGGTACGTTCCAAGCTACGTTAACAAACTTTAGATACTTGACAAGTAAGTGGCAACAGAACACACAAGAAGAATCTTTGCTTGGTGTTTCTCTTACAGGTATAATGGATAATGTTGATATGATAAACGGTAAGATAGATTTAGAGTATCTAAAAAATCTAGCTGTATCAATTAATAAAATATGGTCTAAGAAACTAGGTATCCCTCAATCCGTAGCGATTACCTGCGTTAAACCTAGCGGAACAGTAAGTCAACTAGTCAATAGTGCTTCAGGTATTCACACTAGGCACAGTCCATATTACCTTCGTACAGTAAGAGCCGATAAAAAAGATCCTTTAGCTAGGCTTATGGTTGATGCAGGTGTATATCACGAAGACGATGTAACTAAACCAGAACATACTTATGTATTCTATTTTCCTATCAAGAGTCCTAAAGGTGCGTTAACTAGGAAAGACTTTACAGCTATTCAACATCTAGAAATCTGGAAACAGTATCAAGATAAATGGTGTGAACACAAGCCGTCTGTTACTATCTCAGTTAAAGAAAACGAATGGATGGAAGTAGGTTCTTGGGTACATAAAAACTTTGATGATGTATCAGGTATATCTTTCCTTCCGTATTCAGACCATTCTTATAGACAAGCTCCTTATCAAGAGATAACTTACAACGAGTATCGTAAGTGGCTAAAGAAAACTACAGACATAGTAGATTGGTCTAAGATAACCGAGTATGAAACAGAAGACAATACCGAAAATACTAAAGAGCTTGCGTGTAGCGCAGGTACTTGTGAGATTATTTAATGGAAAAGAAAACAGAAGCAAACTTAATAAGTTTTAAAGTACTTCTTAACAGAGACAATCAGTTAATAACAGAGATGTCCATGCTCCCTGAAAAACATATTGATAGATTGTTTCATGTTGATGAAGCTTGGATCGTGCGTAATGTTATAAAGAAAAGTAAAGATAAACTATACAACATGCATGATTACCTTCAATCAGAACTGCAAGCTTTACAGGAGAGATAAGTTACTTCCAAGTATATACCCTCAACGGTTTAGCTTTACCTTTTACTTCTATAGGTTCTAGTTCTTGTAGCTCATAGCAAGAATACTTGGCAGTCTCTTCACCTATTAACGTACCTACTCCCGCTATCTTAGTACTTGATTCTAATCTAGCGGCTACGTTACAAGGATCACCTATCAAACTAAAAGCAAACCTATCGGTTGCTCCAAAGTTACCTGCTATGCAAGTACCAGAGTTTACACCTATACCTATAGCAATCTCTGGAATACCTTCTGATTTAAATACTGCGTTTAACTCTATGATGT
>ENA-ORXF01002660-ORXF01002660.1-marine-metagenome-genome-assembly--contig:-NODE-2660-length-10504-cov-7.319747_pt1 | contig 10504 bp, 4 predicted proteins | sample MGYA00237864_ERZ511476 | MGnify/ENA primary metagenome ERZ511476 (study PRJEB26306, sample SAMN06343908) | marine metagenome | isolation source: coastal waters | place: Atlantic Ocean: West Antarctic... | reverse complement strand
ATGCAGCTAAAGACTTAGCTGATCTAATGAATAATCGATGTAAGTAATCAAACTATTTTTATTTATTCCTTATTAGTATCATTTTTACTATAAGGTTCTATGAGTCCATTAAAACCATTTTCAGCTTGGGCAAGTTCTTTTAAGCTATCTTGATAAAGCTTGTCAATTGAAATAACTCCATCTTTAGATTGAATTGGAACTAAGACATTATTTTTATTATATAGTTTTTCACAGCTTCTTAAAATTGCTTTGTACTGCTTGTCAAGTGAGCTCTCATTAAGATTATTAGTAACAACCTCTTCTAAGAATTTTGCTCGCTCAGCTCTATTTTCGTCTTTACCACTATTAATTAACTGAGCAATCATTTCACGAATAATAAAAGATGGCCAAATAGACTTTGCCCCCTGGCTCCATACTTCAATGGTCTTATTTAAAAGTTTAAAAAATATTTCGAGCTGATCTTTTGAATTTTCATCAGGCGCTTTTATACTAAAAAATCGATTTGCCCTTTCAATGCCGTAAAGTCCATAAGGGTAGATTGAAAAGTTATTTTTAATTATTGACTCATATTCCGAGTAACTTTTAAAACTATAAAAATTAACATATAGTTTCCACATAGATCTAGATTTATGGAGGAAGCCAATGCACTCATTTACAGTCGCAACGCCTAATTTTTGCTGGTAAGGATATATTTCAAGTGATATTCTATGACCAATTCCAGGGTGGCCCTTGATAGATGATGGTCTAACTGAAAACTCTTTATGTGAAAGCTGTTCAATTGAATTTTCAACTAAGCTAATTTCACTTTGTTTATTAAAAATTTCTGAGTTTAAATATAGCTTGGCAACAGCCATTTGATGGAGTTTTATTAGCTCCAGAAAAGGAGCAATGTTACCATTTTTTACTTTTACAAAAGTGCAGTTTGTGGACTTATTGCTTTTATCCACCACCACGATATTCTTTCATCATCAAACCAGCGTTTAGTTAAGTCTGAATCTTTTTGACCCAGGGACTGATTTGAGAGGTAAACGATATTATTTTTAGTCCATTCATCATCTTTAAGGGCATCTTTTCCAAGACCTTCAACACCAAGAAAATATTCACCTCTAGAATTTATTAAATCGATTCTGATAATTCCTGTCTCTCGAAATATAATTTCATCAACAGAGAAAGAATTAGTATCAGGGAATAATCCAACTCCTTCTTTTACTTCTTTGTCTATAGTTTTTTTAAGAGAGCCCTTACCAAACCACTTTTGAATGCTTCCAGCTCGATCTGTGAGCTTAATATTTAATGCATCCTCTACTTTCGTTTTAATTTCAAAGATAGGCAGAATTTCCTTACTTAATAATGAAATACTAAGATTTACCCACTTTTTGAAGAAATCAACATCTAATTCATCAGACCATAGCATCGGCTCATACTTCATAGACAAAGGTAAAGTGTATCCACTAATTGCATTTGATCCGAATAAAATTTTATAAGTAAAGTCATGAATATTTTCAATCATTTTTCCATCAATTGAGTGAAAAATAATATTCTCTGGATTTGTTATATCAACTCCAAAAAAAGGTACCTCATTAACTGAAAAAATTAATGCCTTTCTGGGGTTGTCATCATCATTCAATTTAGCTTGATTTTTAGTTTCTTGAATTATTTTTTCAGTTACCTCAAAGTCACGCTTTTTTGAAACAGTTGAAACAATATTTCTTATATTTTTGATTGCAGCATCAAAAAGAGCTTTTGTAAATAAATCTTCAATGTCAATTTCATCATTGTTTTTATAGATTTCTCTTAATTGTTCTTTTCTCAAATCTAATTTTTGTTTTTCAAAGTCATCAATCGTAAAATCTTCAATTGCGTTAGCTAATTCGAATTGAAATTGTTTTTCAATATTACTTTTAACAACAATTGAAAAATCATCACTAAATGAAGAAATATATTTATTTCCTTCAAAGTCTCTATAAGACAAGTCTCTTAAATGTATTTTGTATTGACCTGGAACTTTTGTGCTTGCTAAATAACGAAATGACCTAGTTTCTGATGGGTTAAGATTAATTAATAATTCATCGACTCCTTCAACAAGTTCAAGGTTCTCTGGAAAGACTACTTCAATTGAAAGATCTTGAGCTGCACCAATACCAATATTTGTGATGGACAAATCATAGAGAAAATTTTCACCAATTTCAATATTATTAATTGGAGTATTGTCAGATGCTAAGTATTGTCGATTTACATTAATTACAGGAATCATTTTGTCTGGACTCTTCGGGTCGATTACCTCTATTGAAGCCCCATCAAGTCTAGCTTCAAACGTAGTAAATTTTTCAATATTAGTATCAGCTTCAGTTCGAAAATATTGGAATTCTATATGAGGAGCAGAGATGCTGACTGAGCCTTGCTCATTAGCCTTAAACTTAATTTCATAGTCTTTAATTAAATTTGAATTCAAAGAATTTAAGCTTATTTGATAAATTATAAAATAATTCTAACATATTGTAGAATCTAGCTTAGCTTTTGTTTTAGTTTAAGTCCAATTAAATAGAATAAAGGTCCAAAATTTTTAAATATCTAATTTCTTAAAATTTATATATTATTAATTAGTGTCAGCTGAAAAAACTCAACCACCACCTAGATCTGAACTTCAGAATCTTTTAAGCCTCTATCAAAATAAACACTTTAATGATGCTGAGAAATTAGCATTAAAACTAACGCAAAGATTTCCATATGATCAGTTTGCTTGGAAAGTGCTTGCTATAATACATAAATATAATGGTAGAATGTCAGAAGCTTTAGCGTTAAATAAAAAAGTAATAGAGATTGACCCTAAAGACACTGAAGCTCATTATAATCTAGGTAACACACTAAAAGAGCTCAACAAATTTGAGGATGCTGAGGAAAGTTATAAAAAAGCTATAGCTATTACTCCTAATTATCCTGATGCTCATAACAACCTTGGGACTGCGCTCCATGATCTTGGTCAGCTAGAGGCTGCAATTGAAAGCTTAAAATGGGCAGTAGCATATAAATATGATTTTGCTGAGGCCCATAACAACCTTGGAAATGTATTAAACGAATATGGAAGGGTAGAGGCTGCTATTAAGTGCTTTGAGAAAGCAATAGCCGTTAAACCGGATTATGCAAAAGCATATTTTAACCTTGCAATAGCTCACAAAGATCTTGGAAATAAGGAGGCTTATCTTAATAGTATAGAAAAGACAGTGAGCATTAAACCAGAATGGGGTGATGCGCATCTTCACTTAAGTCGTGTTAAAAATTATAAAAAAAATGATCCACAGTTGGCTGTTATGCACTCATTTCTATCTTCGAATAGTCTGAGTGTAATAGATCGAATCGGTTTTAATTTTGCTTTAGCCCATGCGTATGAGAAACTTGAAAATTATGATGAGCAATTTAAATTCTTAAATGAGGCTAATAGGCTTCGTAAAGAGGAGACTAAATATTTTATTGACAAGGACCAGCAATTATTTTCTAGAATTAAAGATTCATTTAAATTCCCCCCTTCTGCTGTTAAAAAATCATCATGTAAATCAACTTCTATAAGGCCCATTTTTATTTTGGGGATGCCTCGATCTGGAACATCCTTAGTTCATCAAATTATTGATAGTCATCATGAAGTGCATGGAGCTGGTGAATTAAATAAATTGAATAAATGTGTTATTCCACTTTTAAAAGAATTTGATAATGTGGATAAAAAAATGCTTTCTGAAAGTGATTTGATATCTATTCGTGAGCAGTATTTAGATGTGCTTTCCAGTTTAAATGTTTCGCAAAATATTATTATTGATAAGATGCCTTTGAACTTTCGTTATGTTGGATTTATTTTAACGGCTTTTCCCGAGGCAAAAATTCTTCATATGAATAGAAACCCCATGGCAACATGCTGGTCAATTTATAAGTATTATTTCAATGGAAATTCTTATTCATACAATCAAAATGATTTAGCCGAGTATTATCAATTGTATAAAGATCTTATGGGCTTTTGGAGTAAGTTATTTCCAAATAAAATATATGACGTTTGTTATGAGGACCTTACTACTAATCAAGAGGTTGAAACTAGAAAATTATTAAAATATTGTGAATTGGAGTGGGATGAAAACTGCTTGAATTTTCACACAAATAAAACAGCTGTTAAAACAACAAGTGCTATTCAAGTTAGGCAAAAGATTTATCAAGGAAGCTCTGAAGTCTGGAAAAAATATGAAGCCTATTTACAGCCTCTAATAGAGGGTTTAAATTACTACTAGAATACTAATATGAGCTCAGTATCATCACAATCAGAAATTAACTCTATTATTGCTCTTTTTTCTAGTAGCCAGTTCCAAGAGGCAATAGATTTAATAGTAATCTTAACTAAGAGCTTTCCTGAAGACTCATTGTTGCACAATATTGCTGGCGCTTGCTATGCTGGCTTAGGGGAATTAGGCTCTGCAGTTAATAGTTACAAGAAAGCAATAGAAATAAAGCCTGATTATGCTAAAGCACATTTTAATCTTGGAGGTGCATATCATGAGTTACGCCAGTTTGATGATTCGGTTAAAAGTTATAAGAATTCATTAGCAATTGATCCGAATTATGCTGAATCCCACAACAATCTTGGTAATGTTCTCAGGGAGAGTGGAGAGCTTAATGAAGCAATTAATAGTTATGAGAAGGCGATTAATCTTAATCCAGAGTATGTTGAGGCGCTTTATAGTATTAGTCTTGTATTTCAGGAGCTTGGGCAATGGGATATTATGATTGAGAAATTGAGACAGGCTATTGCTATTCAGCCTGATCTGGCTGAGGCTCATAATAGGATTGGAGTAGGTTTAGAGGAGCTTGATCAGCTTAAAGATGCGGCTCTTTCATACCAAAAAGCGTTAGCAATTAATCCAAATTTTTCCGAGGCCTATAACAATTTAGGAAATGCTTTCAAGGAGCTTGGCCAACTTGATGCTGCTGTTGAATCTTATCAGAAGGCGTTAGTTATAAATCCACATTTTCCTGCTTTGCATAATAATTTAGGTAATGCATTTAAAGAACTTGGTCAGCTTAATGAGGCAGTAAAGTCCTATTTAAAAGGACTTACTTACAATCCAAAGTTCATTGATTTACTTAATAATCTTGGAGTTGTCTTGAATGATTTAGGTCAACAGGATGAAGCGATTAAAAGTTTTAAAAAAGCACTATCTATTAAGCCAGATTACGCCGAGGCATATAATAATCTTGGAACTGCGCTTAAAGATCTTGGTCAGCTCAATGATGCAATTAATGCTTATGAAAAAGCACTTTCTATTGAGCCAGAGTATACTGATTCGTATAATAATCTTGGTATTGTCCTTAAAAAACTTGGTCGATTGGATGAAGCGATTCTGTCTTATGAAAAAGCTTTGGCTATTAATCCTGATGATGCCGACACTCATAATAATCTGGGAATTACTCTAGGAGAGCTTGAACGATTGGATGATGCAATCTTGTCTTATGAAAAGGCGCTATCTATTAAGCCAGATTACGCTGAGGTTTATAATAATCTTGGGTTTATATTCTTGAAACTTAGGCGATTGGATGATGCCTATAAGTCTAATAAGAAGGCGTTAAGTTTAAAACCTGAATTTGCTGAAGGGTATGCCGCTCAAGGCCTTATATTAACGGAACTTAAACAGCTTGATGGTGCTCTCGAAAGTTATTATAGAGTAAGGGCTATTAACCCAAAGTTGGCCTACAATTTGGGCGCTATATTAAATACTAAAATGAATCTTTGTAACTGGGATGATTTACCTGCTCTCTTAAATGAGTTAAAAAATAAAATTAACAATAACGAAAAAGTTATCGTCCCATTTGATTTACTTGGACTTATTGACGATCCTGAACTTCAGGGAAAAGCCTCAGAAATTTATGCCAATGATGAGTTCCCAAAAAGTGATAGTTTGCCAAATATTGGGCTTTATCCAAAACATAAAAAGATTCGAATTGGTTATTTTTCTGCAGACTTCAGAATACATCCTGTTGCAACTCTAACTGCAGAGCTTTATGAAACGCATAATAGGGATCAATTTGAAATCCATGCGTTTTCTTTTGGGCCAAATACCAAAGATGAAATGAATCTTCGAATTAAGGCTGGGGTTGATCATTTTCATGATGTTTACGCAATGCCAGACAAGGATATCGTCAAACTTGCAAGGTCTTTTGAAATTGATATTGCGATTGATCTAGGAGGCTATACTGAAAATTCCCGAACTGGAATATTTGCCATGTCTGCCGCTCCAATTCAGGCTAGTTATATTGGTGTTCTAACAACAATGGGCGCTAATTATTATGACTATTTGGTAGCGGGCCAAACAATGATTCCAAAAGAAAATCAAAAGTATTACTCAGAAAAAATAGTTTATCTTCCTAGTTATCAAGTCAATGACTCAAAAGAATCCCTTCCAGAGATGACTTTTACTCGTCAAGATCTTGGGCTTCCTGAACAGGGGTTTGTGTTTTGTTGCTTTAACAACACCTACAAAATAACTCCCACTACTTTTGATAGTTGGGCCCGAATATTAAGTAATGCTAAGGGCAGTGTGCTGCTTATTTTTGCTGCTAATAAATTAGCAGAAATAAATTTAACAAAAGAAATAACTCTTAGAGGCGTTGATCCCAAGAGACTTATTTTTGGTGAGAAGCTATCAAGGCCAGAGTATTTAGCAAGGTACCGTGTTGCTGATTTGTTTTTAGACACGCGCCCCTATAATGCTGGAACTACTGCCAGTGATGCACTGCGAATGGGGCTGCCAGTTCTAACATTAATAGGCAACTCTTTTAATAGTAGAGAGGCAGCAAGTGTAATAAATTCTCTTAATATGCCTGAGCTAATTACAACCACTCAAGATGAGTATGAGTCTCTTGCTATTGAGCTTGCAGAAGATACAGAAAAACTTAAAGTGATCAAAGATAAGTTACTAAGTAACTTATCCACAGCCCCTCTATATAACACTACTAAATTTACCAAAAATCTCGAGTCTGCTTATAGTGAAATGTATGATAGATATCAGAAAGGATTGAATCCAGATCATATTTATGTGGAGCAAAATGATCAATAACAATAATCAACCAAGCCTTTCTAAGCAGCAAATTGATTCTGTTATTGCATTATATTCTAATGGGCAGTTGCAAGAAGCTCTAGACAAACTTAAAGCTCTAACTAAAGATTACCCAAGTGAGTCATTACCTCACAATATTGCTGGCGCTTGCTATGTTGGCTTGGGGGAATTAGGCTCTGCAGTTAATAGTTACAAGAAAGCAATAGCAATTAAGCCTGATTATGCAAAAGCGTATTTTAATCTTGGAGGAGCCCTCCAAGAATTGGGACAGCTAGATAAAGCGGTTAAAAGCTTTAAAAGTTCAATAGTTATAGAACCAGATTATGCAGAAGCTCATAACAACCTTGGTAATGTGCTTAGGGAACTTGGCCATCTGGATGAAGCAATTAACAGTTTTGAGAAGGCGATTAATCTTAATCCAGAGTATGTTGAGGCACTTTATAGTATTAGTCTTGTTCTTCAAAATCTTGGGCAATTTGAATCTATGGTTATGCATTTAGAAAAAGTATTAACTATCAAACCAGACTTTGCTGAGGCTCATAGTAGCCTTGGTATTGCACTCAAGAGTTTGGGGCAACTTAATGATGCCGCTCTTTCGTATCAAAAAGCAATTACTATTAAGCCAGATTATTTAGAGGCTCATAATAATCTTGGCAATATTTTTAAAGATCTTGGTCAGCTGGATGATGCGGTTAAATCTTACCAAAAAGCAATTGCTATAAAGTCAGATTATCCTACGTTACATAATAATCTTGGTATTGCCTTTAAAGAGCTTAATCAGCTTGATGATGCAGTAAGTTCTTATAAAAAAGCACTTACTATAAATCCAGATTATCCTGATTCCCATAATAATCTTGGAGCTGCCTTGTTTGAGCTTGGCCAGTTGGACAATGCAGTAAGTTCTTATAAAAAAGCACTTGCTATAAATCCAGATTATGCCGAGGCATATAATAATCTTGGGACCACCCTTAAAGAACTTGGCCAATTTAAAAATGCGGTTCAGTCTTATGAAAAAGCTTTAGCTATTACTCCAGATTATTCTGAAGCCCATAATAATCTTGGTAATATGCTTAAAAAGCTTGGTCGATTAGATGAAGCGATTCTTTCTTATGAAAAGGCGCTTACTATCAATCCTAATGATGTTGATACCCATAATAATCTTGGGAATGCCTTCTTAAAACTTGAGCGATTGGATGATGCAAATAACTCTTATGAAAAAGCTCTAGTTATTAACCCAAATTATGCAGATACTTATTACAATCTTGGTTTTTTGTTCTTGAAGCTTGAGCGTGCCGAAGATGCGCTTAAGTCTAATGAGAAAGCGTTAAGTTTAAAACCTAAATTTGCTGAAGGGTATGCGGCTAAAGGACGAATATTGACCGAACTTGAGCAGCATGATAAGGCACTTGAAAGTTATGCTATAGCAAGTGATATCGATCCTAGTTTGGCTTATAATTTTGGTACCCTATTAAATACTAAAATGATGCTTTGTCATTGGGATAATTTACCAACTCTCCTTAGTGAGTTAAAAACTAAGATTAATAATAATGAAAAGGCTACTACACCATTTGATTTATTAGGTCTTATTGATGACCCTGGGATTAGTAAGAAAAATACTGAAATATATGCTAATGAGGAGTTTCCAAAAAGTGATAGTTTGCCTCAAATAAAAAGTTATCCAAAACATAAAAAGATTCGGATAGGTTATTTTTCTGCAGATTTTAAGTTACATCCAGTAGCAACATTAACTGCAGAGCTTTATGAAACCCATGATAGGAATCGATTTGAAATCCATGCATTTTCCTTTGGGCCAGATACAAAAGATGAAATGAATCTTCGAATCAAAGCAGGAGTTGATCATTTTCATGATGTTTGTGCAATTTCTGATAAGGATATTGCCTTACTTGCAAGGTCTTTTGAGATTGATATTGCAGTTGACTTAGGAGGCTATACTTCAGATTCCAGAATTGGAATATTTGCTATGTCTGCAGCTCCAATTCAAATCAGTTATATTGGTTATTTAGGGACAATGGGAGCTAATTATTATGACTATTTAGTGGCTGACCTAATAATGATTCCAAAAGAAAATCAAAAGTATTATTCAGAAAAAATTGTTTATTTACCGAATTTTCAAGTCAATGACTCAAAAGAATCCCTGCCAGAAATGACCTTTACTCGACAAGATATTGGGCTTCCCGAAGAGGGCTTTGTTTTTTGTTGTTTTAATAATACTTATAAAATAACTCCCACTACTTTTGATAGTTGGGCTCAAATACTTAAGAGTGTTAAAGGAAGTGTGTTTCTAATTTTTGCAGATAGTCAATCAACAAAAGATAACTTAACAAAAGAAATTATCTTTAGAGGCGTTGATCCAAAAAGACTAATTTTTGCTGACAGTTTGCCTAGATCAGAGTATCTTGCAAGATACAGAGTTGCTGATTTGTTTTTAGATACTCTCCCTTATAATGCAGGAACTACTGCCAGTGATGCACTGCGAATGGGGCTACCAGTCTTAACCTTAAAAGGGAATTCATATCCTAGTAGAATGGCATCAAGTATTATTCATTCGGTTAATATGCCAGAGCTTATTACATCTTCGCAAGAAGAGTATGAGTCACTTGCCATTGAACTAGCAATAGACCTAGAAAAACTTAAAATCATTAAAGATAAGTTATTAAGTAACTTATCTACTGCGCCATTATATGACACACCCCTGTTTACAAAAAGTCTCGAGTCTGCTTTTAGTAAAATGTATGACAGTTATCACAAAGGATTAGATCCAGAACATATATATGTGGGGAGTAAGTGATAAATGATAATGATCAGAGGACTCTTTCTAAGCAGCAAATTGATTCTGTTATTGCATTATATTCTAGTGGGCAGTTCCAGGAAGCAATTGATGCAATTAAAGCATTAAATGAAGAGTTTCCTAATGTTCCTTTATTTTTTAATATTTTAGGTGCATGTTATAAGGCATTAGATCAATTAGAAGAGTCTGTCAGGATGTTTGAGACTGCAATAATTATTAAGCCAGATTATGCTGAGGCATATAAAAACCTTGGTATTTCTTTGAAGAGTCTTCGGCAGTTCGATGTTGCCATTAAAAGTTTTAAGCAGGCAACGATGATTGAGCCAAGCTATGTTGATGCGCATTACAATCTTGCAATTACGCATAAAGAATTAGGCCAACTGAATGATGCGGTTAAAAGTTATGAGAAGTTATTAACTATAAATCCTAACTTTGCTGAAGCGCATAATAACCTTGGTAATGTTCTAAAAGATCTTGAACATCTGGATGATGCAGTTATAAGCTACAAGAAGGCAATAACTATAAACTCCAACTTTGCTGAAGCGCATAATAACCTTGGTAATGTTCTAAAAGATCTTGAACATCTGGATGATGCAGTTATAAGCTA
>ENA-ORXF01002657-ORXF01002657.1-marine-metagenome-genome-assembly--contig:-NODE-2657-length-10507-cov-2.659348_pt1 | contig 10507 bp, 10 predicted proteins | sample MGYA00237864_ERZ511476 | MGnify/ENA primary metagenome ERZ511476 (study PRJEB26306, sample SAMN06343908) | marine metagenome | isolation source: coastal waters | place: Atlantic Ocean: West Antarctic... | reverse complement strand
AGATAAAAAAATATCTCTTAGTGATCCACAAGACCTTGATGTTGATAGCTTTGGAAAAATCTATATTGCTAATACATTAGCAAGGAAGTTGGTCAAAATTTCTCAAGCTGGCAAAGAGGAGTGTTCAGCAGACCTTGCAAAAATCTCTGGAAATCCTCGAATTTTAATTAAGTGCGTAAATGTAAGGCTGGGCGACAATCATATTTTTACGGCAGACTTTGATAATAAAATAATCTATGAGTTTAATTCCAACCTTGAGTATGTTGGCTTAATAGATTTATCTGAGCATTCAGAAGTAACGTGCATAAGATCTGTATTTGCTACAAGTAGTCATCTGCTGGTAACCGTTCGAGGAGAGCATGAAGTTTTAAAAATTACCTACAATGGGCAGATTGACAAAGTTTTAGGCATAGAGAGTATTTCTCAGTATTCATGGAATCATCCAGTTAAAATGTGCATGGACACAGATCAAAGAGTTTATTTTGCTGATAAGGAAAATGATAGAATTGTTTTATTTGATTCTATGTTGAAGCCTATTAAACTATCTAAAAATACCTTGAGATTAAAATGATTCCATATGGCAGACAAGATATCGCTGAAGAAGATATTAAATCAGTAATTGATGTTCTAAATTCAGACTTCATTACACAGGGGCCTGTAACACCGAAGTTTGAAAAAGCTGTATCTTCATATTGTCAATCTCAGTATGGGGTTGCAGTGAATAGTGCAACTTCTGGATTGCATATTGCATGCCTCGCATTAGGGCTGAAAAAAGACGATATAGTTTGGACTTCACCAAATTCATTTGTTGCTTCTGCCAATTGTGCAATTTATTGCGGAGCAAGTGTAGATTTTATTGATATTGATCCGTTCACTCACAACATTTCATTTAATGCTTTAGAAGAGAAGCTAATTCAGGCTGAAGCAGAAGGCATACTTCCTAAAATTTTAATTCCGGTTCATCTTTCTGGATTGCCATGCGACATGCAAAAAATTTTTCAACTAAGTAAGAAATATGGATTTAATATTATTGAAGATGCCTCGCATGCTATTGGCGCTAAATTCTCAATTAAAAATAATCAAAATGTAGGAAATTGCATTTATAGTGATATTACAGTTTTGAGCTTTCACCCTGTAAAAATTATTACCACAGGAGAGGGAGGGATGTGCTTAACTAACAGTGAAGATTTACATCATAAGATGCAGAAATTAAAGTCACATGGCATTTCACGTGCAACAGAAGATCTTCCAATTCACAAGGGCGAGAAATGGAATTATTCACAGGATTCCTTTGGTTTCAATTACAGAATGACTGACATTCAAGCAGCACTAGGTTTGAGTCAATTGAACCGGATTGATCAATATATTAAGAAAAGAAACTCTATTGCTGAATTCTATTGGCAGCACTTAACTGATTTGCCAATTCAGTTACCAGTGAGATTAGAGGATACTCTTTCAAGCTTTCATTTGTATATTTTGAAAATAAAAGAAAGCAGCCAAAAAAGTAGAAATGATTTGTATCAACACCTATTAGATAACCAAATTGGAGTAAACCTTCACTATATTCCAATATATAGGCACCCAGCTTATCAAGAATTAGGATTTCAGAAAGGGTATTGTTATGAAGCAGAGCAATACTTTCAAAATGCATTATCAATTCCGATATACCCAGGCCTCTCTGAAGAGAGCATGTTAAAAATTGTAACTTCTATTAAATCATTCTTTGAATGAGCATAATTTTAGGCTCTGCACAATTTGGTTTAGATTATGGGATTTCAAATACTAATGGTGTTGTTGCCGAGTATAAAATTAAACAAATACTTGATTTTGCTTTGCAAAATGGAATCAATGAAATTGATTCAGCTATTAATTATGGTTCTAGTCATGCAGCTTTAGGAAAAATAAAGAATGATTTAGAAGTCTCATCAAAACTACCAGCATTAGATTTAAGTTCAGAAAAAATTGAAAAAAAAATCAGGGATTTATTTAATATCTCCTTACTGCAGCTCAACAAAGCTTCTTTAAAAACATTATATTTGCATTCACCCCAGCAACTATTGGAACCAGGTGGAGATGTTATTTACAAAAATCTGCTCCAATTAAAATCAGATGGTTGCATTAAAAGCATAGGTATCTCTGTGTATGAACCTATTGAGCTACGAATCATATTGCAAAATTTTGATATAGATGTTGTCCAGATTCCCTTTAATCTTATTGATCAAAGATTTGATGAAGATAATTTTCTCTCAAGATTAAAGAAAAAAAATATAGAAATTAATTGCAGATCAATTTTTCTTCAGGGATTGCTGTTAATGTCTTTTAAAAACCTACCCAAACAATTTCTACCATGGGAAAACTTATTTTTAGATTGGTCTAAGTGGCTCAAAATGAATAATATTCATCCAGTCCATGCTTGTATTGCATATATTTTATGCAATCATGAAATTGATAATATTGTTATTGGTATTGAGTCTGTCGAGCAATTAGCGCAAATTATTAGTTTTTATGAAAGAGATGATCATGCATCTATTCTATTTCCAAATATTAAATCAGAGTCTCAAGGCTTAGTAAATCCAAGTTACTGGGATGCTAGCTAATGAATGTTATATCCATAATTCAAGCAAGAATGTCTTCCTCTAGACTTCCCAATAAGGTGTTATTAGATTTAGAGGGCAAGCCTGTATTAGAGCGTATTTATCAGCGATTACAGCGCTCTAAAATTGTTGATAAAATTGTTATTGCTACCTCTGATGATATCTCAGATGACCCTATTGGCTTGTTGTGCTCACAAATACATATTCCTATTTATCGAGGAAGTTTAGACGATGTATTATCAAGATTTTATTTTGCAGCCCAGCTTAATAATGCAGATATTATTGTTCGAATTACCGGCGATTGCCCTGTTGTTGATGCGGGCATCGTCGATGAGTTAATAGAAAAAGTGCTTACTAATTCTTATGATTATGCGTGTCTTTCTGGAGAATTTCCAGATGGCTTAGATTGTTCGGTAATGACATTTGATTCCTTGGAAGACGCTCACCTTAATGCGAGATTAGCATCAGATAGAGAGCATGTCTGCCCATTCATCGAAAAACAGCCACAAAAATTTAAAATCTACAATTATTATAAATTTACTAATTTAGGGCATCACAGATGGACGCTTGATGAGGAAGATGACTATAAATTGATTGGGGAGATTTTTAAGAATTTAGTACATAAGAATAAATATTTTAACTATCAGGACATACTAAATTTTCTAGAAAATAATCCGTTACTGAAAGATATCAATTCACACATTGCAAGAAATGAGGGTTACCAGAAATCATTAGCTGATGATTAAGTGCCTTAAAAAGAATGCTTCTTTTGAAACTAGTCTTTTAATTTCAATAGTATGATAATGCAACGAAATTGATGATAGTAAAAAATATGAATCAAGAAAATTATCTTTGGATTATTGGCGGAGGAATGCTTCAGATTCCGTTGATTGACGAGGCAAAAAATCTAGGATTACGCACTATAGTTTCGGATCAAAGCGAATTTTGCTTATGCAGAGAACTAGCTGATATTTTCGCACCTATTGATATATTTGATACGGATGCACATATTGCATTCTATGATTCTAATTTAGCCCACCAAAAACTTAACATTGTTGGGGTTTTAGCTGCTGGGATAGATGCGCATGAAACCATGGCTTATCTTGCAGAGCACCTCGGGCTACCCGGTGTCCAACCTTCAATCTCCACTCTGGTAAGTAATAAAGACCTGTTTAGAGAATTTATGGCTAATAATAATTTTGATATTCCCAGATTTGAAGTTATTACACATGATAATTTGCAACAAATTGAAGAAATAGCAAATAGAATTAAATTTCCATTAATCATTAAAAATACATCTAGTTCAGGCAGCAGAGGAACAAAAATTTTCTACAATCCTGATTTTGAAGAAATGAAAAAAATAGCTTTAACTGCAATTGAAGTCTCCAGATCTAAAAAAGCGCTTATTGAATCATTCTGGGAGGGCACAGAACATACCGTAGAAACTATCTTCGATATTAATGGAGACTTTCATCGTTGCTTCATAACTGATCGAAATTTTGATAAATCTAATGGGTATGCTCTTGAGACCGGCCTTGTGCATCCCTCTTTGCTTTCTGCACATCTTCAGGAAGAAATGTATTTACTTGCAGAGAATGTTTCTAGAGCTGTGGGCATTAAAGTTGGGGCGTCTAAATTTGATATGATCTGCACTACAACAGGACCAAAGATCATAGAAATGACTGTTCGTCTTTCGGGTGGCTTTGACTGTCAATACTTAGTTCCAGTTGCAACTGGAAAAAATATTCTTGGCGCAGCGATACTCACGTCACTTGGAAAGCCAATCAGTAAAAATTTTTTACTAGATAGTAAGCATAAAATAGCTTTATCTGAGAGTCTCTGGCCTAAGCCAGGAAAAATTTCAGACATTATTGGTCTTGAAGAAGCAAAAAAACTACCAGGCTTTGAGCATATATTTTTTCGATATGGTATGAATGATATTGTTGAGCCTTTTACAGATTGCACAAAGCGAATTTGCTTTATAATAGCTTCCGGCGATTCACTCAGCGAGGCCCAACAAAACATGAGCAATATTAAAAACACTATTATTATAATAACTAGTTAAATGAGCAATAAAAAAAATATATTAGTATATGGTGCTGGCGCAATTGGGAGAGGTTACATCCCTTGGTTATTTAATCCCAGTGATTACACTCTTAGTTTTGTTGAGCAGGATGAAAGTATTAGAAATTTAATGCTAGAAAATAAAACTTTTAAAACTTTTATGACAACGGATGTGGGCTATAAAGAACTTATCTGCAATCCACATAATTGCTTTATGCCAGGGGAAGAGAATCCCCTAGATTATGATGGGATCATCACAGCAGTGGGGCCAAGACAAATTTTTGATCTCAGGGACACCCTTTCTAAGGCGAAATGCCCAGTATTATTTTTTGAAAATGATGCCTCTCTTCCGGAGAAGTTAATGAGCCTTACTGGTAATGATAATTTCTTTTTTGGTATTCCGGATGTGATTACCTCGAATACCGCCCCACAATCTCTCAAGGACCTCGATCCTTTGGCTATTGTCACAGAAAATGGAACATGCTTTAGTGACCAAGGCGCCTCTATTATTTCTGGCGATATTGCATATGTAGATAATGCAGAGCTTCACAAGCAATGGATGGCAAAACTTTATATGCATAATACTCCTCATTGCATAGCAGCATATTTAGGAGCAATGATTGGCAAAGAATTTCTTCATGAGGGTATGATAAATCAGAGGATTTATTCCATAGTGCAGGGAGCAATGGCTGAGATGGAAGATACGATAGTAGACTTGTATGGTATTGATAGAGAGTTTGCAAGTTGGTATGGACATAAAGAATTGGATCGTTTTTCCAATGAGTTTCTATTTGATCCAATCTCTCGCGTTGCAAGAGAACCATTCCGAAAACTAGGTCTAAGCGATAGACTAATTGGAGCCGCTCAACTATGCCTGAGCGCAGGCAAGATACCTGAAAATATTTTATTAGGGATAATGGCTGCTTTTTTATATGATGAAGTTAAAGATGAAGACTTCCATATTAAAATTTTAATAGACGCCCTTGATCCTGGTGATTTTCTTCAATTGATCATAAATCTTAATCCTCATGAGGCTCTCTATAAAGTAATGATAGATCGATGGGAAAACTTAAAAAATATTATTGGAGATATTGAAAATGAATAGACTAACCGTTGCAATTAATGCAGCAGTTGCCGGCGGCAATCTTCTAAAAGAGCACTATGGAAAAGTTTTCAAGGAACGTCAAAAAGAATCACTTCGAGATGTTGTAACCGATATAGATGAGCTTTCAGAAAATAAGATTTTAGATATTATCAAAAAAGAGTATCCTGATGAATCATTCCTCACTGAAGAAAGTGGTTTGCATGATCAGGATTCAGAGGGAATGTGGATCATTGACGCTCTTGATGGAACGGTAAACTACATTCATGGAATACCAATGTTTTGTGTTTCTATTTCATATTGGAAAAATATGGAGCCAGAACTCGGTGTAATTTACAATCCAATATCAGAAGATCTATATTATGCTCAAAAAAATTTAGGATCTTTTTTAAATCAGAAAAAAATTAATTCACACCTATTAGAGATTAATAAAAATTTATGTGTGATGGCATTTTCTGGCAAAGCGCATAATCCAAAAGAAAGATCTAAAGAATTTGAGTTATTTGGTCTTCTAAACGACTTATCCCAAGGATGCTTAAGAACAGGCTCAGCTGCTATTAACCTAAGCTATCTTGCCGAGGGTAAGTGTGGTTTGGCATTAGGCAAAGCAAATAAATTATGGGACATCGCAGCAGGAATAGTGATTGCTCAAGAAGCTGGACTAGATGTTCAATTTAAAATTACTAATAAAGAAAATTTCTTGGTAGATTATATTGCAGGAAGTTCAGAAATGATATTGGAGCTACGAGACAATATTGATATTTCATATCTAGATACTTAACATAGTAATAATTTCATATTTTTATTAAATATAACGGAGGCGTAACATGACTCATTTTATCTCAGAGGTTTCTTCAAATCATGCAAGCGATCTAGAAAGATGCTTTAAGTTTATAGATACCAGTGCGGATATTGGCTGTGATTCTGTAAAATTTCAATTATTTAAGATTGAAGATTTATTTTCACATGAGGCCATTACAGCTAAGCCTGAAATTGCACTCCGTAAAGCATGGGAACTTCCATTAGAATTTCTTCCTGAACTAAAAAATAGATGCACAGAAAAAAGCATTCAATTTGGTTGCACGCCATTTTATCTAGATGCGGTAGACGAATTGGCTGAGCATGTAGATTATTTGAAAATAGCTTCATATGAATTACTTTGGCATGACTTAATTCAAAAGTGCGCTGAGACAGGATTGCCAATAATTATTTCAACCGGCATGGCGGATATGTCAGAGATTGACGCAGCAATTAATATTATTATGAAATATGGCTCCTCTGCCCCAACTGTTCTTCATTGCAATTCATCCTATCCTTCAAAATCTGAAGATGTAAACCTTTCCTGTATTCAGACTATCAGAAATGCTACAGGCTGCTCGGTGGGCTGGTCAGACCATTCAGTATCTAAAAGTATCTTATTTAGAGCGATTAATAAATGGAATGCATCACATGTAGAATTTCATTTAGATTTAGACGGAAAGGGTGAGGAATTTTCAACTGGCCATTGTTGGTTGCCTGATGATATAAAGCAGGTGATTGACTTCACTCGTGAGATTGAAGTAATCGATGGCAATGGAATTAAGCAGCATTCTGTTTCTGAAGTGATTGAAAAAGAATGGCGGGCTGATCCTAGTGATGGGCTGAGACCTCTGAAGCACACAAGGCTAGAAATAGCTAAGTAATTGTATTGAAGAAAAAAATTATTCTATATGCAGATGGCTCTCAAGAACAGGGCTTAGGGCATCTTTATAGGTCTTATGCAATTTGGACCAAATATCTACAAAATTTTGATTATATTTTTTTGTATACTAATAATATTCAAAAAAAATTCTTTCTTGATAGACGTCTTCAGATTGAACATCTGGGTAATTTTCAGAGCAATGAGGATGAGTATATTTTTTTTGCAGACACGAAAGAAGAAGATATTTCTTTTTTAGACGGAATACGAATGAGCAGCGCAGTTTCGTTATCTATAGACTCTTATCGCACCTGGGTTTCTGATTTTAATATCAGTATATTTCCATCTTTTTATTATGATTCGGAGTTATTAGCTGAGATTGCAAAAACAACTCATGTTTTTTCTGGCAAAGAATATGTTGCAATTAGAAGTGAAGAAAAAGTTGAGCCTGAAGAAAAATTTAACCTACTAATTACATTTGGTGGATCCGACCCAAATGACATCACAACCAAGGTAATTGAATATCTTCAAATAAAGAAGTTATGGAAAGGAGTGGCAATAATTATTGGACCTGGCTTTGGTAAACGCCTTGATTATTTCCAGATGCGGTTTCCTGAGTTTAAGTTTATTGAAAATCCCAGTTCTACATATAGATATATTAAAAATTCTGCTGTAGTCATGACTGCACTTGGAACAACTGTGCAAGAGATTGAATATCTCGGCAAGAAAGGAATTATTTGTTTTAATTATAAAGATGATCAAAAAGATTTTAATTTAATTCAAAAGTTTTCATCTAATGCAAAGCGCTGGAGATCAATTGGTTATTTTCAAGAATTAAACTTAGATCAGATTGAAAATTTTCTACATCCTGATGAAAGCAGCAAGGTTTCGGAGCAAATAGATTGGGGATCTGGATGGGATAAAATACTTGCGACCTTTTAGAGCTAGCAATGTGTTTAATATTAAACTATTCAGCATACTTATCCAGAACCTAATTTATAGCTCTAAGATACTCTGCTGTTAAATAATTTGACACTTCAGCAGCATCTTTTGGGGCAATAAATTTCTTTGAAAAATCCTTAGATCTATCTGATAGCTGATCTCTATAAGCTTTATTACTTTTAACTAAATTACACTTATCATGAAGCTCCGCATAAGTTGCAGAACCTTCTCCAGCTTGTAAAAATATAGAATATGAGGGGTTCATAATATCAAATTGAGATATTGGAGCCGTGTAATGAAAAATTATTGGCTTGCAATGTCGAGCTACGGTAACTAATGCCGCGCCGTAGTAATTTAAAGCAATCACAAGGTCAATTCGAGGAATTAAATCGCTTAAACTAGTATCAGGAGAGCATAAGAGCTCCAGCAGAGATTCATCAGCGTATTCAATGATTTCTGCTTCAGGCCATCCTGGATGAGTTTTTAAAATAATATTTATGCCTTCAGCATTTTGATTCAAGTTACTGATATCTTGAAGGCCCTGAATTTGATTTTTGTAACCTACAGGAGGGGCACTATAAACTCTTGTCTCAGACGAAGATTTTACTGGATTAGTCAATACGAGGATTTGAAACCCCTCTTTTAAATTTGCCTTTTGATTCATTTCATACTCATGCTCAGGATCTAGACCCTTAAGCACTATAATATTTTTATTATCAATCCCTGATGAGCTAGCAATCTTTTTTGCAAGGTTGTTGCCAACAGCATATTCATTTGCTGTTGAGATACCTCTTCTTGTGGATGCTAAAATGCCATGCGGCAAACTTATCGATTTAATTGAATTTTTAAAAGCAATAGTGGTATTTCTTAAAAGACAAGCTATTGTCATTGGTCCTACACCTCCTGGTACAGGGGAAATTGCAGAAGCTTTTTTTTTAACCTCTTCATAATCAACATCGCCAACCAATTTATTTTTTATTTCACCATTGATTTCAATTGAAATACGATTAATTCCTACATCTATAACTATTGCTCCTTCTTTTACCCATTCACTTTTAATCATTTTTGGTCTGCCGACTGCAGCAATTAATATGTCTGCATTACTGCATACCTCAGGTAAGTTTTTTGTTTTAGAGTGAGCAACTGTAACTGTGCAAGATTCTTTGATAAGTAATTGAGCCATTGGTTTGCCAACAATATTTGACCTTCCAATTATAACAGCATTTTTGCCCAAAAGATCAATTCCTAATTTTCTTAACATTAAAAGACATCCATAAGGTGTACAAGGTATGAGCAGGTTTTCATCATTATGACTAGCTATTGATAACTTTCCTACATTTAAAGGATGGAATCCATCTGCATCTTTATCAGGGCGAATTGAATCCAAAATAGTTTGTTCATGTATATGTTTCGGCAAAGGTAATTGCACCAAAATACCGTTTACATTTTTCTGATTATTTAATTTATCAATTAAATTTAGAAGTTGTTCTTGGGTAGTTGTTTCCTCTAAATGATGGTCAATAATTGTTATACCTACTTCATTCGCACTTTTAGTTTTAGCTTTAACATACACGCTGCTAGCTGCAACATTTCCAACTTGAACAACTGCCAATCCTGGAACAGAGTTATATTTATTTTTTAATTCATTTATTTCTTGTTTAAGTGATTCGCGAAGTTGTTGTGCAATATCTTTCCCATTTATAATTTGTGTCATTATTACCTTGGCCAATATTCTATTAATAAACTTTTTATAAACCACAATAATAAATAAACAGCAACAGGAGAAAGATCAATACTACCTATATTAGGTAAATAATTTCTAATGAATTTTAGACTTGGCTCACATATTTTGTATAGAGCTTCCATAATACCATAAACTAATCGGTTACTTGTATTAACAATATTAAAGCTAATTAACCAGGTGGCTATAATATAAACCAATAGAAGAAATTGATATAGATTAATTATCTGTATAATCAGTCCTAAAAGTGAATTCATACCTTGGTACTAATTGTATAAAAAATTTAGACCAAACTTTTGATTTCATTATTATATCTGACACGGTAGGATATTTGAATGATATTGAAAATACTTTTGAAAATTTACATAAAGTTTGTAATGCGGATA
>ENA-ORXF01002656-ORXF01002656.1-marine-metagenome-genome-assembly--contig:-NODE-2656-length-10507-cov-2.696836_pt1 | contig 10507 bp, 15 predicted proteins | sample MGYA00237864_ERZ511476 | MGnify/ENA primary metagenome ERZ511476 (study PRJEB26306, sample SAMN06343908) | marine metagenome | isolation source: coastal waters | place: Atlantic Ocean: West Antarctic... | reverse complement strand
GATACCAGTTTTTAATGTAGCGTTGAGCGTTGGGTGATTTTATGTTTCATATCCCTCATACATTAACACGTTGTGGTACGGAAACCTTACCAATGATACCAGTTTTTAATGTAGCGTTTAGCCTATTGTTCGTTTTTATACTGCAATGTTCTGCGAATGTTCCGTAATGTTCGTTTTTTGCAAGTGTTAAACGTACATTATGTTTTGATAGCATATAGTGTTAGTTGGTGACTAACAGTTTAGTTTCTTACTTAGTAGAATATAGTAGAACTTAGTAAATCTTTGTTTTAGTATGTAATGTTCGTTTTTTAAATATTACTTAGTGATATTATATATTGTTTTTCAAATGTTCCGAGAGCAAGGAGACCTCGATCGCGATGTCCAATCCCCCCAAAAAACGAACAATAGAACATTCCAATGATATCAATGACTTACACCCACACACTAAAGAACATTACGGAACATTGCAGAACATTACACCATATACCACTAAATAACCTGTATTTACGTCATATGTTACACCTAGACACGTTTTGTAGATACTTGACACCATCTGATATCTGTGCTATACTTAGTACTTAATCAAGAGACGTTCTTGATTTCGGCACTCATGCCATAACATTACTAAGGAGGTTCATATGCCACGTTCTACAAAACTTGTTAGTCAGTCACTAACAAAACGACACAAGCCACGAGCAGAATACAAGAGATTGCCTAGATCTGCAACACCTCACTATCGTTGGAGCAATGGACGATTTGAGTTGTACCATATGTACAAGGGCTCATCTTACAGACCTATTCACTCTACTACTTACAAAAACTAAATCTTAACCAAGGAGAAATACCATGACGATATCAAACACACAAACTGTTAGTCAGCCACTAACAAATGTCCCATCAATATCTAGTTCAGCAACACTTGTTGAGCTAGGCATCTCAAAGTGGACTGGACGTAAGCTAGACAAGCGAGCGTCAGCAGACGTTGCCTCTGCAAACTATGCAAGCAATGGCGTTGCGAATGTCCACAAGAAACTACTCGGCAACTGTTCAGAACTAAAAGATATTGACACTCTTGTTGGCGAGGCACGTACGGCACACTACAGTATGACAATGCCGTGGTCAGATACTGGACTTCGATTGCTTACCACAAAAGCATACTTCAAGTATCACGAGACAATGACGAAAGCACAAGCCAGCTTTGATGATTGTGTCAACACGTTCTTGCAAGCCTATGATTGGGAGATCACACAAGCACAAGCCAAGCTAGGCGATCTGTTCAATCGCAATGACTATCCAACCACCGAAAGCCTATCGAGTAAGTTTGGTTTCAGACTATCATACATGCCCTTGCCCGATGTTGGAGATTTCAGATTGGATATCAACACCGAGGCACAGAACGATATCAAGTCGCATTACGAAACGTACTACACGACACAGCTAAACAATGCCATGAATGACATATGGCAACGTGCTTTCAAGTGTTTGTCTAACATGTCCGAACGATTGGACTATGCAAGCAATGAGGGCAAGAAAGTATTTCGTGACACACTCGTTACGAATGTAGTGGACATGGTGGACTTACTTGCAGTCTGCAATGTTACCAACGACATCAAGATGGAGGCAATGAGAGTAAAACTCGAGGATACACTTCAAGGTGTTACACCCGATGCACTACGTGAGGACGCATACTTACGTGCAGAGACAAAGAGGTCTATTGACGAGGCAATCAAATCATTACCATCATTGGATATGTAATCAATCAATCGTTAGTCCACGACTAACACTTTACAAGGAGAATAATACCATGACTAACCAAGCAATATCAATGTACGCATTGACAATCGATCAAGCCGTTAACGCAATCAAGGTTGGGGGCAACAAGAGAACTGTACTTGTACAAGGACACATGGGGACTGGCAAGTCTTCGATCTTGTCCACACTTGCCAAGGAGTTACCGACACATACACCTTGCTACTTCGATTGCACCACGAAAGATTTGGGTGACATCACGATACCGAACATTGCCAAGCTAGATGACGGCACGGGATTTGTATCGTACCTAACCAATGAAGAACTCGGTGTCCATCTCAACAAGCCAATCGTTCTTATGATTGACGAGTATGGTAAGTCTAATCCCTCAGTCAAGAACGCAATGCTACGACTTATGCTCGAGAGAAAGATCGGTAGCTATACGTTACACAAAGACAGTATCGTGTTTGCCACAACCAATCTTGGAGCAGAGGGAGTTGGCGATCTCATACCACCACATGCACGTAATCGTATTGTCATGAGTGTGATGAAGAAACCAACCAACCTCGAGTGGATCACATGGGCGATCAACAAGAAACTCGATCCGACACTACTAGGTTGGTGTAAAGAAAATCCACAGTTGTTCTACTCATTCGAGGACGTAAAAAATCCCGATGACAATCTATACATATACCACCCCAAGCAACAACGAGCATCTTTCGTGACACCACGTTCTCTTGAGGCATGTAGCATATGGCTTGAGCAACGTGGTCAGATAGATGACATCACACTCACGGCTATGCTCATGGGTACGATTGGCGAACGTGGTGCTATGGACTTGATGGCATTTGTCAAACTATCTAGTCAGTTGCCATCTTTCGAGAGTATCAAGAAAGACCCAAAGAACGCAAAGATACCTACGTCAGCATCTGCAGTATGTATGGTTATCTATCGCACACTAGCAACTTTGGAGAAAGATTGGGTTGATGCTTGGATGGATTACATGGTGCGACTAGACAAAGAGGCACAAGGTATGTTCGCCAATGGTGTACGTAATCCCAAGTATGCCAAGCAGTCTATGGTAATGACCAACAAGAAGTTTACCAAGTGGGCAACAGACAACAACTATCTTTTTGCATCGGACAAGAAGTAAAACAGTTAGTCGCTGACTAACAGAAAGGACAAGATTATGTTTATGACAAGCGAACAGTTGACGGCAGAGCAACGTATGCAGAAAGCCATCATCTCAATCATGCAGAACCCAAGATACATTGCACTTGCAGGTATACTTATGTTGGGGGAACGTGTTATCACGGACGATCCCTCTATACCAACGGCTTGTACCAATGGCAGAGATGAGATGTACGATCGAGACTTTGTGTCCAAGCTAAATGATGCAGAGTTGAGGTTCCTCATTCTACATGAGAGTTATCACAAGCTCTACCGACACATGATAACGTGGCAACATCTAGCCAAGGAGAACGCAGAACTAGCAAACATGGCTATGGACTACGTTATCAACATCAAGCTAATTGATGACAACACAGATGAGTTTGCCACCATGACTGGAGAACTTGCTATGGGGTGTATCGATACAAAGTATCGTGATTGGGACACGGCTCGTGTGTACCATGATCTCGTGAAGAACCCTCCACCTCAAGATGGCAATGGTGGTGGCGACGGCAAAACTGGTATCGGTAATCCCGATGGAGAAACTGTTAGTCAGCCACTAACAAGTGGGCAAGGTAAACCAATCGACAGTCATGATTGGGACGGAGCAAAGGACATGACACCCACAGAGGCTAATGAGTTGGCTCGTGATATTGACGAGGCAATACGTCAAGGTGCGTTGGTCGCAGGCAAGACTGGATCGGGTGGCGACAGAGACTTGGTCGAACTGCTCAAGCCACAGATTGATTGGCGAGAAGTGTTGCGAGAGTTTGTCACAACGACATGCACTGGCAGTGATTATTCTACGTGGCAACGTCCTAACAGACGATACATATCGGCAGGTGTGTATATGCCAAGTGGGATATCCGAGAGCATTGGCGAGTTGGTCATTGCTATCGACACGAGTGGCTCGATTGGGCAACCCGAACTGTCTAGGTTCTTGACCGAGGTCAAAGAGATATGTGACACAGTACACCCCGAAAAGGTTCGGCTATTGTATTGGGACACGCAAGTGTGTGGTGACGAGAAGTATGAGATGCACGAGCTCGATGATCTAATCAAGTCAACCAAACCTCAAGGTGGTGGTGGTACAATGATTGAGTGTGTACCCGAGCACATCACAAAAGAGGGTATCAAACCTCAAGCATGTATCATATTGACCGATGGCTATCTCGGTGGCAGTCGGGGAAAAAAGTCAAGCCCTACATTGTGGTGCATACTAGACAATGAGGGAGCCGTGCCCGACGTAGGCACACACGTTCACGTAAAATCAAGGGAGTTGTAAATGTCACAAACACTAAAAGATATAATGTATGAGGCAGAGGAGTTGTTGTTTCATCTGCTAAACGACGAGGGCATGACTAATGGTCAAGCACTCAAAACAATCAAGAAAGAGTTGGGGTACATGGCAAAAGACCATGCACAGAAACAGCTTATCAAATGGAGGAGAGAAGAAGATGGGATATAGTTCGCATGGTTCAATGGTCGTTGCGTTCGAGACATTGGAGGACATGAAAGAGGTACTAGCCGTATATCGGCTAGACCCACGTGTGCAGAAACACAATCCATTCGTATCGGGAAAACATTCCGAGGTGGGCACCGAGTGTTGGCAGTTCAGCACGTGGGACGTTGGTGATGGGAACGGAGACATTATCAATTGGTATATCATGCGTCTCGATTTCGGTGATTGGAAATGGTACGAAAGCTTTGAGGACGTGCAAGCCTTTCTGCATCTACACGAAGTGTGCAAGCAGTTCGCACAAGAACGATTGGATTTTTCTTACGCATACAGATTTGTACGTGGGGGAGAAGACGGAGACGATACCGAGGAGTTATCTTATGGGAGCGACACACCCATTAGTCATTCTATGGTGGAGCAGTTGGAAGATGCTCTAACTATGCGAATAGAAAACAGTATAGTTGACGATCTCGAACAATACACGACACCACAAGACCCAAGTTCATTAGGACTTGGCAACATAAACCAAACTGTTAGTCACGGACTAACAAAAACAGAGGAGAAGTAACCATGTCAGCATATGATTTACCAAAAATAAGTGAGTTCGATAGAGTGGCTAAGCACTACAAAAGCATCAAGCCTATGAAGAGTAAGAATCATCCGATCGAACAAGACATAAGACCCCTGGGCGATCGGTCACGTAAGTGGGAACGTGTAAAGAAGTTCTCAGATAACTGCTATGCTTTCTATGATGGCAATGGTGGAGACAACATCAGTTGGAGTGAGTATCATAACGTTGGTAATCTCTCTGATGAGGATCACAAGGCTCTTGCTCCTATGTTGTGGACACGTGAAGTGGGTGGATGGAACAGAGAAATCTTACGTGTTCGTAATGGATCGGGACAGTTTGCACATAATGGTAGATACTCATTCCTTGAGCGAGCATTACCAAGTGGGTTCGGCTTTGTTGTAGACAATGGCAAACAGTATATCATCTTGAACAAGACACGATACTATCTACCAAAGAGTGACTATGGTAACTACTACAGACGTAATGACGAGACTGCCTTACAAGTGGACGACAAGAAGTATCTCGAGTTCGAGAGAGATATGGTCAATGGTTGGCAGATCATGGCAGACTCGTTTACGTATGTTCCCCCACGTACTCTGGTAGACAAGGAACGTAAGAAACAGTTCAAGCCAGCGATGGATTCGTACTATAGTTGGTTATGTGTTATGGCTCCAATGTTTCGAGAACACCTCGAGGACTTTGAATACCACTATGATGACGACGCTTGCCAAGCTAGGTATCAAGCCAAGCATAACATTGCTCGAGAGAAGAAAGATGAATTGTATACCCATGCCAAGGAACAAGGTTGGGTAGATGAAAATACTCATCGTCACTATTACACACCCGAACCTCAACATGCTCTTATCATCATGGAAGATGAGGAACATTCAATGCGTATGCACATGGCATGGGGATTTCTTAGAGATTCTAATCTGTTCAAGGCACATGAGTCAGATCGCAAGTTGTTCCGAAGTCAATACAATCGTTGGATCAACAAGGTGTGTGGATTCAACATCAAGATAGATGCACAAGTTATCACAAAGGAGGACAAGTAATGCGATACAAACCAATGGTAAACAAAATCAAAGCGTACCTCGAGGAGGAGGTACGTACCAACAACGAGTCCACGTATGATGACTACGATTCCGAAGTGGTTGACGATTTAGATGTGTACTTGTGTCGAGGTCGTGCCGAGTGTGCCGAGGGACTATTAAATGAAATCAAGAAATGGGAGAATGAGTAATGACTTATACGAATGTAAAGGTGAGTGAGATTTTCAAGGATATAACTCTTGAGGATCAACAAAGGTATAGGGATAACCTAGTCTCTCAAGTCGAGTTGCAAAGGTTTATGAAAGAGGTAAGCAAAGCCTTTCGTGGTGTCGTGTTTACACCTCAAGGAGATATGAGGAAAGTGTACATGCACATGCCCAATGATCCTTATGTCATGGGTTACATTGCATATGGGGGTTTCCAAACCACAGTAGTAGCAGATCAGAGTAGTTACATTGTATCGTCTAGGCATATTAGAAATATGAAGTATGCAGATCATAACGATCAATACTATATGGCTATGTCTATTAATCTTGATACTGCCGTTCGTAATGCCAAGAAATACTTACGTCCCTTAACGACTAGGGACATGGCACTAGATGAGTACAAGGACGTGAAACGTAAATCGACTGACACAGAAAGTAGGGCGAGTAATGCTAAGAACAATGCTCAATCCGATTTGTTGGCTAGGAGCAATAGGCAGACGAACATAGAGCACAACCCCATGCTCGAGTACATGCGTACACTTGTTAAGGTAGGTCATGAGTTTACTGACAAACAGTTGGAGGGCGATCTGCTTAACTACTTCAAGTTGGAGGACGAGCATAAAGTTCTATTGGACAAGGGTATCAACGTAAGCTATGTGCGTGTCTATGAGAAGTATGGCAAACAAGTCTTTGATGTTGCACCTATACTATCTGAGAATAGCTACACTCATAAAGTTGGGGACATTACACTATACGACAAGGACAAAGTGCCCGAAGATGTAATGGGCAAGGTGTCTATGTTGAGCATGGTCGATAACGGGCATTGGGTTGATGACGTAGGGTATCGTGTTGACGCAACTATGTTTTACGTTGTGAGCCCCGTATGATGGGTAGTACATCACAGTACAACATGTCATACCACGTGAACCTATCTAACAGTACTGGACGTATCGATTGTACATGTCTTGGTATGGAATGTGTTGACATGGTATTAAAACATAGTTACAGTCGTTTAGATGAGATGCCAATGTGGGTTCAAGAACGTATATCATTATTGATGATGCTTGAATCTAAAGCGACACTCGTTAATATAGGTACTAAGATAGACGATTATAATTTTATGGTTAACGGCAAGTAGTTATTGTTAGTCACTGACTAACAGTTTGGGGGGTGAGACTCCCCTCGCTACTTGCCGTTGAAACCAGTTTTTACAAGGGGGTAACAATGCCTAAAGGAAATATAGATTACTGTACTGATTGTGGTACAAGACTAAAAAATACCAAACACGAAAGACATAAAGAGGCACGATGCACTATGTGTAGTAGTAACCATATATCTCAAAACATGGGTGTAAGTGAGTTAACTCGTGGATTAGAAATACGCAATAGTAAAATGACACCCGAAGAATTAGGTATGGATGAAACATTTGAAGACAGTCCCGTAGCATTGAGGGAAAATGCGATGGAAGTTGGCAGAGTAATAACTCAATCTTCCGTAAATCATTCTTGGGGTGTATCTGCGTTAGCCGAAATAATGGCACCGAGCAGTCCGTATGCACCGAAACATGGGTCTGCAACAAACGGCACTAGGTATTCATATAAAAAGGAAAAAGCATAATGGCTATGACACCCGAGGCAAAAGTTAAAAAGAAAGTTGTCGCTCAACTAAAAGAGATGGGAGCTTATTACTTTTATCCCGTGACTGGTGGTTATGGTGCGAGTGGTGTGCCCGACATAGTTGGTTGCTACAAAGGTATATTCTTTGGTATCGAGTGCAAAGCAGGGAGCAATAAGCCTACCCCACTACAAGATAAGAACTTAACAGATATAAAGAAACAGAGTGGAATTGCAGTGGTCATCAACGAGAAGAACTTAGATAATATTTCTAGGTTGTTCGATGACTACTATGATGAGGTTAAGCAGTGAGAGACCTCGTATGACAATGGCATAGATATCCACTGCAGTAAGGGGAATCTAACTCCATAAAAAATGGATTCTGACCTTATCGTAGAAGTACGTACTACTAGTCCCCTCTCTGCATAGAGGGGCATCAAATTTATTAAGGAGGAAAGTATGAAGATACGTTGGAAAGATGATTTATGTCCCAGTTGTAAGACATTCATAGTTTTTACAGACGGCAGGACAGTATGTAACACGTGCAAGTTAACGATAGATAATACTAACTTGGAAGAACAATTAGAATTACCCTTAGACTTTGAACCATCAGAAAATTATGAGTGGAGGAAAGAAGATGACTAGAAAGAAGAACGTAGTAACTCGTAGCAGTGTGCTAGACAATGCAAAAGAATATGTAACGAAAGACAGAGCATCTACCCATGGTGACATGGAAGATAACTTCAGCACTATAGCTAAGTATTGGGCAGTGCATTTAGGTACAGAAGTTACTGCAGTTGATGTTGCAGTTATGATGAACTTATTAAAGGTGGCACGTATTAAGTCATCGCCTAGTAATATGGATAACTGGGAAGATGGCTGTGGTTATCTAGCATGTGGAGGAGAACTTGCTGGGAGGAAAACGTAATGGATTTAATTACATTAGATTTTGAGACTTACTATAGTAAAGAGTTTTCGCTAGGTAAGTTGACCACTGAAGAGTACATCCGTGACCCACGATTTGAGGTCATTGGTGTGAGTGTTAAGCTAAACAATCAGGGTACAGAGTGGGCAAGTGGTACACGAGAAGAACTTACCACGTACCTCAAGACGTTTCCCTGGGATAACTCATTAGTCGTAGCACACAATGCAATGTTTGATGGTGCAATACTTAGTTGGATATTTGACATACACCCTAAAGTATATGGCGATACCTTATGTATGGCTCGTGCTTATCATGGTGTTGAGAGTAGTGGTAGTTTAAAAGCATTAGCAGAAAGACATAAGATTGGGGAAAAGGGTACAGAAGTAATCGATGCCTTTGGAAAGAAACGACTAGACTTTAACGAAGAAGAATTAGAACGATACGGAGACTACTGTATCAATGACGTAGACCTAACCTATAAGTTATTTAATATAATGGGTAAAGGCTTTCCCAAGAAAGAGTTTAAACTAATAGATGCAACATTACGTATGTTCGTAGAACCTATACTCGGACTGGACCGTGGCATGTTAGAACAACACATAACAGAAACACGTTGTGGTAAAGACGAACTGCTTACAGCGTCAGGTGTGAGTAAAGAAGAATTGATGAGTAACCCTAAGTTTGCAGAGGTTCTTAAATCACTTGGTGTCGAACCACCTATGAAGATAAGTCTTACTACGGGCAAAGAAGCATTTGCATTTGCCAAATTGGATGAGGGATTCAAAGCATTGGAGTCTCACCCCGATGAAAAGGTGCAAGCGTTAGTAATGGCTAGGCTTGGAACTAAATCCACATTAGAAGAAACAAGAACGCAACGATTTATAGACATATCCAAACGTGGTCTCCTGCCTGTCCCAGTCAAGTATTACGCAGCCCACACTGGACGTTGGGGTGGAGACGATAAGATAAACTTACAGAACTTACCCAGTAGAGGTGTCAATGGTAAAAAGTTGAAGCGTAGCATTATCGCACCCGAAGGTTATACACTTATAGATGCTGACTCGGCACAGATTGAGGCTAGAGTTTTAGCTTGGCTTGCTAAACAAGATGACTTGACTAAAGCATTTACTGACGGAGAAGATGTTTATGTAAAGATGGCATCTCGTATTTATGGCAAAGATGAGGCAGACATAACAAAGGACGAGAGATTTGTAGGGAAGACTACGATATTGGGTGCTGGCTATGGCATGGGTGCAATGAAGTTTCAATCGCAGTTAAAGACGTTTGGGTTTGATATGAAGATAGAGGAAGCACGGAGGGTCATAGGAATTTATCGTGAGGCTAATTGGAAGATAAACAACTTATGGCGAGATGCACAACAGATTCTCGTTTCGTTAAACAACAAAGAACTGCCCATGCGACTAGGTCGTGGCAAAGTCTTAGTAACTGTACCCGAGAAAAATGCTATACGATTACCCTCGGGATTGCTTATGCGATACGAAGATTTAGACCATGAGCAAGGCGAGAAAGGTATAGAGTTTAGTTACCAAACTAGGCGAGGTCGCACACGAATATATGGTGGTAAGGTTGTGGAGAATGTTTGTCAAGCTATAGCACGTTGCATAATAGGTGAGCAGATGTTAGAAATAAACAAGAAGCACCGAGCCGTTCTTACTGTGCATGACTCAATAGTGTGTTGTGTCAAGGACGAAGAAGTAGCAGATGCACAGAAATATATAGAAGAATGTATGCGTTGGACACC